>Ga0208330_1000500_pt1 | contig 17524 bp, 17 predicted proteins | sample DeeseametaMP1896_FD_184180 | JGI IMG/M metagenome (GOLD analysis project Ga0208330, IMG submission 184180) | Marine microbial communities from the Deep Pacific Ocean - MP1896 (SPAdes) | ecosystem: Environmental > Aquatic > Marine > Oceanic | place: East of Hawaii, North Pacific Ocean | collected...
ACTCGTCGGGGTGCTCGCGTCCCTGCTGTTCTTTTCGGATGTGACGCTGGCAGCCGGCTACCGCTACTTTCTGACCGTGCTGCTGGCCTGCGATCTGCTGTCGCTGCGCTGGGATATCCCCGATACGGTGAAATGGTTGCGGAACCGCAGAACCGTCCACGGCCCGTGAACGCGCGGGTGGAAACGGGCCACGGCCAACACGGCCGCGACCCGAACCAGCTAGCTCAGAGCGGCGTCGATCGCCGACAGCACGCGATCATCTTCCGGCGGAATATCGGGTGCGAAACGCCCGACGACCTCCCCGCTACGATTCACTAGAAATTTTTCGAAGTTCCAGGCGACGTCGCTGGCAGATTCCGGCCCCAGCCCGTGCTCGTCCAGCTTGGCCATCAGCTCACTGGGGTCGTTGGCGGTGGCGGCTGGCTGCGCCTCGATGAGGGCCGAGTACAGCGGGTGGATGTCCGGCCCCTTGACGGAGATCTTTTCCGCGAGCGGGAACTGCACCCCGAACCGGCCTTTGCAGAAGGCGACGATTTCCTCGTTGGTGCCGGGTTCCTGCCCGGCGAAGTTATTCGCCGGAAAGCCCAGCACGACGAGTCCCTCGCCGCGCTTGTCCTCGTATAGCGTTTCCAGCGCATCGTACTGTGGGGTGAGCCCACACTTGGACGCGACGTTGACGATCAACACGACGGAGCCGGCGTAGTCGCCGAGCGTGGCCTGCGTTCCGTCCATCTGGGTGAACGGAATAGCTGTGATGTTGTTGCTCATAGATGTTTCCTAGGCGGCCTTCAGAGACTGCATGTCGATGACGAAGCGGTACTTCACGTCGCCCTTTTTCATACGGGCATAGGCTTCGTTGATGTTCTGGATGTCGAGCATTTCCACGTCACATTCGATGCCGTGTTCGGCGCAGAAGTCCAGCACTTCCTGGGTCTCGGGAATACCGCCGATGAGCGAGCCTGCGAGCACGCGACGCTTGCGCACCAGAGCGCCCGCCATCAATGGTGGGTCCACCGGCTCCATGAGGCCGACGATGATGTGCACGCCATCAACCTTCAGGCAGTTCAGATAGGGATTCAGGTCGTGCTGCACCGGGACCGTGTCCAGCAGGTAGTGGAATCGGCTGCGCGCGGCCTTCATCTGTGCCGGATCGGTCGAGATGATGACGTGATCCGCACCCTGGGCCTTGGCCTCGGCCCGCTTGCTCTCAGAGCGCGTAAAAATCGTCACCTCCGCGCCCATGGCCTTGGCGAACTTGACGCCCATGTGCCCGAGGCCGCCCATGCCAATCACGCCCACCTGATCGCCCGCCTTGACTCCGAAATGCCGCAAGGGCGAGTAGGTGGTGATGCCGGCGCACAAAATCGGCGCGGCGGCGGCGGGGCTCAGCTTGTCGGGAATCTGCAGGACGAAATCCTGATGCACGACCACGGCTTCGGAGTAGCCGCCGTAGGTCACCGATTGGTCATGCCGATCAATGCCGTTATACGTGCTGACCATGCCGGCATCGCAGTACTGCTCCAGACCACGCTGACAGGGCTCGCAGCTACGGCAGGAATCGACAATACAGCCCACGCCCACCTGATCACCCACGCGGTGCTTGCTGACCTGATCGCCGACCGCCGTGACGCGCCCGATGATCTCGTGCCCAGGCACCACGGGGTACATCGTGCCGCCCCAGTCGTTCTCGGCGAAATGGATATCGGTGTGGCATACGCCGCAATAGTCGATCTCGATGGCCACGTCGTCCGGCCGGAGTGCACGGCGTTCGATGTCGTGAGGATGCACACCGGAGGTTTCGGATTGAGCGGCATAGGCTTTGACTGAGCTCACGCGCGTTCCTTGGTTGGGGATGGGGGCGCCTATTGTGCGCGGTGCGCCGCCCGCATCCCAACCCGTTCACCGGGTTCGCCCCATCAAGCCCCGCGGCGGGCGCTGCTAAACTGCTGATCCACTTCCGACGCTGTCACCCGGAATGCCACGCACCCTCTTTCATCGAACCACCCTGACGCTCGTGTTCGGCGGCGCGCTGCTCGTCACCGGCTGCGAAGGGGGTGAAGATTCCGGCACCGTCGGCGCCTGCGTGAACCTGGCGAACGACGAAGTGCTGCACATCGACGACGCGTCCGGCACCACCACCGATGCCACCATCGGCGAGATCGTGCTGTCCGGCTTCGCCATCGATGGCGACGCGATCAGCGCCGAATCGATCGCCGCCGGGCGCTCGACCAACATCACCCTAGACGGCAATGCGCTGAACTGCGTGCTGCCCTGCTCCTTCGGCACCGAGCCCGGCACCTGGACATTCGGCGCATCGGCCGACGGCTACGAGCTGACACCACAGGAAGTCGAAGCCGAGTACAACCGATTTGTGGGCGGCTGCCCGTCCTACGACGAGGACGGCACGCACGTGTCGATCACCCTGGACGAAAGCGGCGTTTGAGTTTCGAAACCGGTCCCGCTGTCACGCGTGTTTCACGCATCAGCATTAGGCTTTCGCGGCTTCGCAATCACCCTAAATCAACCATGCCGAACCACGCTACCCGCTGGGCAGTCGCCGGCCTCGTGGCGCTGTGCGCAGGTTGTGGAACCAGTTCCACACCCGATTCCACCGCCCCGCCTGTCGACACGCCCACCGAGCCCCCGGACACCGTGGCCTGTGCGCCGTACGTCGGCACACCGACCAACGCCCTTCGCTACTTCGAGGGCACGATGCACGAGCACACAAGCTATTCGGATGGCGACATCCTCAGCGTGCCGGCGGACGTGTTCGCGCAGGCCAAAGAACGCGGCAACTCGTTCGTCGGCGCATCGGATCACTCCGACACGCTGGATGCGGGCGTCTTCATCTCGGTCGGTAGCGACTGCTTCACCACACCGGACGGCTTGTTAACCTGCCTGACGCCGGCCGGGACTGACAGTCTGGCGAAGTGGAGCGCGACGGCCGAGCAGATTGCCGCCGCATCGGATGACGACTTTCTGGCGATCCGCGGCTTCGAGTGGACGTCGGACCGCTTCGGCCACATCAACGTCTACTTCTCGCAGAACTTCTCCAACGCCAAGACCGACGGCGGGTACTTCGCCACGCTGGAGACCTTCTGGAGCTGGTTGAGCCGTGCACCGGATGCCGTTGGCGCCGGCGGTAGCGCCACGGCGCCTGTGCCTTTTGGCGGCGGCGCTGACGGGCTCGCACATTTCAACCATCCCACCGACAAGTGCCTGGCCGACGACGATCCGGGCTGCGACTGGTACCAGTTCGAGCTGGTGCCGGCCGTGGTGGAGCAGATGTTCGGCATGGAGCTCTACAACGGGGGTGGCCGTCGCGACCGCTATGTCGACTCGTTCCACACGGCGCTGGACCGAGGCTGGCGGCTGTCTCCGATCGGCTCGGAAGACGAACACGGCACGGACTGGGGCGGCGACGGCCTCGCCAAGACGGTGACCCTGGCCACCGATCTGAGCGAAGCCGCCTTTCGTGAGGCCTGGAGCGCCCGCCGCACCTACGCCCAGGTTGCCGGCACGCATCTGGAGATCGCGTTCCAGGCCGCCGACCATCCGATGGGCAGTGAACTGCAATGCGAACCCGGCACCGCGGTTCCGGTCACGGCCAGCGTGCGACACACCAACGGCGGGCCATTCGCGGGCACCCTGCAGCTGGTCACGAGTGCCGGCGAGGTCATCGCGGAATCGGCGACCGAACAGCTCAGCACCACGGTCACCAGTGGCGACACCCGGCGCTGGTACTACCTGCGCGTCAACAACCCCGACGGCGAATCGCTGGCCTTCGCCGCGCCGGTCTGGATCGAACCACCGACCGCGCCGTAGAACCGAGCGGGAACATAATCCGGTTCGTCTTGTCGGTTTAAGAGGCCGCATGTGAATTCAGACGCGGAGGCAGGGACGCATCCGCAGCACATGTCGGCAGCTTGGAGTTCGACATGGACGGTTTTCTGCAGAACTGGGCCAAGGCTGCGCTCACCAGCACCGGCTTTTTCTGGATGGCGCTTTGGGCCTTTGCCCTCGGCTACCTGATCAGCAGCCTGATCCAGGTGCTGGTCACCCAAACCCGCATGCAACGGCTAATGGGCAAGGAAGGCCCTCGCAGCATGCTGCTGGGCACGGCGTTCGGCTTCATCTCCAGTTCCTGCAGTTTCGCCGCGCTTTCGACCACCCGAGCGCTGTTCCAGAAAGGCGCGGGCCTGGCACCGGCCATGGCGTTTTTGCTCGCCTCGACCAACCTGGTCATCGAACTCGGCATCGTCATCGCGCTGTTCCTCAGCTGGCACTTCGTCGTCGGCGAGTATGTCGGCGGCCTGCTGCTGATCGGCTTCGCCTGGTTGTTCATCAAGATCACCCGGCCCCGTCGCCTAGTGGAACGTGTTCGCGAGCGTCTTGGCGGCGACGAGCAACAGGATGGCCATGCCGTCCGCTCAGCCTGGGACAAGCTGCAATCACGCGACGGTTGGCAGGCGATCGGCCAGTCCTATGTCATGGAATGGCAGATGGTCTGGAAGGACGTGCTGATCGGCTTCACCATCGCCGGCATCATTGCCGCGTTTGTACCGGATGCCTTTTTCGAAACGCTGTTCGTGGGTGCCGGTAGCGGCAGCGAACCGGGCTTCGGCGCCGTGCTGGCACAAACCCTGATCGGCCCGTTCGCAGCCTTTGCGACGTTCATCGGGTCCATGGGCAATATCCCGCTCGCCGCCCTGCTCTACGAGCGCGGCGTCAGCTTCGCCGGGGTCATGGCGTTCATCTTTTCCGATCTGGTCGTGCTCCCGGTGCTGCGCATCAACGCCCAGTACTACGGCTGGAAAATGGCGCTCTACATCCTCGTGATGCTGCTGTCCGGGCTGGTCGTGGTATCGCTGGCGATGCACTACGGGCTGATGGCACTGGATCTGCTGCCGCAAGGCCAGAGCGGCGGCGGGTCAGGCGGCGGGCAGCAACGCGACCTGTTCAAGCTCAACTACGGCTTCGTGCTGAACCTGATCTTCCTCGCCGTGAGCGCTGCGCTGGGCTGGTTGTGGTGGTCGGGCAAACAAAGCGGCGGCGGCCACGCTCACCACCACGACCACGGCGGCAGTTCACGCAGCGAGCAGATCCTCAAGGTCTGCGCGGCCATCGCTGCGGCCTGGCTGCTCGGCGGCCTCAGCGCGGCGGCGCTGCCGGGGGTGCAGGCGTCGACTGGCGGATAGGCGCAGGCCCGGTCAATCGCGGGCTGGCCACACCGGTCGCCATCGCCGTTAGACTGGTGATTCATGACTGAACAATGACGATTGATGATGTATTCGAGATGGATCCTGGGCGTGATTTGCCTCGCCGCGGTCGCAGCGGCCACCGCAAAACCACCAGAACGCCTCCAGCAAACCATCAGCCGCGACTATGCTGAGTCTGTCGAACCGCGCATGCTGGCAAGTGCGGTGAAGCTGGCGCTGGTGATCGAGGAATGGGAGCGGGTGGACGAGCAGGCGGATGCGCTGCTCGCCTACAACAATATCCGTGACAAGCACGAGGTCTGGGTCAGGATCGAGATCGCCGAAACCACCGTGCACGTCCACTTCCAGAAGAGTGAAAACCTCGATGAGAAGCCCTGCTTCACGCGGCGGGAGCTCAAAGGCATCTGCAATCAGGACGGCAAGAAACCGGCGATGTGCGAGGACGAATCCCTGGTTCCCACCTGCATTCACGACAACTATTTCGCCTGGATCGACGAATTGCTGGACGCAGTGCCCTTCGCGGCGAGACGTCTGGAGATTTTTCGATCCCAGGACGCCACCGCAGCTGAACCGGATGCGACGCCGGCGCCCTGATCCAGCTGCGCGCAATCAGCCCACGGCGGGGTTTCGTTGCTGCCAGGCGATTAACGCACGCTCGTAGGCCCGCTGCTGGTCTGCGTACATGTCCCAGACGCAGGGATCGCAGCCTGTCTCGCAGCAGTCGGACGGCAACGGTTTCTCAGGCGGGTTGGGCTTGGGGTCGGCGGGCTTGTCGGTGGTCACGCGAGTAAAATCTGTCTGAGCGAGTTTCGCTCATTCTACTTGCGAGCAACATCACGGGTCTGCGCAACCCCGAGCGCCGACCCTGTCGTCGGCTTGCCACTGCAGTCCCTGACCTCATCCGGATCGCGGATTCAGGACACGATTCTGTCGCAGGTGCCAAAGTCGCAACGATAAACCAGTAGATAGGGCGTGAGATCGATGACCCACCCTGGCGTACCCGCGATCTGTCCGGCCCGCCGAATTCTTTCCGATCCGCCTGGGCAACGCCTGCTTCCACGGCCTGACGGAACCGCATCTCGGCAATGAGATCGTCCCAGGTCGCCGTCTCCGGCAACTGGTCGATCAGTTCATGAGCTGGCTGTTCGAGCGTGACATTGGTCGTGGACATCACGGACACGTCCAGAGCCGACGTTTAGAGATTGCGGGCCGGACGCAACAGCGTCCAATCAAGCGCGGGGCGTATCGGAACACACGACCGGGCCACGGCTCACAGCAAGCGGAACAGCGATAACCCCTGCATCCTCACCAGCGTCTGCTGCGCGGCTTCCAGCGCGGTGATCTGCAGCGACAATCGGCTGGCGGCTTCGGCGATGTCCACGTCGCGCAGGTCCGACAGCGTGCCCATCAGTTCCACCGCGACGCCTTCATGCGAGTCCTCGGCCCGGTCCAGCGTTTGCAGGCCGTTGCCTACCGACGCCCGCAGATCGATCACGTGTTTGGTGGCGGATTCCACGTTGTCCAATCCGCGATAAAGCGCGGTGGTCAATTGCGCACGACTGGCCGAGGAGCCATCGAAAGCCGCCAGGGCTCCAGCGATCTGGTCCAGCGTGGCGAACACATCCTGCTGCCCACCGGGCAGCACCGCGAAGCTGTCACCGTCGGCCGGCTGATCGTCGAAACCCAGCGTCACGCCGTCCACGGTGAAGCTTTCGCCGGGGGTATAGACACCGCTGCCCAGCGTATTGCCGCCCTCGTCGGCCACCGTCCAGTTGCCGGCTTCGAAGCGGACGCTCCAGGGCAGACCGGCCGGGCTGGCGGAGGTATCCACCGCCAACTGGCCAAGCGAAGCCGTACCGGTGTTGCCCGCGGCGGCGGTCACCGCCATCGCCGCCGGAACGGCCATGAACACGTCGCCCCCGGTGTGACCATCGGCCAGCGACTGATTCGGCCCGATGCGGATCGACCGCGTCTGTGCGTCGCCCAGGTAGCTGGCGCCTGAACCGCTCGCCGCAAAGGCCTGACCGGTTTGTCGCGTGCCGGCAAACAGGGCATTGCCATCGGCATCCTGACGGTTGGCGATGCCGTAAACCGCGTCAATCTGGGCGCGCAGCTGCTCGGCCAGCGACTGCGCGGTCGAGGCATCCATGGCGGCGCCGCCGCCCTGAATCGTCAGTTCACGCACCGTGTTGAGCACCCCGGTCAGCTCGTCCAGCGCCGCCTCCTCGCCGATCAGGCGCTCGCGAACCTGACCGATGCTGGACTGGTAGCGCGCGATCTGCTCCAACGCGGAATCCAGCGCCACGCCGCGCGCCGCTGCAGCCGGGTCATCGCCGGCGCGGGTCAGGCGTTCGCCGGAGGCGATCTGCGCCTGAGTCTTGGCGATCTCGGCGGTTTTCTGCTGGATCATCTCCAAGGTTCGGGTCTGAAAGGCCTGGGTAGAAATGCGCATGGTCTATCTCCTCACCGCCGACAACAGGGTGTCGAACAGCCCAGAGGCCACCGACAGCACCTGCGCCGCGGCCTGGTAGGCCTGCTCGAAGCGCATCAGATTGGCAGCCTCCTCATCCAAATTGACGCCGGAAATCGCATCCTGTTCCGCCAGATCGGCGGACTGGATGGTCTGGGCGCCCGCATAGGCCGCCTCGGCGGTCGCGGCGTGGTTGCCCACCGTGCTGACCAGCCGGGCCGCGGCATCTGCCGGGCGATCCAGACCGTCGCGCATCCAACTGGAACCGGCCAGATCGGCCAGCGCCTGTGCAGCGCGGTTGTCCGCCGAGCCAGCTCCCGTGGGCGACAGATCAAAGCGGTCACCAGCGGCCGGTGTACCGGTGAATGTCAGCCGGGTACCGTTCACCAGTACGCCGTTCTGTGCGTCATAGGGGACCGCGGCGCCGCCATCGATCGAAACCTGATCAGGCGCCGTGAACACAAGACTGACCGCCGCCCCGAACCCCGCCGCATCGCCCTGCTCCGCCGTGACCTGATCAACGGCGAGGGTGCCGGTATTGGTGGCGGAGGCCTCGACATTGATGGCACCGGCCGCGGCAATGCCATCGGGATCACTTAGCTGCATGCGCACCGCGCCGAGCGCACTGCCCAGGTCCACACGAAAGCGGTCATTCGCTGCCGGCGTGCCGCCGACCACCACGCTCAAACCATCGATCATCAGGGGATCATCGGCCGTGCCAGCGCCGGACAGCGCCACGGCCGTGCCACCATCCACGCGCAGCCATTGACTGCCGTCGAACCGCAGTTCCGGATCATGGCCCGGCAGGTTTCCCGGATCGGCCACGCTCACGGTCAGGCCGGCACCGCCGCTATTCGCCGCGTGCGCCTGCACCCCGATGCTGGCCGATGAGAACACCGCCCCACCGGCCTGGCCATCCGGCGTCATGCCCTGGGCGTGCACGGCGTTGAATTGCTCGGTGATTCCGAGCGCCAGCTGGGTGAGTTGCCCCCGCGTGGCGCTCAGGCCATCGGAGGCTGCGAGAATCCCGCCCAACCGGCCGCCCCCGACCTGATTGCTGATGTTGACCACGCCGCCCTGGGTTTCGATGCCCAGCTGCGGCAGGCTGCCGCCCAGAGGATCATCGACCACGGTGAGCGAGTAGGCCTGCGCTCCCAGCACCAGCGCCTGGCCCGACTGCGCGAATACGTTCAGCTCGCCGGTGTCGGACATCACGGTGCGAATATCAAGCTCGCCGGCCAGCGTACGGATCAGCTCATCACGCTGGTCCAGCAAGTCGTTCGGCGGGTTACCGCCCGACCGGCCCGTCGCCAGTGCAATCTGCTCGTTCAGATCCGCGATCTGCGATGACAGCCCATTCGTCGATGCCACAGCCGATTCGAACTCGAACGCCAGCTCGCCATCCAGCGCCTGGAATTGATGCGACAGCGTGCCGATCCGGCGGACAAAATCCTCACCCGCCGCCAGCAGCGACTGGCGCGCCGCGGTTGAGGTCGGGTCGGCCGCCACGGCTTCCACCGCGGTGAAGAAGCCGTCCAGGCCCGCCCCCACTGACAGGCTGCTGTCGGACAGCAGCGAATCCAGCCGCACGGCCAGTTCGCTTTGCATCTGGAAGTACCCGACCTGGCTGGCACCGCTGACCAGGCGCTGCTGCACCAGATCACTGGCGCTGCGCGTCACCGTGCTGGCGTACACGCCATTGCCGTAAACGCCCTGACCGGTGGCGGTCGGCGTGCGGGTCGACAGGGTCACCTGCTGCCGTGAGTAACCGACGGTGTCCACGTTGGCGACGTTGTGGCCAATGGTATCCAGCGCCCGCCGGTAGGACAGCAGCGCCGAGGAGCCGATACTGAATAGATCACTCATGTCACGCGCCCGATGCCGCAGCCTGCGGCGGTAGATTCAAGGTGGCCCCCTGCGGGCCGGAAGGCGGCGAATCGGCGGTCCATGACTGCATCATCGGCCCGTTGGCGATCCGCTTGAGCTTGTCGGCATAAGCCGGGTCGGTGGCGTAGCCGGCCGCCTGCAGCGATTCGGCGTAGCGGCCACCGTCGTCCGCGTTCGCCAGCGCCGTCGCATAACGTGGCTGCGCCTGCAGGAAGGCGACATAGTCCTCCACGCTCTGCTCGTAGGAGTCGTAGGCCCGGAAGCTGTCGTTCAGATTCACCCGGTGTCCGCCGATGTATTCATGCGTCATCACGTCCACGCTGCGCTGACCGCTCTGCGCCTTGATGCCGAACAGGTTGAAGCTCGACTGCCCGCCGGCATCGGCCGGAATCGACTGCCCCCAACCGGTTTCCAGCGCGGCCTGCGCCATGACAAAGCGCGGGTCCACTCCCAGCTTGCCAGCGGCGCGCTCGATGATCGGCGCCAGTGTCTGGACGAAAGCCTCGGGCGATTCGAAGCCGGCATCCTGGCCGGCCGGCGAACGCGCGGTGGCGTCGGTGTACAACGGCAGCGCCGCGCGCACACCGCTCATGCCCGCCTGGCGCTGGAACTGCTCGATCATCATGTCCGCCAGCCCCAGCCCGCCGGCGGCGCTGATGCTCTTGGCCACCTCCTGATCCAGCATGTCGCGGTACATGCCGCCGCTGTTGCCGGTCAGGTCGTCACCGAATTCGGTCGCGCGCATCGACTGCAGCATCATCTGGGTGAACAGCGATTCGAACGCCAGCGCCGCCTCGCGCAGCGACTCGACGTTCTGCGCGGCCCCGGCCTGCCCGGCCAACCGTTCGACACCACCGACCGCGGTGGCGCCCAGCGGATTGAGGGTGGCGGCATCCAGTTGCACGGCGGGTCGCCCGGTCTAGATCACGACCAGCTCGGCACGCAACGCACCGGCGGTCTTCAGGGCTTCGAGAATCGCGACCAGATCACCCGGCGCGGCGCCCACCCGGTTCACAGCACCGACAATCGCCTCCAGCGTCGCGCCGGAATCGAACAGGAACATCCGGTTGGCGTCCTGATCGATGGCGATGCCCGAGTCCGCGACGATGGCGGTGTTGCCACCGCCGAAGGGATTCGGCTGGCTTACCTGGGCATCCTCACGGATGGTGACCGTCAGCGAACCATGGGTCACCGCAGCCGGATGCACCCGCACGTGGCTGCCGATCACCACCGTGCCGGTGCGGCTGTTGATGACCACCCGCGCCGGGGCGTCGCCGGGCTCGATGTCCAGGTTTTCCAGCACGGACAGAAACGCCACACGCATGTCGGCGTCGGCCGGTGCGCGCACGGCAACCGTCACCGCGTCCATCGCCCGCGCGGTCTGATCGCCCAGCAGGTCATTCACCCCCCCGGCGAGCCGGGTGGCGGTGGTGAAGTCCGGCGTGTGCAGGTTTAGCAGCACCTCGGATCGGGTGGCGAAACCGTTGACCACGCTGCGTTCGACCATGGCCCCGCCCGGAATCCGCCCGGCGCTGGGAATATTGACCGAGATGCGCGAACCGTCCAGGCCCGACGCACCGAAGCCGCCAACCACCAGATTGCCCTGGGCGATGGCGTAGACCTGCCCATCCGCCCCTTTGAGCGGCGCCATCAACAACGCCCCGCCGCGCAGGCTTTTGGCATTGCCAATCGATGAGACGGTGATGTCCAGCTTCTGGCCGGGCTTGGCGAAGGCCGGCAGTTCGGCATGGATCGCAACCGCCGCGACATTCTTGAGCTGCGGATTCACGTTCTGCGGAATCGTCACCCCCAGCTGCGTGAGCATGTTGCGCAGGGTTTGGGTGGTGAACGGTGCCTGGCTGGACTGATCGCCCGTGCCATCCAACCCGACCACCAGCCCGTAGCCGACCAACGGGTTGCCACGCACACCGGCCACGCTGGCCAGATCCTTGACCCGCTCGGCCTGGGCCACTGGTGTGGCGACGGCCAGCAGCAGACCCAGCACAGCACTCGCAACGAATCGGTTCATAGCGGCCACCAGGCACTGTCAAAGAAGCGGGCCAGCCAGCCCTTGGCATTGGCATCGGCCAGCGCGCCCCGGCCGCTGTAGCTGATCGACGCATTGGCAACACGCGTCGAGGCGATGGTGTTGTCCGGCTGGATATCCTCGGGACGCACCAGCCCGGAAATCTTCAGAATCTCGTCGCCCTGGTTCAGGCGTAAACGCTTTTCGCCGATGATCACCAGCAGGCCGTTGGGCAGCTGCTCGGTCACCACCACCGACAGCGAGCCGCTCAGGCTGTTGCTCTGACTGGCGTTGCCGGTGCCGGAAAAATCGCGATTGGCATCCACGCTGGCGCCCAGAAACTCCAGCCCGTTGGCGGTCACCGCGCCACCGAACAGACTGGGCGCGCCGATATCGATGCCGGTGGACTTGCCGGTGCTGGCCGAGGCCTGCTTCTGGGCGTTGGTCTGCTCGCTGAGAATCACCGTGATCACGTCGCCCACCTGCCCGGCGCGACGATCATTGAACAGCGCCAGCCCGCGACCCGGCGCGTAAATCGCCCCGGCTGTGGGCTGCACCGCGGCGATCTGCGGCACGGCCGGCAGGCCTTCGGCCGGATTCGGCGAGCTGGCGCAGCCGGCCAAGACGGCCAGCGCCAGTGCTGCAACAAGAATGACAGGCTGCATGGCGGCTACAGGTTGTTGTTCACGTAAGACAGCATCTGATCCACCGTGGAGATCGCCTTGGAGTTCATCTCGTAGGCGCGCTGGGTCTCGATCATGTTCACCAGCTCTTCCACGACATTGACGTTGGAGGCTTCCAGCGATCCCTGGATCAGCGACCCCAGGCCGTTCAGGCTGGCCGTGCCGGTTTGCGGCGGGCCGCTGGAACCGGACTCGGTGAACAGGTTGTTGCCCTGCGGCTGCAAACCGGCCGGATTGACGAAATCGGTGATTTGCAGCGTGCCGACCTGCTGCGGTTGTGATTCGCCGGCGAACTGCACCGCCACCGTGCCGTCCGAACCCACGGTGAGCGTCTGCGCACCATCGGGAATATTGATGCCCGGCTGCACGGCGTAACCGTTCGATGTCACCAGATCTCCGGTGGCGCTGATCTGAAAGCTGCCATCGCGGGTGTAGGCCGCAGTGCCGTCAGGCAGCAAGACCTGAAAGAAGCCACGGCCGTTAATCGCCAGATCCAGCGGATTGCTGGTCTGCTGCAGATTGCCCTGGGCAAAGGTCTTCTCCGTGGCACCCACGCGCACGCCCGTGCCCAGCGACAGCCCCGTCGGCGAATCGGTTTGCTGCGACGTGGGCGCGCCAACCTGCTTCACGTGCTGGAACAGCAGATCCTCGAAGCTCGCCCGCCCCTTCTTGAACCCGGTGGTGTTGACGTTGGCCAGATTGTTCGAGACCACGGACATCCGCGACTGCTGCGCGTCCAGTCCGGTCTTGGCGACCCAAAGTGCTGAATTCATCGTATGTGCTCCTAGCCGTTGATCCGCATCACCGCAGCCGCCGCCTGGGCGTTCTCGTCGGCGCTGCGTATGGCCTTGACCTGTAGTTCGAATTGACGGGACAGCGCGATCATCTCGACCAGCGACTGCGCCAGATTGACGTTGGACGATTCCAGCGTGCCGACGGACAACGCCGCGCCGGCTGCGGGCTCGACTGCCGCGTCCTCGCCCGGACGAAACAAACCATCGTCGCCACGGCGCATCGCCTGCGGCTGAATGTTGTCGACGCGGATACGTGCCACCGTGGCCTGCACCGCGCCGCCCTGACCCTGCGGAATCACCGACACCGTGCCGTCGTCGGCGATGGTCACGTTCTCATGGGGCGGTATCGCGATCGGTCCGCCATCGCCCAGCACCAGCTCGCCGCGGCTGGTCACCAGCTGCCCGAGTGCATCGATCTGCAACTCGCCATTGCGGGTGTAGGCGGGCTCGCCGGAGGCATCCTGCACCGCGATCCAGCCGCTGCCGCGTACGGCAACGTCCAGCGGGCGGTCGGTGGTCATCAGCGTGCCGACCGACGGATCGAAGGCGGCCCCGCCGAAGGTGGAGGCCACCCGCGTCGGCAGGCCGTCGCCATCCACCGGCGCGGTCGTGGCCATGGCCAGCTCGGCGCGAAAACCCACCGTCGAGGCGTTGGCCAAGTTGTTGGACACCGTCGACTGCGCCGTGAGTGTGCGCACGGCGCCCGACATCGCGGTGTAGATCGACTTGTCCATGGTGCGGCTCCCCTCAGGCCCTAGATATTGATGATGGTCTGGGTGATGGTGTCGGCCGCCGAGATCGTCTGCGCATTGGCCTGGAAGCTGCGCTGCGCGGTGATCATCTTCACCAGCTGTTCGGTGAGGTCGACGTTGGAGCCTTCCAGCGCACCGGACTGCACCAGCCCCAGATCGGAACTGCCCGCCACGCCCAGCCGGGCCTCGCCAGAGCCGTAGGTCGCGGTCCAGAAGTTGTCACCCTGCGCCTGCAGACCCTGCACATTGTTGAAGTTGGCAATGGCGAGCTGGCCCAGCGGTGTCGCCTGACCGTTGGTGAACCGCGCCTGGACGATGCCCTCATCGGTCACTTCCAGCCCGCTCAGGCGGCCGGTGGTGTAGCCGTCCTGCGAAAGATTGTTCACCGCGAAGCTCTCGCCGTACTGGCTGGTTTCGCCGACATCGACGGTCAGATTCAGATCGGCCGCGCCGGTGTTCACCGGATGCGCCGGCAGCGTCAGCGCGCCACCGGCCGGGGTCACGAGCTGGCCGCTGGTGTCATAGGCGATCTGCTGCGCGTTGCCCACTGCGGCGCCATCCACATAGGCCTGCACGTTCCAGGTATTGGCCGCCGCATCCTTGGTGTAGAAAAAGCTGGCGGTGTGCGCGGCGCCCAGCGAGTCGTAAACCGTCATCGACGTGGTGTGGTTGTAGGAATCAGGATCAGCCGGGTCCAGCGGCGTGATGGCCGGCACATCGGCATTCGCCGGCAGATTGACGCCCACGACCAGTTCGCCGGAGGCCTGCGGCGGGTTTTCTGTCGAGGCCAGCTGCAACGACTCCAGCCCGCCAGTGGCAAAGCCACCGGTGCCGACCGGCGGAAACACCTGCAGGTTCTGGCCGGAGGCGTTAACGACGTAGCCATCGCGGTCGAGCTGGAACGAACCGGCGCGGGTGTAGCCGGTCTCCCCGCCCTGGGACACGGTGAAGAACCCCTCGCCGTTAATCGCCAGATCCAGCGGATTCTCGGTGAAGTTGATCGTGCCCTGGGTGAACTGCTGCGACACGGCGGCAACCCGCACGCCGGACCCCTGGTTAACCGACGACAGGCCGAATGCGCCGGCGGCGTAAACGTCCGCAAACTCGGTGCGCGACTGCTTGAAGCCGGTGGTGTTGGCGTTGGAAATGTTGTGTGCGGTGGTGTTCAGATCCGCCGAGGCGGCGTTGATTCCACTCAGTGCAATATTGAACGGCATGCGAAAGCCTCCTCAGGCGATGCGGGAAATGCTGGAAAACGGCACGTCGCCAAACCCGGCGACTTCGAGCAACAGGCCGCTGGCGTCCATACGAACAGCGCTGACGCGACCGGCCAGTTCGGGCACCAGCGCGACTTCGGCGTCGCCCTGGCCGGCGCGCACGCGCACCGTGTAATCGGCAGCGGGCATGGCGTTGCCTTCGGCGTCGCGCCCGTCCCAGCTGAATTCGAACTGCGCGTCCAGGGCGGCGCCCGCCGCCGAGTAACTGCGCACTGTCTGGCCGCTGCCATCGACTACCTCGACCGTGACCCGGTCGGCGCCCAGCGGCACATCAACCCGACCCGAAACCTCGCCGGTGCCGTCGTAGCGCACCGTCGAGGTCGGGATCAGCACATCGCGGTCGATCAGCGCGCTGGCCTGCAGGGCTTGGTCCGAGGTGAGCTGGGTTTGGAGATCGCCAAACGCGGTATTCAGGCTGTGGATGCCATCAACCGTGCTGAACTGGGCGATCTGCCCCAGAAACTCACCCGACTCCATCGGCTTGAACGGGTCCTGGTTCTGGAACTGGGCAATCATCAGCGAAAAGAAATCCTGCTGATTGAGCATGTTTTGCGTGGCCGTGTTTTCAGCCGCTGCGCCGGAACTCGTGCCGCCCAACAGGCCGGTGAGGCTGCTATCGCCAATGGCTGTCATCTCAGCGCCCCAGTTCCAATGTCTTGAGAATCAGATCCTTGCCGGTGTTCAACACCTCGGCGCTGGTCTGGTAGGAGCGACTGGCGGAAATCATGTTGACCATCTCCTCAACCGGGTTGACGTTGGTGGCGTACACATATCCCTGCTCGTCGGCATCCGGATGGCCGGGGCGGTGGATACGCGTGGGCTCTTCGGTGCTTTGCACGATTTCGCTCACCCGCACGCCGGCCTGTTCGGCGGCGGCGTTGAGCTCGGTTTCGAACACCGGCATCCGCGCCTTGTAGACGGCATCCGGCGTGCCGGCGACGGTGTCGGCATTCGCCAGATTGCTGGCGACCGTGTTCAGCCGGACCGACTGCGCCTGCAGCGCGGAACCGGCGATTCGAAAGATGGAAAAGTCGGACATGCTGGCCTCCCTACTCGCCGCGGATCGCGGACATCAGCGTGGTGAGCCGGCCCTGCGCGAACTGCAGGCTGGCGCGATAACGCAGCGCGGCATCGGCAAAGGCCGCCTGCTCGCGGTGCAGTTCAACGGTATTGCCGTCCTGGCTGGGCTGCGTGCTGTCACGTTCGGTCGCGACACCAGCCGGCGCGGCCGTGGCGATGCCGGCGATGTTCAGATGCCGGTCATTCGTTCGCTGGAGAGCAGGCGAGTCAGATGCACCCGCCGCCTGGGCCAGCGCGGTCTGAAAATCGATGTCCTTGGCCCGGTAATTGGGCGTATCCGCATTCGCGATGTTCGCGGCCACGTGCTGCAACCGCTGCTGCTGCAATGCCAGCGATTGCGCGTGGATTCCGTAGAGCTTGTCGAGTCCGGCCGCCATGCCGAGTCTCCAGCGAGTCGTATTCGCCGGGCTTCAGGCAAGCGATGTACCACGGCGCCGCCGCCGTGCCGCACCAGGGCGTGAACGAACAGGCGGCGGGCGATCAGGCCATGGCGGCCTGTTCCAGCTCCAACTCCTTGTTTCGCAAGCGTTCGATCACATTGCGAGCCAGCTCGTCGGAATTGAACTTGGGCACGAAGCGGTTCGCCCCAACCTGCTCCACCATGCTGTGGTTGAACACGCCAGACAGCGAGGTGTGCAGCAACACATGGAGGGTTTCCAGGCGCGGATCGCGACGTATTTCCGTCGTCAGCGTGTAGCCGTCCATGTCCGGCATCTCGATATCCGAGATCACCATGAGCAAATCATCATCGCCCTGCCGCGACTCGGCCTGCGAGCGCAGAAACCGCAACGCCTCGCGGCCGTCGTTCACCAGCACCGGCTCAAGATCAAGCTGTTCCAGCGTGCGGGCAATCTGCATACGCGCCACCTTGGAATCATCCGCCACCAGCACCCGCCAGCGGCGCTGACGCGCATCGCCGGTGTGTGCCGGCAAGGCCTCCAGATCGGCAGCCAGGCCAATCACGTCGGCCAGCACCTTCTCCACATCGATGATCTGGATCAGCCGATCCTTGAGCCGCGTGACCGCCGTCAGATAACCGTCATCCCCGGCGCTGGCTGGCGGCGGCGTCACCTCGCCAACATCCACATTCACGATGCGCTCGACACCGTGCACCAGAAACCCCTGCACCCGCCGGTTGAACTCGGCCACGATCAGATAGCGCGGCTCATCCGCCGGCGGCGCAGCCTGCACCGCGGCCGCCAGATCCAGCACCGGAATCATCCGCCCGCGCACCGGCGCAACACCGCGCACATGCGAATGCGCCGCCGGCACCCAGGTGAGCTTGGGCGCCTGCACGACCTCCTGCACCTTGAACACATTAATACCGAACAGCTCC
>Ga0208330_1000502_pt1 | contig 17502 bp, 13 predicted proteins | sample DeeseametaMP1896_FD_184180 | JGI IMG/M metagenome (GOLD analysis project Ga0208330, IMG submission 184180) | Marine microbial communities from the Deep Pacific Ocean - MP1896 (SPAdes) | ecosystem: Environmental > Aquatic > Marine > Oceanic | place: East of Hawaii, North Pacific Ocean | collected...
AATGGTGAAGTGGAAGCCGGGCACGATGGACACGGCCAGATCCAGCGAAATGATGCCCGTTACCGCCACGACGATCGGCGCCGCCACAGCCGCCATGGTCTTGGTCGCCCGCTCGTAGCGCGCCCAGTGCAGCGCATCGCCGCGCCAGCCCAGCGCCAGCACGCCATAGAACAGGCGCGTGGCCCGTGCACTGGCCCGGTCTCGCAGGCTGGCCAGATCCGGCAACAGGCTCAGGTACAGAAAACTGCTGGTGAACAGCAAGTAGGTCGCGATCGCGAAAAAGTCCCAGACCAGCGGACTGCGCCACTGCGGCCAGAGCCCCATGTCGTTGGGATAGGGCAATAGGTAGTACCAGAACCACGGCCGCCCCAGATGCAGCACGGGATAAAGCCCGGCGCAGACGATGGCGAACATGGCCATGGCCTCGGCAAAGCGGTTGATCGACGCCCGCCAGCGCTGGCGGGTGAGCAGCAGCACGGCCGAGATCAGCGTGCCGGCGTGGGCGATGCCAATCCACCAGATGGTGTTGGTGATCGGCAGCCCCCAGGCGACCGGGATGTTCAGCCCGAAGATGCCGACCCCGGTCGCGAACAAATGGCTCAGGCCGATGACGAACACCAGCGTGAGCAGCGCGCAGACCACCACGCCCACACGCCATGACCGCGGTGGCCGTCGTTCCAGCACCAGCGCGCTGACACGCTGCGTGAGCCAGCCGTGGGTCAGCTGGTCCGGCATCAGCGGTTCGCGCTCGCTCATGCCGGTGACTCACTGTCGTCTTGGCTGTGGCCATCGTCGTCGCCATTGGCCAGCGTTGGTGCCGGGTTGCGCAGACCCGCCAGATACGTCGTGCGCGGGCGGGTGTTCAGGTGCGTCAACAGGCCGTAGTCGCGCGGCTGGGCCTTGGCGCGGCTGACCGCGCTGTCCGGATCGGCGACATCTCCGAAGTGAATCGCCTGCGTCGGGCAGGTCTGCTGGCAGGCCGTGACCACATCGCCATCGGCCAGCGGGAGATCGCTGATATCGGCCTCGATCTCGGCGCTGCGGATGCGCTGCACGCAGTAGGTGCATTTCTCCATGACGCCACGCGAGCGCACGGTCACGTCCGGATTATTGGCCGCGGCCGGCGTCGCCAGTGCCGCCTGATTGCTGTAGTCGAACCAGTTGAAACGGCGCACCTTGTAGGGGCAGTTCTGCGAGCAGTAGCGCGTGCCCACGCAGCGGTTGTAGACCATCTCGTTCAGGCCGTCGCTGGAATGCTGCGTCGCCTCCACCGGACACACGTATTCGCAGGGCGCGTTCTCGCAGTGCATGCAGGGCACGGGCTGAAAGGCCATACGCGGCGCATCCGGCTCGCCTTCGTAGTAGCGGTCGATGCGTATCCAGTGCATCTCGTGCCCGCGGGCGACTTCGTCGGCGCCCACCACCGGGATGTTGTTCTCGGCCTGGCAGGCCGTCACGCAGGCGTTGCAGCCGATGCAGGTGTTCAGATCAATGCTCATGCCCCATTGCGGCAATGCCGATCGGGCGCGCGGTGACGGCTCGGGATACAGCGACTTGTCGGGAGGCGGCTCCTGCGCGAAGCCGGGGTCTTGTCGATAGGTCGCGACATCTGCGGACCTGATCAGCTCGCGGCCTTCCATCAGGTGGTGGTTCTGGGTCAGGGCCAGCGGCTCGGCGGCGCCGGTGCGCCTGATGGCCGCAGCGCCGGTGAACCACGGCGCGGCCGCGCGTCGCAGTCGCGCCGCATTCACGCCGACACCATTGCCGACACGGCCGGCGGCGGTGCGGCCATGGCCCAGGGTCAGACTCAGGGCATCCGGCGGATGCCCGGGGACGATGAGCACCGGCGACTCCAGCGCGCGCTCACCCAGCGACAGCCGCACCACGTCGCCGTCGGCCAGTTCCAGGCGCGCAGCCGTGGCCGGCGCGATCTGCACGGCATTGCCCCAGGTCTGCTTGGTGATCGGCGCCGGCAGCTCCTGCAGCCAGCCGTTGTTGGCATGACGACCGTCGAAGACCGTGGGGTGCAGCCGGAACTGCAGCAACAAGCCATCGCGTTCCGGTGCCGGCTCCGGTAGCCGCTCGGCCCAGTCCGCCAGCGGCCGCGCCGACACGAAGTCCGGCCGCGCCTCGGCGACGACACCGGCGGTCAGCCAACGCTGCCAGGCCGCGTCGAACCCGCCGGATAGTGCTGCGGTGTCTCGCCAGTAATCGCTGAGCAGGCCGCGTGCCTCGCGCTCCTGCCCGGTGTCCAGCAGCGCGAGCATCTGCAGCGCGGTTCGCCCCTGATACATGGGCTCGATCAGCGGCTGGATCAGGCCGACGCTGCCGTCATGCGCACACGCATCACCCCAGGATTCCAGATCATGCGTCGCCGGCACATGCCAGTGGCACAGCCGCGCCGTCTCATCGACATACGGCCCCCAGTGCAGGCGAAACGGGACTGTCCGGAACGTCTCGGAAAAATTCAGATCACCCGGCGCGTCGTACACCGGATTGGCGTCGAGCAGGATCAGCGAGTCAACGGTCTGGTCCGCGATGGCCTTGTTCAGGTTCTGCAGCGGCTCGGTGACGAGGCCATCGGGTTCGCGCAGGCGCAGGCTGCGGCCCAGCGCGCCGAGCCGCGCATTCATCGCCAGGGCCAGCGCATGCACCGCCGGCGACTGCTGCGCACCGGCGATGATCACCGGCCGCTGCGCCGCGGCGAGATCGGTCGCGGCAGCCTTGATCCATCCCGCGGCCCGGCCAGCCGAGGAGGCCGGCAAGCCCGTGGCCGGGACCTCCAGCCCCAAGGCCTGCGCCAAGCTCCTCGCCAGCGCATCGATCCCGTCTGCGGCCACGGCAAGACGATGGTCTGCCGCCGCGCCGGTCACTGTGGGCGCGGCTTCGGCGACAAACAGCCGGTTCATCGCCGCACCGGCTGCGCCGGCCCGGCGACCCGCGGCGAAATGGCGGGCATGCGCCAGAAAACCGGGTTCGCTGGCGAGCAGGTCGGCGTCCAGGCTGATGATGACGTCGGCGTCCGACAGGTCGTGAACGGGTTGCAGAGGCCGCCCGAATAGCTGGTCGGCGCCCTGCATCGCCTGGCGCCGGCCATCGGCGTCATGACCGAACCAGCGCGCGGCTGGCCAGCGTGCCCGCAATGCCCGCAGCCGCGCCTGTTCGCTGGGCGAGTTGCGATCACCCAGCACGAAGGCCAGCCCCTCGCCGCCCGTCCGGTCCCAGTGTTTGCGCCGTGGCAGCAATGCGTCCAGCAATGCGCCAGTGGTAGAGACCTGGTCGCGAAAACGCGGCGTGCGGGAGCGATCCGGATCGTACAACCCCAGTAAGGCCGCCTGGGTCCAGCTGTCGCAGGCGCCGAGGGTGGCCGGGTGATCGGGATTGCCTTCCAGCTTCACCGGCCGCCCTTCCAGGGTCTTGGCGATCACGCCGTGGGCATGCCCATTGACGAACAGGCTGGTGGCGTAGTGCCGGGCGCGGCCCGGGGTCTGCCCGTCCGGAATATTCACGTAGGGCACGATCTCTTCGGCCGGGCGGCTGCAAGCGCCCAGACCTGCCAGCGCGAGACTGGCTGCCATCAGTTTGAGCACGCCGCGGCGGTCGACGCTTTGCTCCCACAGCGGCGCGAGCCGGGGGAACTCCTCGCGTAGCAGCTCGCCGAACCCCTCCCTGCCGGCCAGCTCGTCCAGGCTGCGCCAGTAGCGTGGTCCGCTTCCGGATACCGCCAGCGAGGCTTGCAGCTCCTCCAGGGACAGCACCCGGCTCATCGGTGACACACCGAACAGTCGCTGAGGCGATCGACCTGAATGCCGTAGCGCTCCAGCAACGCATGGCTGTCGACGGCTGCGGCGTCGAAGCCCATGGCCGTGATCGCCTGCTCGGGCCGCAGGTTCGGCCCCGGGTTGCGATGGCAATCCAGGCACCAGCTCATCGTCAGCGGCTGGACCTGCCGGGCCAACGGCATGCGATCCACCCGACCATGACAGGACTCGCAACCCACGCCGTTGTTCACATGCGCCGCATGATTGAAATAGACGTAATCGGCCAGGTCATGCACGCGGTTCCAGCGCAGCGGCTCGTCGCGCTCCAGGCTCTTGCGGACCGGTTCCAGCATCTGCGCGTTCGTCCAAAGCTGGGAATGGCAGCTCATGCAGGTCGAGGTCGGCGGTAGGCCGGCCACGGCAGAGCGATCCACGTCGGCATGGCAGTAGCGGCAGTCGATACCCAGTTCGGCCACATGGTGCTGGTGGCTGAACGGCACGGGCTGCTGCAGGGTTTCACCCACGCCGGTCACGAATGCGGAATTCGCGTAGAGGATCACCGCTGTCGCAGTCCCGGCCACGACGACGACCATGAACGCGCCGAACACGACCACCAGCGCATTGCTGCGCGGGCGGAAGACCTGGGCTGATGGCCGCGACTTCAATCGGCGCGGCCTCGGGATGGATGCGCGACGAGGCAACCGGCGACGTCACCTGCCGCGGCCCGGGCGCCATGCGGCAGCCTAGTCGTCGGGCACGTTGCGGCGCAGTTCGTCCAGCCAGATTCGTGCCTCGGAATCGCTGGGGGCACGCCAATCGCCGCGCGGCGAGAGCGAACCACCCGAGCCGACTTTCGGCCCGTTGGGCATCGCCGATCGCTTGAACTGGGAATTGCCGAAAAAGCGCTGGAGAAAGACCTCCAGCCAATGCCGGATCTCGCCCAGGGAGTACGCCCGGCGCTTGGCGTCGGGGAAGTCCGCCGGCCACTCGCCGGCCTCCACATCGCCCCAGACGCTGTGACTGAGAAACGCCACCTTGCTCGGCGGAAACCCGAAGCGGGTGACGTAATAGATATTGAAATCCTGCAACTCGTACGGACCAATCTTCGCCTCCGTGCTCTGACTGGGCCCCTCGGATTGGTCCGATTCCCCCGGTACAAGTTCCGGAGAAATTTCCGTGTCGACGATGGCCTGCAGAATCTCGCCGGCCGTGGCGTCGAGTTGCCCGGAGGCGATCACCCAGCGAATCAGATGCTGGATCAGCGTCTTGGGCACGCTGGCATTGACGTTGTAATGCGACATCTGGTCGCCCACACCATAGGTGCACCAGCCCAGGGCCAGCTCCGACAAATCGCCTGTACCCAGCACCAGCGCGCCATGGTGATTGGCGAGGCGAAACAGATGTGACGTGCGCTGCCCGGCCTGGACGTTTTCGTAGGTCACGTCGTAAACCGGCTCGCCGCGCGCGGCCGGATGGCCCAGGTCTTCCAGCATCTGCCGACAGGTCGGCCGGATGTCGATCTCCTCGGCGGTGATGCCCAGGGCGTCCATCAACGCCCAGGCGTTGGATTTGGTCGTGTCGCTGGTGGCGAAACCCGGTAGCGTGTAACCAAGGATGTGACTGCGCGGCAGGCCCAAGCGGTCCATGGCCCGCGCGGCGACAATGAGGGCATGGGTCGAATCCAGACCGCCAGACACGCCGATCACCAGCTTGTCGATGCCGGTCGACTGCAGCCGCTTGATCAAGCCGTGCACCTGGATGTTGTAGGCCTCGAAACAGCGCTCGTCGCGCCTGGCGGGGTCGGCCGGTACAAAGGGAAACCGCGGCACATCGCGCAGCAGGGCATAACGACCGCCAGGCAGCGCGAAATCAAAGGCCACGCGCCGCATCGCCCGTACCTTGTCGCGGTGATCGCCAACACCGTCGTTGAAGCTGGTCAGGCGCATGCGGTCCTGCGCCAGGCGCTCCAGATCGACATCGGTGACGATGATCTGCTCGTCATCCGCAAAGCGTTCGGATTCGGCCAGCAGGTCGTTGTTCTCGTAGATCAGCGCGTAGCCGTCCCAGGCCAGATCGGTCGTGGACTCCCCGGCGCCAGCCGCGGAATAAAGGTAGGCCGCCACGCATTTCCCGGACTGCGAGGCACAGAGATCGCGGCGGAATTCAGCCTTGCCGATGGTGATGTTGCTCGCCGACAGATTCGCCAGCACGGTGGCCCCAGCCAGCGCGGCGTAAGTGCTGGGCGGCACGGGCGACCAGAGGTCTTCGCAGATCTCCACGTGCAGCGAGAAGTTGTCGACGGTCACCGCGTCGAAGACCAGATCGTTGCCGAACGGCACCTCCTCGCCCAGCAGCCGCTGGGTCTGGCCCACCGCATCACGGGCGGCGGTGAACTGCCGCTTTTCGTAGAACTCACGGTAGTTCGGCAGGTAGCTCTTGGGCACGACGCCCAGGATGCGGCCGCGATGGACCACGACCGCGCAGTTGAACAGCTTGCCCTCGAAGCGCAGCGGCGCGCCCACCAGCAACATCGGCGTCAGATCCACACTGGCCTCAACCACCGCCTCGACTGCGGCCAGCACGGCATCCAGCAGCGCCTCCTGCTGGAACAGGTCGTCGTTGGTGTAGGCGGACAGCCCCAGTTCGGGGAACAGCGCCACCGCCGCGCCCTGATCCGAGGCCTGCCGCGCCAGCGCAATCGTGCGCTCGGTGTTGAAGACGGTGTCGGCCACCCGGACATGCGGCACGCACACGGCCGCGCGCAAATAACCGTGGCCGTAGATGTTGTGAAAGGCAGAAGTCATGGCAGCTTTGATCGGCAACGCGGGAGCATGTTCCGCGGGCCGCGTGCAACTCGGCCGGCGCTGGCTTGTCGGAACCGACATGAACGATCGCGCCGAGCATCCGCAAGTCCGCACCTGCGTCGAGCCCGAACGCACCGCGTTGATCCTGATCGACGTGATCAACGACATGCAGGTCGATGGCGAATCCGAGCGCTTCGCCCGGGACGCACTGGACGCGGCGCATCGAATCAAGGGCTTGAAATCTCAGGCCAAGGCGGCCTGCATACCGGTGATCTACGCCAACGACAATTTCGGTCAGTGGCGCTCCGATTTTGCCGGGGTGATCCGCCATTGCACGGCGGACGACGCACCGGGTAAGCCGGTTTCCGAACTGCTGCATCCCGAAGACGACGACTACTTTGTACTCAAGCCGCGGCACTCCGGCTTCTTCGGCACCACGCTGCAAATCCTGCTCCGGCATCTGGACCGCGACACCCTGATCCTGGCGGGCTTCGCCGCCGACGTCTGCGTGCTGTTCACGGCGCACGATGCCTACATGCGGGAGTTTGGCCTGTTCGTGCCCTGCGACTGCGTGGCCAGTGTCGATGCCGAAGCGAATGAACGCGCGCTGACGCTGATGAGCCGGGTGGTCAAGGCCGACATCCGCCCCTCCGACGAACTGAAATTCGAGGCGGTTTCAGGCGGTCCGCCCACCGGATTCTCGTAACCGCGGCCCGGTCCGGGGAACTCCTGGGGCCGAAGCCGTTCAGAACAGACTGAACATCGCTCCACGACGCACGGATGCGTCAGGAACCAAAGGATTGGTGACGTCCGGCGACGTGAGCCCCCGTCAGGGAGCCTCGCATGACGCAGTTGGATCGACGAAAATTTCTTAAAGGCAGCGCTGCGGTCGCGGCTGCGACCGGGGCCGCGACGCTGGCCCGGGGCGCCGCACCGACACCGCTGGCCGCGCCGAGCAAGATCGGCCCCGGCGGCGACTACCAGTGGCAGGTACTGAATGCCGATGACGCGGCCATTCTCGCTGCCGCCGCCGACCGCATCATCCCCGAAGACGAGCTAAGTCCGGCGGCAAGCGCACTGGGTATCCCCGAGTTCATCGACCGCCAGCTGGCCGGGCCTTTCGGCAGCGGCGCGCGGTGGTACATGCAAGGCCCGTTTTCCAACGGCGTCCCCAGCCAGGGTTATCAGTCACGCCGACCGCCGGCCGAACTGATGCGTGACGGGCTGCGGGCGCTGGACCGGCGCGCGCAGCAGGATCACGGCAAGCGATTCGCACAGCTGGCGACCGATCAACAAGACGACCTGCTCACCGGCGTGGATGACGGCGTCCGATCGCTGGACGGCATCGACGGCGTGGTCTTCTTCAACCTGCTGCTGCGCATGAGCAAGGAAGGCTTTCTGTCCGATCCCATGTACGGCGGTAATCGCGACATGGCGGGCTGGACGATGCTGGGCTTCCCCGGCGCGCGCGGCAATTTCTACACCTGGCCCGAGCGCAGTGATCAGCCTTACCCCTACCCGCCCGTCTCGATACACGGAGTTTGAGCATGGCGATCAAGAAAAAGCCCGTCGATGTCGTCTGCATCGGTTTCGGCATGACCAGCTCCATCGCCGCCCAGGAACTCACCGAAGACGGCCTGGAGGTCGTGGCGCTGGAGCGCGGCCCATGGCGCAACACCGATCCCGACTTCGCCTATCCGCAGATCATGGATGAGCTGAAATACGGCATTCGCCATGAACTGCAACAGGATTTGTCGCAATCCACGCTGACCTTCCGCAACAAGCGTGACCAGACCGCGCTGCCCATGCGCCACCTCGGCTCCTTTCTGCTCGGCACCGGCGTGGGCGGCGCGATGGTTCACTGGAACGGCCAGACCTGGCGTGGCATGCCGGACGACTTCCGCTATCGATCCTGGGCCATCGAACGCTACGGCGAGGATTTTCTCCCCGATGACATGACCATCCAGGACTGGGGCATCAGCTACGAGGAGCTGGAGCCGCATTACCTGCGCTTCGAGCGCCTTTGCGGCATTTCCGGTCAGGCCGGTTCGGTGAATGGCGAATTCCAGGAAGGCGGCAACCCCTTCGCCGGCGACCGCAGCGCCCCGTTTCCGCTGCCCCCGCTCAAGCGGGTGAACGCCACCAACATCTTTGATGACGCCGCGAAAAAGGCCGGCATGCACCCGTTTCCGGTGCCGGCGGCCAATGCCTCGGCGCCGTATACCAACCTTTATGGCGTGCGCATGGGCGGCTGCACCTTCTGCGGCTTTTGCGAGCGCTTCGGCTGCTACAACAATTCCAAGGCCTCGCCGCAGGCCTGCATCCATCCGGTGCTCATGCCCAAGCCGAACTTTGAACTACGCACCGGCTGCCAGGTGACCCACATCCTGCTGGCCGACGACGGCAAGCGCGCCACCGGCGTGCGCTATGTGGACCCGGACGGCCAGATCGTCGAACAACCGGCGGATCTGGTGATCTGCGGCGCCTACGCGGTGCACAACGTGCAACTGCTGCTCAATTCCGGCATCGGCGAGCCGTACAACCCGGAGACCGGCAGCGGCAACGTGGGGCGCAACTACGCCTACCAGACCATGGGCTCGGTGGATGTCTATTTCGACGACGAGATCATGAATCCCTTCGTCGGTGCCGGCGCGCTGGGCCAGGCCGTCTTTGACTGGCAGACGGCGGCCTTCGACCACAGCGAGCATGGCTTTCTCGGCGGCGCCTATCTGGTGACCTGGCAGACCGGCGGCCGGCCGATTAACCAGACCCGCACGCCCGAGGCCGCCGGCAAGTGGGGCGGCCAGTGGAAACAGGCGCTGGCCAAGTCCTACAACTCCAGCCTGTCGATCAGCAGCCATGGCTCGTCGATGGCCTACAAGGACTGTTATCTGGATCTCGACCCCACCTACAAGGACGCCTTCGGCCAGCCGCTGCTGCGCATGACCTTCGACTTCCACGACAACGATCTGAAGATGTCGGAGTTCACGACCAACAAGGCCGAGAAAATTGCCCAGGCCATGTCGCCCACACCCCGGCTGATCGAAAAGAACCTGCGCAAGGGCCCCTACGACATCGTGCCCTACCAGACCACGCACAACACCGGCGGCGCGATCATGGGCGACGACCCCGCCACCAGCGTGGTCAACAAGTACATGCAGGTCTGGGATGTGCCCAACCTGTTCGTGCCCGGCGCCAGCGCCTTTCCGCAGAACTTCGGCGTCAATCCCACCAGTACCCTGGGCGCGCTGACCTATTTCATGATCGACGGCATACGCAGCCGGTATCTCGATGCGCCCGGCCTGCTGGTCTAGCGCCATGGGTCAGCACACCCTTTCATGGATGACTGCGCTGCTGGTCCTGCTCCTGGCGGGTGCGGCGACTTCGGCATTGGCCCAGCAGTACAGCCAGGCCGAACCGGTCGAGCTGGCGGTGTCGGCCGAGGCGCTGGACTCGGCAGACGGCGACACCATTCGCCGCGGTGCCTATCTCGCGCGGGCGGCCGACTGCACCGCCTGCCACACCGCATCGGACGGCCCGCCCTACGCCGGTGGCTTCGCCTTCGAAACGCCGTTCGGAACGCTTTATTCGTCGAACATCACGCCGGATGCGGAACACGGCATCGGCGACTGGACGCAGGCGGAATTCACCACCGCATTGCGCCAGGGCGTCGGCAAGGACGGCAAACACCTTTATCCGGCCATGCCGTACACGGCCTACACGCATCTAAGCGATGAGGACGTCGAGGCGCTGTGGACCTATTTCCAGCATGTCGAGCCGCAGGCTGTCCCGAACGAGCGTAATGAACTGATGTGGCCATTCAGCTGGCGGGCCGCCATGTGGGGATGGAACCTGCTGTTCCTCGATGACGGCCGGTTCGAGCCGGATCCGCAGCAGTCCGACCGCTGGAACCGAGGGGCCTATCTGGTGACGGGGCCAGGCCATTGCGGCAGTTGCCACACACCCCGCAACCTGGCCATGGCGCGCAAGACCGACCAGGCCTTCATGGGTCACAGCATCCAGGGCTGGCACGCACCACGTCTGCCCGCCGGCGAAGGCACTAGCGACGCTCCGGGCCTGGCCGACTGGCCGGAAAACGAGATCGTCCAGTTCCTGCAAACCGGGGCCGCGTCACGCAGCGCCGCAACCGGAACGATGAAGGAAGCCATCCACGACAGCTTGCAATACCTCACCGAAGACGACCTGCGGGCCATCGCAACCTATCTGAAATCGCTGCGTTACGAGGACGGCGAGACTGTGATCGCGACCGCCCCGACGGGCGACAACAGCGGCCTGTCGCCGTCGGTTGCCTCGCGACCGGCTCAATCCGGCACAGCGCAGGCCATCCGGATCGGCAAGATGCCACCGCCCGCCGTGCCGATCGGCGACGGCCATGGTGGCGTCACCGCCGGCGAACGCCTGTTCATGGACAACTGTCAGGCCTGTCACCTGCAGGGCCAGGGCATGCCCGGCGCGTTTCCGGCACTGGTTAACAACTCCGCCACCGCACAGGACGACCCGTCAAACCTGATCAAGGTGATTCTGCAGGGTGCCCAGGGTGTGCAGACGCAGCAAGATCCGACCGTTTTGACCATGCCTGATTTCGCCTGGCGGCTGAACGATAAACAGGTCGCCACGCTGGCGAGCTATGTCCGCGAACGCTTTGGCGAACGCGCCCCCGAACGGGCGCAGGTGTCACCGGAGCAGGTGGCCGAGCTGCGCGAACAGGTTCATCCCCCCGAGCCGGATGCCGGGCATTGAGCCCGGTGTTCGCACGACACAGGAGAGCGCAATGCCACAAGCATGGAGCGACAAGGACGAACGGCAATACGAGCACGTCAAGCAGAGCGAACTCGACCGGGGCCGTTCCGCGGACGAGGCGAAGTCCATCGCCGCACGCACCGTCAACAGCCAGCGCCGCGAAGAAAACCGGACCCCGAACAAGAACACCCAGGGCACCGGCAACCCCAATACCTCACTGGAATCCCGATCGGTGGACGAGCTGAGCAACCGGGCCGCTGAACTGAACATCGAGGGCCGCAGCCAGATGAACAAGGATGAGCTGATCAAGGCCATTCGGAGCCGCCAGTCCAACCAGTGACGGCCGCCCTGCTCTACGGCCTGCTGGCCAGCGCCGCGTTTCCGCTGGGCGTGGCGCTGGGGTTGCTGGTCCACATCCCACGCCGCCTGCTGGCCGCCGTGATCGCCTTCGGCGCCGGCACGCTGGTAGTGGCGCTGACCTTCGAGTTGATGGCCGAAGCTGTCGAGACCGGCTCGGTGGGCTATGCCCTGCTGGGCCTGTTCGCCGGCACTCTGCTCTATATCGGACTGGATCAGCTGCTGGACCGCGCCGCCGACGAAAGTCCGCGGCTGCAAGGCAACGACCCGCAGGACGTGATGCCCCAGGCCGCGCGGATTCCGGAATCACGCCAGCAGGCCGGCATCAGCGGCATGGCCGTACTCATGGGCACGGTGCTCGACGGCATTCCCGAAAACGCGGCCATCGGCATGGGGCTGGCGGCCGAGAGCGGCCCCGGCCTGGGGCTGGTGCTGCTCGGCGCGGTGTTCCTGTCCAACCTGCCTGGGGCCATCGCCAGCACGGTGGGCATGCGCCAGTCCGGCCGCTCGGCCACCTACATCATCGTGGCCTGGTCGCTGGTCGGCATCGCCTGCACGGCCTCCTGCGTGCTCGGCTACGTCCTGCTGGCCGATATTCCCGCCGCCGGCGAAAGCTTTCTGCTGGCGCTGGCGGCCGGCGGCATTCTCGCAATGCTGGCCGACACCATGTTCCCCGAAGCCTTTGAACAGGGAGGCCCCTGGGTCGCCCTGGCCACCTCGGCCGGTTTCGCCTGCGCCATTCTGCTCGCGGAACTGGCCTGACCCCTCCGCCATTCCCACTCCCTGGAGTACACAACATGAGCGACGCCATCACCCACAACCCCAACACCGGCGAAGAACTCGCCCGCTATCCGCAGATGAGCGATGAGCAAATGCAAGCGGCGATCGACCGCTGCCACGAGGCCTTCGAGCAATGGAAGCTGGTCTCGCTAGAAGATCGGGCCGACATCATCCGCAAGATCGGCGAGGGCCTGGCCGCCAATCAGGACAAGCTGGCCGATCTGATGACCACCGAGATGGGCAAGCTGCGGTCACAGGGGATGGAAGAGGTCGAGCTTTGTGCCGGCATCTGCCAGTGGACGGCCGAGCACGCGCCCGCACAACTCGCCACCGAACGCCGCGAGCTGCAAAGTGGCGAGTACGGCCTGGTCGCCTACGAGCCAATCGGCGTCATCTACGGCATCCAGCCCTGGAATTTCCCGTGCTATCAGGTGGTGCGCTACTCCATCGCCAATCTGATGGCGGGCAACGGCGTGCTGCTCAAGCACGCCGAATCGGTCACCGGCAGTGCGCTGGAACTGCAGCGGATCTATCGCGAAGCCGGATTGCCCGAGCACCTGTTCACGGTGCTGGTCATCGATCACGACCAGTCGGATGCCGTGATCGCCCATGACAAGGTGCGTGGCGTGACGCTCACCGGCAGCCCGTCGGCCGGACGCATCATCGGCGAGCAGGCGGGCAAGGCCCTGAAGAAAACGGTGCTGGAACTCGGCTCCAACGACGCCTATCTGGTGCTGGAGGACGCCGATCTGGACCGGGCCGTGCAGATGTGCGTCATGGGCCGGGTCTACAACAATGGCGAGACCTGCGTGGCTGCAAAGCGTTTCATCGTCACCGACGCCGTTTACGATCAGTTCAAGGACAGGTTCGTCCAGGCCATGCAGTCGCTGAAGAGCGGTGACCCGATGGCGGACGACACGGATGTCGGTCCCATGGCCCGCCAAGACCTGCGCGATGACCTGCACGACCAGGTGCGCAAGAGCGTGGACGCCGGCGCCACCGTGCTATGCGGCGGTGAGAAACCAGACGGTCCCGGCTATTTCTACCCGGCGACGGTGCTGGAAAACGTGGAGCCCGGCCAACCGGCCTACGACGACGAACTGTTTGGTCCCGTCGCCTCGTTGATCCGCGCCAAGGACAGCGACGATGCCATGCGCATTGCCAACGACAGCCGCTTCGGCCTCGGCGGCGGCATCTTCAGCGCCGACACCGACCGCGCCATCGAACTGGCCACCAAGCACTTCGACACCGGCATGGTCTTCGTCAACGGCTTCGGCCTGGCTCAGCCCAACATGCCCTTTGGTGGCGTCAAGAATTCAGGCTACGGCCGCGAACATGGCGGCTTTGGTGTCCGTGAATTCGTCAACGCCAAGGCGGTGATGGTCATGGCGGCCTGAGGCCGCGGCAGGCATCAGAGGGTCGCAAGCAAGCGGTTCGTGATTGCGACAGAATAGCCGGCCTGTCCGATCACAGCCTGCGATCAGGCTACGACCCTCATGATGCAACTTCCAATACCGGCGCGATCCTGGCTTTTTGCGCCAGGCGACAGCGAGCGCAAGATGCACAAGGCGGCGGCAAGCGACGCCGATATCGTGATCTTCGACCTGGAGGACGCGGTGACCGAGCAGGCGAAGCCGCTGGCGCGCGAACAGATACCAGCGCTGCTCCAGACTCATGCCGATGACCTGGCGCGGCTCTGGGTGCGCATCAACCCGCTGGAGGGGTCGCACGCCCTGGCCGACCTGGCCGCGGTGATGCCTGGTCGGCCCGGCGGCATCATGCTCCCCAAATCCTGCGGGCCGGGAGATATCGAACGCCTGGATCACTATCTGTCAGCCCTGGAGGCCGCCCATGGCATTGAGTCCGGCTCCACGGCGATCATTGCGCTGGTGACGGAAACCGCCGCCGGCATGTTCACGACCGGACAGTACCGCGGGGCTCCACGCCTCGTGGCCATGAGTTGGGGCGCCGAAGACCTGGCCGATGACGTCGGCGCCAGCGAGAACCGCGACTCGGATGGCCGCTATGGCTTCACCTACGAACTCGCGCGCAGCCTGTGCCTGCTTGGGGCCACCGCCGCGGGCGTCGTAGCCGTGGAAACGATTCATGGCGATTTTCGCGACCTCGACGGGCTACGAGAACGGGCAATCCAGGTTCGACGCGCCGGCTTTGGCGGCATGCTCGCCATTCACCCGGCGCAGGTGGACGTGATCAACCAAGCCTTTACGCCGAATGCGGACGAAGTGGCTGCCGCCCAGGAGATCGTCGATCTGTTCGCGGCAAACCCCGAGGCCGGCACCATCGGCCATCGAGGCAGCATGCTCGACCGGCCGCATCTGGCACGCGCTCAAACCTTGCTGAAGCTGGCCGCACGTACATGACGGCAACGAGCCACGCGACCGATCTCGACCTGACCCGCTATCTGCGTCCCGGCGACCACATCATCTGGGGTCAAGCCTGTGGCGAGCCGAGCACGCTGATCGAAACGTTGATTGCCCAGGCCGAGGCGGTCGGCGAGCTATCAGCCTTTGCGGCTACCAGTTTTTCCGGCGTGCTCACGATCGCGGCAGCGGATCGCATCGGGTTGTCCAGCATGGGAGCGATGGGCGCCCTGCGCGCCCTGAGCAAGGTACAGCGGCTCAAGATCATTCCCTGCCACGTCGGCCAGGTGGCGCCCATGATCGAGCAGGGGCTGATCGGCTGCGATGTGGCTTTTGTGCAAGTGAGCCCGCCCGACGCGAACGGGAATCACAGCTATGGACTGATCAACGACTTTACTCAAGCTGCCGTGGCGAAAGCCCGGGTGGTGATTGCCGAGGTCAATGATCAGGTGCCATTCACGCACTGCGACGCACTGCTACCTGCATCGAAGATTGATTGTGCCGTGCAGGTCTCACGCCCCCCGGTCGAGGTGCAGGCCGCCCCAGTCACCGAAACGGACCAGGCCATCGCGACAATGCTGGCCGCATACATCGAAGATGGCAGCGTTCTGCAGGTCGGAATCGGCGCGGTCCCGGATGCCACCTTGCGCCTGCTGACCGACCGTCGCGACCTCGGCGTGCATTCCGGCATGATCGGCGACGGCCTGGTCGATTTGGTCGAGGCTGGTGTGGTGACCAACGCCCGCAAGTCCGTCGATGCGGGCGTATCCATCACCGGCGCACTGATCGGTACGCGCCGCTTGTTCGCGTTCGCCGACCGCAATCCCCAGTTGGGTATGCGTCGCGCAGGCTACACCCACGATGCCGCCGTGCTCGCCCAACTGGATCAGTTGGTGACGATCAACTCGGCCGTCGAGGTCGACCTGACCGGCCAGGTCAACGCAGAGCAAAGCGGTGACCGCTACTTCGGCGGCACCGGCGGTCAAGTCGATTATGTCCGCGCCGGTGCGCGCTCGCCGGGTGGACGGTCGATCATCGCCCTGCCCGCGACCGCCAAGGGCGGCCGCCTCAGCCGCATCACCGCCCGGCTGTCAGGGCCTGTGACCACCGCCCGCAGCGAGGTGGATGTCATCGTCACCGAATTCGGCGCGGCCGAACTCAAGGGGCAAAACCTGGCCGAGCGCACTCGACGCCTGATCACGATCGCCCATCCGGATTTTCGCGAGGCGCTGGAGCGCGACGCTCACGTCATTCAACGGCGGGGGTACTGAAAACGCCGTTGCCTGGAGCACCGGCCACGTGCCCGAAGCAAGCTCCCAGGCTGGGCCCGTCGAGCCGTCAATGGTTACCCGACGCTGGGTCAAAGCGCGTTCGCCAAACGCTCCCGGATGATGCCGTCCGCTTCGGTCATGATCCGATCGATCAGTTCCTGACACGTCGGAATGTCGTTGATCAGGCCGGCGACCATGCCGCATGACCACGGCCCACTGTCAGCCTGACCTTCCAGCATCACCCGCGGATAGACGCCGACAACCTCGCTGGCAATGTCGTCGAAATGCAGGTCGCTGCCCCTGTCACGCTCAATGTCGAGGACACGATCAACCGATGGGTTTCGCAGCACTCGCTCGGTGTTGCGTATCGGCCTCATGATCAACCGCGTGTCACGTTCGGACGCGGCGACAATGGCCTGCTTAACGTTATCGTGAACGGGGGCTTCCCTGGTGGCGAGAAAACGCGTGCCCATGTTCATTCCATCGGCACCCAGCGCCAGCGCGGCAACGAGAGAGCGTCCATCCGCCATGCCACCGGAAGCGACGAACGGAATCTCCAACTCGTCGGCAGCACGCGGCAACAAGATCATATTGGGGATATCGTCCTCGCCGGGGTGCCCGCCACACTCGAATCCATCGACCGAGGCCGCGTCGCAACCGATCTTTTGAGCTTTTAACGCATGCCGTACGGCCGTGCATTTGTGAATGACCTTGATCCCGGCATCCTTGAGCGCCGGCAGATACTCGGCGGGATTGTTTCCAGCAGTCTCAACAATCTTCACGCCACCTTCGATCACCGCCTGCACCAGGCCCGGATAATCGGGTGCATCCATCATGGGCAAAAAGGTCAGATTGACCCCGAACGGCTTATCGGTCAGCCCCTTGCAGCGCTCGATTTCGGCCGCCAGCTTGTCGGGGGTTTTCTGGGTCAATCCGGTAATGATGCCCAGTCCGCCTGCGTTGGAGACCGCCGCGGCGAGCTCGGCGTAACCGACGAAATGCATGCCTCCCTGGATGATTGGATGGCGGATCCCCAACAACTCAGTGATTCGAGTTTTCATACCTTTCCTTAAACAAGACAACGGATTCGCTGCGAGTCTGCTGTTACCGTCACCGTAGTGCGGCCCGATGCATGCTCCAGCATCTATGCAGGGGAGACAGTAACAGCGTCGCCAACCGCGTCGCGGAATCGGCGACTAACGTGGTCGTTTAGCCACCACACCCTCGCTAGTTGCCGGTCACTGTCAGCTCTGTTCGGCGGTTCAATTCACGCCCCTCTTCCGTGTCGTTGTCGGCCACCGGCTGAGACTCGCCAAACCCCGCGGACGCCCTTCTTCGTCAAACGGATGGACTTGCCCGTGGTCGCCACATCCGCGAAGTACGATTG
>Ga0208330_1000503_pt1 | contig 17500 bp, 9 predicted proteins | sample DeeseametaMP1896_FD_184180 | JGI IMG/M metagenome (GOLD analysis project Ga0208330, IMG submission 184180) | Marine microbial communities from the Deep Pacific Ocean - MP1896 (SPAdes) | ecosystem: Environmental > Aquatic > Marine > Oceanic | place: East of Hawaii, North Pacific Ocean | collected...
TTCATCAGGATCTCGTCGTCGATCGGGTCGGGATAGACCCTCCGCACGGCGCGTTGGGTCATCATCGCGTCGACCAGCGGCATGTCAAGGCGGGCAAGGGCTTCCGCCGTCGTCGGCACCTCCCCGGGGGTGTCGGTGTAGCGGCGGTCGCGATCGGCCATGTCAGGCATTGCGGGAAATCCAATCCGAGGTGAAACGCTGCAGCGCGGGAATCTCGACGATGATCTGATCGCAGATGTACTTCTCGACCCGGCCGCCCACCAACGGGATCCTGACCTCGACCGTGCCGGACAGGGTCAGGCTGGACCCGGCGGGGGCCGGGGCGAGCGACGCCGCGCCGAGACCGCGACCGGGCACGCCGGACGCCGCGATCGTGACCTCACCACTGACCCGCTCCGCGGCGGGCCGCCACGTCTCGGTGCGCACGAGCGTCAGGTCGCCGGGAAACACCTTGGCCAGAACGCCGGGCAGCACATCGTGACCGAGATCCTGGGTCGTGGCCACCGAGATCGTGCCGTCACCGTCGACGGTCAACGTGTCCAATGTGGTCGCGCCGCCGCCGAACTCGGCGATCCGCGCGTGCCAGTACGCCTCGCTGCCGAACGCCGAACGGATCATCTCGACGCTGGCGGGCGAGTCGGTGCGGACGTCAAACGGACGTGGCATCGCGTTTACCGAACAATCGGTCCGCAAGCTTGGCCGCGAACGTGCGTGCCTGCCCCACCTGCGCGTCGCTGATGTTGGTGGGCGGGAGTTTGAGGCCCAGATAGCGATCGCGGTACTCCCCCGAGCCCAGATAGCTCGCCAGCGACAGCAGGGACGGCAATTCGCCACCGGGATAGCCGAAATGGATGCTGTCGGCGAACCGGCCACCGTTCTTGTCCGCCAGTTCGCGCACTGCTTCCAGATTGCGCCGCCACTTACGCCGGCACACCACGAACACCGCGTAGGGCGTGCCGTCGAGCAGTGGTGCCGCCTCGGCGGATGTGAGGAAGGAACGAAGCGGCATGCTCACGGTGTCCCACCAGGTGGGCGAACCGAGGCAGACGAGGTCGTAGTTCCCGTCACGCACCGCATCGGGAGTGCGGATCTCACCGGTCTGCCCACGGTTCTGGGCGGGCAGCACGCTGAACATGTCCGGCCACACCTTGCGCATCGGGAACCGGGTGAACGGTTCGGCGTACTTGGCGTCGACGAACTCGATTGCCGCGGTGTGCACTTCGCACCCGCGCTGGCGGAACGCCTCGGCCGCCCCGTCGAGCACCTTCGCGGTCTGACCGGTGTAGGAGTAGTAGACGAACAGTACCCGCGGCGCCGCTTTCGGGCCGGTGCCGCCGTCCGCGGCGGTCATCGACGACCGCCGGTGGGTTCTCCCGCTGAATTCACATCTGCTCCCTTCGGTGTGGGGCCGGTGGTGTCGGCCGGCCGCGGCGCGTCAAGCTGATTGTCCCGCAGCGACCTTTCCGCATAGCCTCTGTCTCATGACCGACAAGGTGTCCATCGATCTGACCGGCCCGGCCCAGACCATGTTGACCACGCTGTACCTCAAAGCGCTGGACGCGGACTTCGAGCGGCCGGTCCTCGGCGACCAGTTCGCCAAGGAGGCGATCGACCGCATCGACTACGACTGGCGTGAGCTCGGCGTCAGCGGCACGTGGGCGCCGCTCGTGACGGTCCGCACCGCCCAGTACGACATCTGGACCCGGCAGTTCCTGGCCGTGCACGGCCCCTGCACGATCGTGCATCTCGGCTGCGGTCTGGACAGCCGCGTCTTCCGCATCGATCCGGGGCCGGACGTGCAGTGGTACGACGTGGACTTCCCGGGCGTCATCGCATTGCGCGAACAGATCTACCCGAGCCGCCCGAACTACCACCTGCTGCCCACACCGGCGACCGAATTGTCCTGGCTGGACCAGATTCCGGCGGACAAGCCGGTGCTGTTCCTGGCCGAGGGCATCAGCATGTACCTGACCGAGGAGGACGGTATCGCGCTGCTGCGCCGCGTGGTCGAGCGCTTCCCGTCCGGCGAGCTGCAGATCGACTTCTACAACTGGGTCGGTATCCGGTCGCAGCGCATGCAGACACTGGTGCGCCGCACCGGTTCCACGCTTCACTGGGCCGTCAACCGCCCGGACGACATCCTGTCCCGGGTTCCGGGCATCCGGTTGCTCGCCTCGGCAACGCTGTTCGACGCCAGCACCGCCGAGCGGGGATCCGGGCCGTTCCGCGCGGTGCGTCGGGCGGTGACCGTCCTGCCGCCGGTGCGGAAAGCGTTGCAGTATCACCGCTACGCGTTCGGGCCCGTCACCTGACACCGGCGCCGGCCTGACGCGCGGCGATGCCGCGCAGAATGGTGTCGATCGTGTTGACGGACTTCTCCGGCTCCGGTCCATGCGAGTGGTACTCGATCATCAGCCGGCCGGCGAAGATCTTGCTGGTGTAGATCTCGATGCCGGAGCTGACCGCGAAGTACAGCTCGCCGTGGCTGGCCGACAACTCCATGCCCGGTGGCATCCGCATCGGCGGAACGATGCCGTTGTCGGTGAACATGACGACGTCGGGCAGGCCCGGGGGGTTTCCGACGTACTGCGGGCTGAAGTGCAGGAAGCTCTGCTGGATGACCCCTTCGGCGATGTCCTTCTTGAAGGTGTCGTTGATGTCGCGGGCGAGGTCGATGACATCGGTGCCGTGCTCGATCTCGGCGAGGTAGGTGGCGATACCCACCGGGTTGGTGCACTCGGTGGCCGACACCGGCGGTGAGAGCAGATACCGCAGATCCACCGGATACACGTAGGGCACCGGGATGTTCGGGGTGGCCCGCAGCTGCCACTCGGCCATCAGCACCGCCGCCGACAACAGGCTGTTCAACCCCAGCTTGTGGGCACGGCAGAACGCCACGATGTTCTCGGTGTCGGCCTCGGAGAGCTTGCAGTACGCCATGGGCACCCGCTGCGGCAGAACCGGATTCGACTCCGACGGGGCCCGGCGTGACGGCGGCAACTCGTAGGCGAACATCGCCGCGAGCAGCCGCTCGAGCCCGGAGCGGGGCCGCTTCTCCACGTTTCGGTCCGCCAGCACGACCTCGAGCGACACCGGCGCGGAATGCACCTTGGGCGGGGAGGTGCGCCCGGTGGTGACCAGATCGGTGTAGGTGGAGAACAACTCCTCGACGAGGCTGAACTGGTGATGGCCGTCGGCCAGGCTGTGGTGGATGTAGAGGGTCAGCTGGATCTGCCCGTCGCGGTCGGTCAGCCGCAGATGCGACAGGGCCGCGGTCTGGTCGAACAGCAGCGGCGGCGGCTCGTCGTCGCCGTGCAGCTGAACCACCTCGAGACCCTCGTGCATCAGATCGTCGAGAACGATCTCCCATCGGCCGTCGGGTGACTGCTCGAGGTGGCCGTTGAGCACCGGGTGGGCGGCCAGCAGCGCGTCGAACGCCTCGGCGAGCGCGTCGACGTCGACGCTGCCGCGGACGTGCGCGGCCAACCCGACGAAATTGTGGGTCTCGGCGAACATCTCCTCGCTGCGCGCCAGCTTCCGGATCCCCGAAGATGGAAACACGTCAGACTCCCTACCGGTCGTTGTCAACCACGTTTGCTGGCCCTACGGAACCCGATCGCCAGCGGGACCGCGCACACCGCGAAGATCCCGGCGGACCACAGCACCGAGAACAACACCGGCTCGGCGACGGGCCCCTCCAGTGCCAGGCCGCGCATCGCCTCGATGGTATAGCTGACCGGTTGATGCTCGACGATCGGTTGCAGCCACTCGGGGTACTGGTCGAGCGGCACGAAACCGATCGAGAAGAACATCAGCATCGCGATCAGGATCTCGGTGGCCTGCGGCACGATCGTGTTGGCCGAGAACAGCGCCAGCGTGAGCACCGCCGCCGACAGCGCCACACCGAACAACGCGGGCATGAACACCCACGCCACCGCGGCGAGCGCGCCCTGCTCGAACCGGAAGCCCAGCGCCAGCCCCACGCACAACACGCCGAGGGTGATCAGCACGATGCGGATGAAATCGGCGAGCAGCCGGGCCAACAGCCCGGCCGCGCGGTGCACGGGCACCACCCAGAACCGGGACAGCAGGCCGACCTCGCGTTCACGCATGATTCCGACCGCTCCGATGATCGCGCCCGTCATCCCGCCGACCAGCGCCACCAGCGGAACCTGCGAGTACAACCCGCTGGCGCCGGTGACCTGCTCGAGGACGTCACCGAGCACGATGTCCAGCGCCACCAGGAAACCGGCGGGCATGACCAGCGACTGCACCAGCGTCGCCGGGTCGCGGCTCCAGCGGCGCAGGATCCGGCCGGTGAGCACCAGCACCTGCGGCAGCAGCTGCTTGGGTGAGTTCTCCCAGATGCGCTCCATCCGGTGCCTGCCGCCGGGACGGTAGGGCGCCTGGGCTTTGCTGGCGGACGCGGACGCGCGGCTGTCGGTGCGGGCCATCAGCGCCGCCTCCGGCTGACCAGGGCGTGCAGCAGCCCCGCGACGACGATGACACCGACCGCCCAGGCGACCCCCGGCCCCAGCACCGACAACGTGGCCTGCGGCGCGGCATCAGTGGTGTCGCCGGCCAGCGCCTGCATGCCGTACACCCACTGCGACAGCGGCTGGTTACGCACGAAGCCCTGGATCCACTCGGGGAAGCGTTCCACCGGCTGCAGGCCCACCGAAGCCAGACCGAGGGTCAGCTGCGGCACCAGCATCATCGGGGCGGTCGCCTCGGGGTTCTGGGTGGCCACCCCGATCAGATCACCGATCAGCGCCAGCCCGGCCCCGATCAGCAACGTCAACGCCACGAAACCGACGATGTACAGCGGTCCCTCGTGGAACCGGAACCCGATGACATAGCCGCAGGCCACCGACACCGCCAGCGCGACGCAGCACCGGTACATGCTGGCGGTGAGCCGCGACGAGAGCGGGGTCAGCGTCGCGATCGGCATCGCGCGGAAGCGGCGGTTGATGCCCTGCACCGAGTCGGTGGCCGAGCGGAACGCCGCGGACACCGCGGCGAACCAGATCGCCTGCAGCACGATGAGCGGCGTCAGGTACTGCGCGTAGCTGCTCAGCGGCTGAACCGCCCCCATCATCTGCTTGAGCGGCAGGTAGTAGCCGACGGTGAACACGATCGAACCGATGATCTGCGTCGCGAGTTCGCCGTTGCGCAGGGTCGGGGTGATCATGCGGACCGTCAGCACCCACCACTGCTGCAGCGTGGACACCGGCGGACGCGCCCCGACCGGCACGGCGCCGACCGGGGCACTGAGGGTGGAGTTCTCGATCACGCGTAGGCGTCCGCCCGGGCGAATTCCTCGGTCTCGTCGTCGCGGGAGCGGGTGTCGTCACCGGTGAGCGCCAGAAACACCTCGTCCAGGGACGGCCGGCGCAACGCGATGTCCATCAACTCGATGTGGGCCTCGCTGAGCATCTGCAGGGCCGCCATCAGCGTGTTGGGACCGTCGGGTGCGGGCATCGAGATCCGGTCGGACGTCTCGGTCAGCGCCGCGCGGTTCGCCTCGGGCAGCAGCGGACCCAGCACCCTGGCCACCTCGTGGATGTCACGCAGGTGGCGCGGCACGATCTCGCAGTACGTGCCGCCGGTGCGCTCCTTGAGCTGATCGGCGGTGCCCTCGGCGATCACCGTCCCCCTGTCGATGACGATGATCCGGTCGGACAGCAGATCCGCCTCTTCCAGGTACTGCGTGGTCAGCAGCGTCGCGATGCCGGCTTCCTTGAAGTCGGTGACCAGTTCCCAGATCGCCTGCCTGCTGCGCGGGTCCAGACCGGTCGTCGGCTCGTCCAGGAACACCACCTCGGGACGCACCACCAGTCCGCAGGCGATGTCGATGCGCCGTTTCATCCCGCCGGAGTAGGTGCCCACGGGCCGGTCCCCGGCATGAACCAGGTCGAACTGCTCGAGCAGTTCCACGGCCCGCTGCTTGGCCACCTTTTTCTTCAGGCCCTGCAGCCGGCCGAACATCAACAGGTTCTCCCGGCCGGTCAACAGCTCGTCCAGCGCGACGTGCTGGCCGGTCAGCATCAACGAACGACGCACCCCGGCGGGATCGCCGACCACGTCGTGCCCGGCGATCAGCGCACGTCCGCTGTCCGGCTTGATCAGCGTCGACAAGATGTTGACGGTCGTGGTCTTACCGGCGCCGTTCGGGCCCAGCAGACCGAGAACCTCGCCGCGCTCGACCTCGAAGCTGACGTCGCGCAGCGCAGCGACCGAGCCGAAGGACTTCTTGATGCCGGCGACGATCACCGCCTTGTCAGTGCGGGTCATGGGCTCCTCCTACCCCCGGTCGTGGCACCCGACCGGGCGATCCGTCGTAGCAGCAGCCGACAGACCGATCGGTCGTGGTCACGACGGATCAACCCATCGCCGGTCACGACAGATCAACCAGAGCCAGCTCGTCGCCGGCCGTGTCGGCGTCCTCTTCGGCCACCGCTTCGCGGGTGAGCTCGACGAGTGCCGACGAGTACTGCCTGGCAAAGGATTCCACATCGGTGGGGCCGAGTCGCCGACTGTCGTACCACCAATCCAGGTGCAGTGCCCCTGAGCTGCGGTAGACCCGCAGTTCCAGCGCGTGTCCGAGCCCGGGCAGGGTGTCGCGGATCGGCATCGCGGTGTCGGAGTCGAACCGCACCGGGGCGTCGTCGGGTTGCCCCTCGGGAACGTCCGGGATCGTGCCGACATGGGACAGCAGGATGTCGGCGGGCCTCGCCGCGCCCAGCACCCGCGCCGTGGGTGCGTAGAGGTAGCGCAGCAGGCCGTAACCGATGCCGTAGTGCGGCACCGCCTGCACCGTCTCGCGCACGCCGCCCAGCAGCTCGCCGGCACTCACGTGCTCGGCCGTCGACGCCGACAGCGCGATCGGGTGCACCGCGGTGAACCAGCCCACCGTGCGCTGCAGGTCGACGTCGGGCTTGAGCACCGACCGGGCCCGGCCGCCCAGATCCACGGTCACGGTGCCTTCGCCGATGGTGTCGGCCACGGTGCGTGCGAGGGCGCCGAGCAGCAGCTCCTCGACCGGCAGCCGCAACCGGCGGCGGGCGTCGTCGACTTCGGCGGTCTCGGCGGCGGGCAGCGTCGTGGACAGCCGCACCAGATCCTCGGCGGCGGGCCGCTCGGAGATCTCCGGGCCGGCCACGCTCAGCGTCGCTCTGCCGGCCGTGTCCAGCCAGTAGTCGCGGCTGTCGAGCACCGCGGGGTGGGTGGCGAGCGTCGCGCAGCGCTGCGACCATTCCCGCCACGACGTCGCCACCGGTGCCAGGCTGATCTCCTGGCCCGACATGCGCTGGTTGAAGGCGGTGAAGATGTCGGTCAGCAGCACGTCGCGCGACACCCCGTCGTCGGCCGAGCCGCCCGCCACGCCGTGCAGGCTCAGCGCCAGATACGACGGTCCCCCGCCGGCTCCCCGGATGAACGTCGCCGACAGCGGCGCGCTGAGCAACTGATGCTCGGCGATCTGCTCGTCGAGGATCGCCTGAACCGCCTCGCGCTCACCGGTGCTGCCCGCCGGGACATCCGCCGGGAGCTGCTTGGTCACCAGCGCGGTGAACTCGCCGGGTTCGGCGATGTGCTGCTCCCACGTCCCGGCGCGTTCGACCAGGTGCACCCGCAGCGCATCGTGGGTGCCGGTCACCGCGGTCAACACCGCGGTGACGTCGGCCTCGCCGACGTCGGAGCGCAACCCGAGCACCACCGGGATGCGCCAGCGGCCCGCGTCGCGCAGGCCGTGTTCCAGGAAGTAGGCCACGTTCGGCGGGACCGGCGGGTTGACGACGTCGTCGAGCGTCTGGCGGGCCAGACCGCCCTCGGCGAACCGGGCCGTGAGCACCCGGGCCAGCGAAGCCACCGTCTGGTTCTCGTAGATGTCCTGCGGTGTGAGGTCCAGGCCCTGATGTCCGGCGGTCATCGCGACGCTGATCGCGATCAGCGAGTCGCCGCCCAGCTCGAAGAAGTTGGCGTTGGGGTCGATGTCGGGCAGCCCCAGGCACTGCGACCAGATGCCCTGCAGGGACATCTCCACCGTGGACTTGCCGCCCGCGGTGACGGCGCCGGCCGCACCGGTCACCGGATCGGCGACCCCCTGACCGGCGGTCGCGCCGGCCGAGCCCCACGCCGCCTTCGGGTTGTGCTCGACCCAGTGCCGCTGCTTGGCGAACGGATAGCCGGGCAGGCTCACCAGGCTGCGCTGCTGGGTCGGATCGGTGGCGTTGCGGTTCCAGATGCGTTCCCAGTCCACCGGCACGCCGGCGGCCCACAGCTGGCCCAGTGCCAGCAGGAAGGTGTCGTGGTCGCCCCGGTTCTGGGCCTGGTGCCGCATGAGGCGAACCGCGCGGTGGCGGTCGGTCCAGGCGGGATGCCGTCCCGCCGACGAAGTCAGCGTGCCGCCCGGTCCTACCTCGACGAGCACGCGGTTCGGTTCAGCGAGGAGCACTCCCAGCTCGTCGGCGAAGCGGACGGTGGCCCGAATCTGGCGCGCCCAGGTGGCCGGGTTGGTCGCCTCGGCCCCCGACATCGTGGTGCCGGTGATGTTGGACAGCAACGGGATCTGCGGTTCGTGCAGCGTCATCCGGGACATGAACGCGGTGAACTCGGCCACCACCTGGTCCATCAGCCGGGAATGGAAGGCGTGCGAGGTGCGCACGCGCCGTGCGGCCACTCCGGCCGTGGCCAGCGCCGCTTGGAAGGTGCGGATGGCCTCCTCGCTGCCGGCGACGACGCAGCTACCCGGATCGTTGACCGTGGCGACGTCGACATCGCCGGTCAGGTGTTCGGCGACGGCGTCGACGCTGAGCGGCACGGCCACCATGACGCCGCGGGGCGCGGCGTGCATGAGCCGCGCACGCATCGAGACCACCTTGACCGCGGTGTCGAGGTCGAACACCCCGGCCAGGGTGGCCGCCGGATATTCGCCGATGCTGTGTCCGGCCATGATCGCCGGTGTCACGCCGTAGGACTGGATCAGCTTGGCCAACGCGTACTCGACGGTGAACAGCGCGGGCTGGGCGCGGTCGGTGTGCTCGAGGTTGCGCCCGACGCCATCGAAGATCTCGGCGCGCAGGTCGTAGCCCATCTCGTCGCTGAACGCCGTGGCGCACTCGTCGAAGTGCCGGGCGAACAGCGGTTCACTCTCGTGCAGTCCGCGGGCCATCGCGATGTGCTGGGCCCCCTGCCCGGGGAACAGGAACGCGACCCGCTGCCCGGCGTCGGCGGACTCGTCCAGGTCGGCGACCGCGTCGCCGATGAACACGTTGTCGGTCTCGGCCGCCGCCAGCACCGCCGCCGCGTTCTGCTGGTCGTGCACCACGGCGGCCAACCGGACCGGCTCCCGGCGCCGCCGGGTGAGCGTGTAGGCCGCGTCGGGCAGGCTGACCGTGTCCTCGCCGGCCAGATCGGTGGCCAGGTCGGCACGCGCCTGGGCCAGCGCCTCCTGGCTGCGCGCCGACAGCAGCAACACCTGCGGGCCGGGCGTTGCGGGCGGTGCCGGGCGGGTGGGCGCCTCTTCCAGCACGATGTGGGCGTTGGTGCCGCCGACGCCGAACGAGCTGACCCCGGCGCGGCGTATCCCGTCGGCCTCCCAGGGCCCGTTCGCGCCCCGCACCCGGAAGGGTCCGCGGTCGATGTGCAGTTCGGGGTTGGGGCTGTTGTAGTGCAGCGTGGCCGGGATCTCGCGATGTTCCAGGCACAGGATCGCCTTGATCAGTCCGGCGATGCCCGCCGCCGTCTCGAGGTGGCCGATGTTGGACTTGACCGAGCCGAGATAGCAGGGCGCGCTGCGGGTCTCCTCGGCCAGGTCGAACGCCTGGCGCAGACCCTCGACCTCGATCGGATCGCCCAGCGGGGTGCCGGTGCCATGGGTCTCGACGTAGGTGATGCTCGACGCGTCGACTCCGGCGATGGCGTGCGCCTCGGCGATGACCTCGGCCTGCCCGAGCGCGTTGGGCGCGGCGTAGGTCATCTTGGTGGCGCCGTCGTTGTTCAGTGCTGAACCGCGGATCACCGCGTGGATGTGGTCGCCGTCGTCGAGGGCGTCTTCGAGCGCCTTGAGGACCACCACACCGACGCCGCTGCCGAAGATGGTGCCGTCGGAGCGCACGTCGAACGGGCGGCAGTGTCCGGTCGGGGACACCATCGAGCCCTGCTCGTACCAGTAGCCCACCCGGTTCGGGATGCGGATCGACGAGCCGCCGGCCAGTGCGATGTCACATTCGCCGTTGAGGATCGACTGGCACGCCAGGTGCACCGCGACCAACGACGACGAGCACGCCGTCGCCACCGACAGGGCCGGGCCGCGGAAGTTGAACTGGTGGGCCACCCGGGTGGCGAGATGGTCCTTGTCGTTGGACAGCGACAGGGCAACCATGTCGAAGCTGGCGCCCTGCCCGATGACCATCGCCGGGTCGTAGTTGGACATCAGGTTGTGCAGCAGGTACCCGCTGGTCGAGCTGGTTCCGAAGACCCCGACGGTCGCCTCGAGATCGGCCGGGTCGTAGCCGGCGTCCTCGAGCGCGTGGAACACCGACTGCAGGAACAGCCGATGCTGCGGGTCCAGCGTCCGGGCGGCGTGGGGCGTGAAGCCGAAGAACTCGGCGTCGAAGGCCTCGATACCGGCCATCAGCGCGGCCCGGCGCACGTAGGAGTTGTTGGCCAGCGTCCGCTCGGTCACGCCCGAGGCCAGCAGCTCCTGCTCGGACAGATCGACGATCGATTCGACCCCGTCGCGCAGGTTGCGCCAGAACGCCGACACCGAGTCCGCGCCAGGGAACCGCCCCGCCATGCCGATGACGGCGATGGCATTGTCGGGGATGTCCCCGGTCCGCGAATCTCCGGTACTGCTGGTCACGATCGTGGTCCCACTTTCCGCCGCGATGCGGCTCGTTGACGCGCTGCGGCGCGCTGCTGCGCCCGGTCCCGCAGGGCGTTGGGGCGTTCGGCGGACTCCTGCTCCTCGAGTCCGAGCTGGCGGATCAGATCCAGCGCCACGTCGGCCAGATTGGCGCCCTGCAGCAGCAGGGCCACCGGCGGCTCGACACCGAAGTCGCCCCGGATGGTGTTGCGCATGCGCACCGCCATCAGCGAGTCGAGCCCGATCTCGGTGAGCGGCCGCGCAATGTCCACCGCGCTCTCGTCGGAGTAGCCCATGATGGCCGAGATGCGGCGGCGCAGCCGCGCCAGCACCACGCGGTTGACCTCCGCGGCGTCCATCTCCTTGAGCGCTTCCGGTCCGGCCCAGTCCTCGTCGGCGTCGTCGACGTCCAGCTCCCCGACCAGGTCGGCGAAGAACCCGATCTGGTTGATCTCCGGGAAGGCCGCCGCGGCGCGGTCCAGCCGGAGCCGGGCCACCCCGACGCGGGTCAGGCCCGCGGCCAACACGCCGCCGAGCGCGTCGACGCCTTCGTCCGGCGTGATCGGGTCCAGCACCGAGAACCGCAGCGAACTGGCCAGGCCGACCTCGGCCCACTGGCCCCAGTCGATCGTGGTGGCAGGCAGCCCGGCGGCCCGCCGCCACGCCACCAAGGCATCCAGCCAGGCGTTCGCGCACGCATACGCCGCCTGTCCGGGCGAGCCGAGCAGCGCGGCCACCGACGAGAAGCCGACCCAGAAGTCCAGCTCCTTGTCGGCGGTGACCTCGTGCAGCCGCCACGCCCCGCCGGCCTTGGGTGCCCAGATCCGCTCGAGGCTCTCCCGGGTGAGCCCGACGACCAACTCGTCGTCGAGCACCGCCGCGGAGTGGATCACCCCGCGCAGCGGCTTACCCGTTTCCTCGGCGGTGGCGACGAGCCGTTCGGCGACGCCCGGCGCGGTGATGTCGCCGAGCACCGTGACGATCTCGGCACGCCCCGACAGCTCGTCGAGCGTTGCCTGCACCTCGGCCGAGGCCGCGCTGCGACCGTTGAGCACCAGGCGTCCGGCGCCGTTGTCGACCAACCAGCGCACGACGGCCATGCCGACGCCGCCCAACGCGCCGGTGACGACGTAGGAGCCGTCGGCGCGAACGACCAGCCGGCCCGGCGCGGCCGGCAGCGTGGCACGGGACAGACGCTCGACGTAGCGGCTACCGGCCCGCCAGGCGACGACGTCGTCGGTGCCGTCGGCGTCGATCTCGGTGATCAGCGGCGTCACCGCATCGGTGTCGGCGCCGGTGTCGACCAGCGTCACCCGCAGGTCCGGGTGCTCGTAGGCCAGGACGCGCACCAGCGCGTTCATGCTGCTGACGCCCGGGTTGGCGGCGTCGCCGGGGGTGACCACCAGGCCGCCGCGGCTGACCAGCCACACCCGGGGCGGCTTGCCGTGCCAGCTGCCCACCAGCGTGCGCACCGTGCCGGCGATCCGCCAGAGCACGTCGCGGGTGCGGGCCAGCGCGCCCTCGGCATCGGTGCCGTCGAAGGCGCGATGGTCCATGACCACGACGACCCCGGCAGGCGGCAGGTCCGCCGCCGACGTTGCGGCCTCGAATCCGTCCCGCACCGCGGCGTCGTCGGCCAGATCGGCGGTGACCACCTTTCGCTGCGGCCCGCCGAAGCGGTCGGCGAAGTCGGTGGCGGTGGCCAGGGCCGCCGCGCCGTCGGCCAGCACCAGCCAGCTGCCGGTGGGCGATCCCGCCGCCGGCGCCGACAACTCCGCCCAGCGCGTGTCGAAGATCTTCTGCGACAACGGCAACGGGACGGTGCGCCGCTGGATGCGCTTGAGTTGAACGCCGTCCACACGGGCGAGCACCGCGCCCGTCTCGTCGGTGAGCGTGACCCGGCCCTGCGCGTCCCCGCTGTCCTCCCGGACACCGAGCAGCTCGGCGCGGCACTTGGCGCGCCGACCCACCTCGCCGAACACCCGGATCGACTCGAACCCGACCGGCAGGAACGTCACATCGGTGGCCTCGGCCAGCGTGGCGTCACTCATCGCGGCCGCCAGACCCTGCAGCGCGGCGTCGAGCATCACCGGATGCAGGATCATGCCGCGGTGCGGCGTCGCCTCGTCGGGCAGCACGATCTCGGTGTCGGCCGAATCGGTCGCCCGCACGATGCGGGTCAGCGCGGCGAACGCCTGGGCATGGTGCGCGCCGGTGCGGCGCACCGCGGTGTAGAAATCGGCCGGCGAGATCACGCTGCCCTGCGGGCCGGCGCCGAGGCGGGCCGGGGTGGCCGGCTCGGCCGCGCGCACGGTGCCGACCGCGTGGCGGGTCCAGGTGCCGGCATCCGAGCGTGAGTGCACCTCGACGCGCAGCGACCCGTCCTCGGCAGTGCTCAGCTGAGTGGTCAGCTTCGTGTGCTGGTCCAGCGGCAGCATCTGCTCGACGGCCACCTCGGCCTCGACGGCGTCGGCGGGACGGCCCAGCGCCTCGCAGCCGGCGGCGAGCACGATCTCGGCGAAGCCGGCGCCCGGCATCACCGGCAGCCCGTGGACCAGGTGGTCCCCCAGCCACGGATGCGGATCCAGGCCGACGTCGGACTGCCAGACGTGTCCGTGGCCCGACGGAAGCTCCACATGCATCCCGAGCAGCGGATGCGCACCGGAGAACTCGCGCCCGGTCGAACGGTCGGCCATCCAGTAGGGCTCGTGCTGCCACGCGGTGGGCGGCACGTCGGCCAGGTGCGCGCCGGCGGCGCCGTCGGGCAGCTTCACCGCGGGCGGCCGGACCGCCGCGAGCTGAGCGTGGAACGCCACCGTCTCCGGATGGTCGCGGTTGACCGTCGCGCCCACGTGGAAGCTGCGGCTGGTGGGCTGCGCGGCGAGGGTGTCGCTGATCGCGTGCGTCAGCAGCGGATGGGGGCTGATCTCGATGAAGTTGGCGTGATCGGCGCCGGCTTCGTGCACCGCCTGGCTGAAGCGCACCGGATTGCGCAGGTTGGCCGCCCAGTAGTCCGCGCTGTACAGCGGTTCCGAACCGGCGTAGGCCACGGTCGAGACCAGCGGGATCTTCGGCGCGGCGGGGCGCAGGTAGGCCAGCGCCTCACGCAGTTCCGGCAGCACCGGGTCGATCGTCGGATGGTGCGACGCGACGTCCACCTCGACACGACGGGCGAGCTTGCCCTGCGCGTCGACGAGGGCGATGAGTTCGTCGACCTGTGCCGGCGGGCCCGCGATCACCGACTGCTTCGGCGACGCGTAGACCGCGATGGTCACCTCGGGACGGTCGGCGATGAGCTTCTCCGTCGCGGCGGCGTCGAGTTCCAGCAGCGCCATCGCACCCTGGCCGGACAGCCGTTTCATCAGCCGCGTCCGCGTGGCGATGACGTCCAATCCTTCGGCCGGGGTGAGCACACCGGCCACCACCGCCGCGGTCGCCTCTCCCATCGAGTGGCCGATCACCGCATCAGGCTCGACGCCGTACGAGCGCCACAGCGCGGTCAGCGCCAGCTGCATCCCGACCAGCACGGGCTGGATGCGGTCGATGCCGACAACGGGCTCGCCGGCTTCCAGCGTCTGGCGCAGCGAGAAGCCGACCTTGTCGAGGAACGCGGGCTCGAGCTCGTCGACGGCTGTGGCGAAGGCCGGCTCCTCAGCCAGCAGCGCCTTGCCCATACCGGCCCACTGCGCGCCCTGGCCGGAGTACAGGAACACCGTTCCCGCACCGGGTTTCGCGTCGTGGACGCCGACCACGCCGGGTCCGGGCTGACCGGCCGCCACGGCACGCAGCCCGGCGACGGCCTCGGCGTGGTCGCGGGCGGACACCGTGGCGATGCTGTGGTGGCGGCTGCGGTGGTGGTTGAGGGTGAACGCGACGTCACCCAGTGGCACGTCGGCGCCCTCACCGTCGAGCCAGTCCGCCAGCACCCGGGCCGAGGCCGCGATGCGGGCCGGGGTCTTGCCGGACACGACCAGGGTGGTCACCGTCGGCCCCGAACCCTGTTGTGCAGGAACTGTTTCCGGGCCCTGCTCCAGCACGATGTGGGCATTGGTGCCACCCATGCCGAACGACGACACCGCCGCGCGGCGCGGGTGCTCGGTCTGCGGCCACTGACCGGCCTGCGTGGGCACGAACAGCCGGGTGCCCGACGCGTCGATGCTCGGATTCCACTTCTCGAAGTTGCGGTTCGGCGCGATCGTGCCGTGCTGCAGGGTCAGGACGGTCTTGATGAACCCGGCGATGCCGGCCGCGGCTTCGAGGTGACCCATGTTGGTCTTGACCGCGCCGAGAGCGCAGGGAGTCTCGCCCTTGCCGTAGACGGCGGCCAGCGCGTCGAACTCGATCGGGTCACCCAGACCCGTTCCGGTGCCGTGGGTTTCGACGTAGCTCACGGTCCCGGCGGCGACGTCGGCCGAGCGCAGCGCGCGGGTCATCACGTCCCGCTGCGACGGGGCGTTGGGGGCGGTCAGGCCGTTGGAACGGCCGTCCTGGTTCACTGCCGAGCCGCGGACGACGCCCAGTACCCGGTCACCGTCGCGCACGGCGTCGGTCAGGCGTTTGAGGACGACGACGCCGGCGCCCTCGCCGCGGACGAACCCGTCGGCGCGGGAGTCGAACGCGAAACACTTGCCGTTGGGTGAGAGCATCCCCCACTTGGCCAGTGCGAGTTGGGTTTCCGGGCGCAGGGACAAGCTCACTCCGCCGGCCAGTGCGAGGTCGCTCTCCCGCATCCGCAGGCTCTGGCAGGCCAGGTGGATGGAGACCAGCGACGACGAGCATGCGGTGTCGACCGCGACGGCCGGACCCTTGAGGCCCAGCAGGTAGGCGATCCGGCCGACCGTGACGCTGTGGGCGTTGCCGGTGGCCGAGTACGCGTCGATGGTGTCCGGGTTGCCGGCCGACGCGCTCTGGTACTCGTTGTAGTACACGCCCATCATCACCGCGCCCCGGACTTCGCCGACCGCGTCGGGTGCCAGCCCGGCGTTCTCCAGCGCCTCGTAGGCCACCTCGAGCAGCACCCGCTGCTGGGGATCCATCGCCGCGGCCTCACGCGGCGTGATACCGAAGAACTCGGCGTCGAAGCCGGAGATGTCCTCCAGGTAGGCGCCCCACTTGGTGGGCATCCGGCCCGGTGCCATCGGATCGGGATCGTAGAACGCCTCGGCGTCCCAACGGTCGGCGGGAACCTCGCGGATCGCGTCGGTGCCCTTCTCCAGGAAATCCCAGTAGCTGTCCGGCCCGCTCACTCCCCCGGGAAAACGGCAGCCGATACCGACCACGGCGATCGGTTCGGCGCCGGCGACGCGGGAGGCCTTCTCGAACTGTTCGGCCAGCTTGTCGCGCTGCTCGGCCGACATCGCCGAGATCCTGTCGAAGGTCGTCTTCATCAGATTGCGCCCTCACTACCGGCATTCGCCGATTCCACGGAAGAAGATTCGATGCTGTCGAAGAGCTCGTCGAGGACGCTGAACTCCTCGGCGCCCTCCTGCGAGTCGTCGGCCTCGGGCTCGGGCGCGGCCTGCTGCATCGGCGCCAGGAGCTCGGCGACGAACGCCGACAGCTTCGAGATGGACGGGTTGTTCCAGAGCATGGTCGCCGACAGGTCGATCCGAACCAGCTGTTTGGCATCGCGCAGCAGGTTCATCGCCATCATCGAATCCAGGCCCAACTCGGGGAAAGGCTGGTCGACGTCCACCGCATACTCCGGCATGCCCAGTTCGCGGGCCAGCACCGCCCGCAGCCGGACCTGCAGCTCGGCCACGGTCTGTGCGGCGGTCATGGTCGACCAGTCGATGAATTCGGCCGCGGCCGAGTCGGTCTCGTCGGTCACGGGGGCCGGGGCCGACTCCACCGGGGCGTAGTTCAACCCGCGCATGTCGACCCAGGTGGCGCCGTCGGTGCCGGTGATGCGGACGTCGACCAGCAGGCCGGCCCCGTCCTCCCGGCTGCGCCGGTACACCTCAACCACGCCGTGGACGCCTGGCGCGGCGGCCACCGCGAGGCTCTCCGCCCCCGCAGGCAACAGCAGCGCCGGGTTGTCGGCATCGGCCAGCCGTGCGACGTGCACCGCGGCGTCCACCAGCGCCGCCGCCGGCGACTCGGTGTCCTCGGGCAGCTGCACCTCGGCCCGCGCACCGTCCACCGTGGCGGCGCACCCGGTCACCGTCCAGGCGAACGGCTGGCCCTCCACGCCCCACGCCCGCTGCATCTCGGCGATGGCGGCGGCGTCGAACAGCTGTCCGTCGAGCGGGCTCTGATCGCCCTGCGGCGCGGCGGTCGCCGCTTCGGTGAGCACGGCGCCGGCATGGCGGGTCCAGCGCTGCTCGGCGGTGTCCGGGCCGGCGCTCGACCACACGGTCAGGGTCGCGCCGTCGGCCACCACGTGGATGACCTTGGGCTGGTCAGCGATGATCGGGTACTCGAACCGCACGTCACCGACGGCGGAGCCGTCCAACTGCTCGGCAGCTGACGAAAGGGTCTGCAGCAGAACCGAAACGGGGACGACCTCGACGCCGCGCACCCGGTGCGCGACCGGGTAGGGCCGCTCGTCGGGCAGCAGGCTCTGGCGGTCTTCGCCCGCGGCGTCGTCGATGATGTCCATCGCGCGTCGGTTGCGCGCCTCTCGCTGGTCGA
>Ga0208330_1000505_pt1 | contig 17451 bp, 15 predicted proteins | sample DeeseametaMP1896_FD_184180 | JGI IMG/M metagenome (GOLD analysis project Ga0208330, IMG submission 184180) | Marine microbial communities from the Deep Pacific Ocean - MP1896 (SPAdes) | ecosystem: Environmental > Aquatic > Marine > Oceanic | place: East of Hawaii, North Pacific Ocean | collected...
CGGGTAACGAAAATAACGATCCAGTTGCCGCCACAGCGGCCCGGCCGATGCCCGCAGCGCTTGTGAGCAATGAGCGTTTTTGCAATGTTATGGGCCTGCTTGCCTGAGCCCAGCCGTGGAACGTGACAGCGTTGACATCGCCTTCGTACGCGAAGCCCTGGCCGGCGTTCGCGCCCGGGGCGGCGACCCCGCCGCCCTGCTGCAGACTGCCGGGATCGCGCCAGCGCTGCTGCAGGCCCGCGACGGCCGGGTCAGTGCCGCAGCCTTCGGCCGTCTGTGGCTGGCCGTCGCCGCAGCACTGGATGACGAGTTTTTCGGCCAGGACGGACGCCGCATGAAGGTGGGCAGTTTCGCCACCCTCTGCCACCTGTGCATCCATGCCCGCACGCTGCGGCAGGCGCTGCAACGTGGCATTCGGCTGCTCAACCTGCTGCTGGACGACCTGCGCATCACGCTGCGCGAAGGGACGGATTGCGCCGAGGTGGTGATCGATGACCGTCGCGCCCAGGCCGCGGTATTCGCCCACGAGACGCTGTTCATTCTGCTGCAGGGCCTGATCTGCTGGCTGGTGGACCGCCGCATCGTGATGCTGAGCGCCGACTTCGCCTACCCGGCGCCGGCCTGGGCGGCAGAGTATCCGCGCATCTATGCCCGCGATATCCGCTTCGACAACGGCCCTACCCGCTTCCGCTTTCCACTGCGCGACCTGCAGGCCCCGGTGGTGCAGACGGAGCGCACGGCGCGGGAGTTTCTGCGTGGGGCGCCGGCCAACTTCATCGTCAAATACCGCAACCCCCGCAGCCTTGCCGTTCACCTTCGGCGCCGCCTGCGTCAGGGACCGCGAGGCTTCGCACTGGGGCTGGAGGATGCCGCAGGTGAACTGGGCCTGAGCCCCGCCACCCTACGCCGACACCTTGAGGCCGAAGGCACCAGTTTCCGTCTCATCAAGGACGGCTTGCGTCGCGACCTGTCGATCCGCCTGCTGCAACAGACACCGGAACGTAGCGTCCCGGACATCGCCGCCGCCGCCGGCTTTGCCGAACCCAGCGCCTTTCACCGCGCCTTTCTCAAATGGACCGGCACCTCCCCGGGAGACTTCCGCCGACGCAGCAGAACACCGTGAATTTTTCATGACAGTCGGACGCAGGGCTGGTGATCCCGCGTCTCAAGCCGCATGATCCCCCTCCCGGCGTCCGGGATGGCGCCGTTCCCCTGGGGGCCCGCATGGAACCGTCCAAGGCCACGGCACAGACCGTGGTGACCTACTGGTTCGGCGATGACCGTAGCGCCGACCCGCGCGCGATTGCCGATCTCTACAACCCGCGGTGGTTTGGCGCGGATGCCGAAACCGATGCTGACATCCGGCACCGCTTCGCCCCGTTGCGCGAGCGGGCCCTGAATGGCGAACTGTTGGCGTGGACGCACGATCCACTGGAGCGACTCGCCTTGATCCTGCTGGTCGACCAGTTTTCGCGCAACCTCTTCCGCAACGACCGCCGCGCCTTCCACCATGACCGACTGGCGCTGGACTGGGCCCAGAGTGGGATCGCGCTCGGCATGGACCAGGCGCTGCGGCCGTTGGAACGGGTGTTCTTCTATCTGCCACTTGAGCATTCCGAACATCTGGACGACCAGATCGAGTGCGTCGACCTGATGCGCCGTCTGATCGACGAAGTGCCCTCCGATCAGCGCCCCCTGTTCGAGAACTTCGCCGACTACGCCCAGCGCCATCTCGACATCATTGAGCGTTTCAGCCGCTTCCCCCATCGCAACGCTGTCCTCGATCGCGACTCCACGCCAGCGGAGACCCAGTTCCTACGACAGCCGGGCAGCCGCTTCTGACACCCGGTGCAGCGGGAACCCCTGCGGCAGCACCCGTGCGCCATCGCGGCAACGTACACTGCGAAGGTGAACGCGCCCGTCACCGCCGCCCATGATCGCCTCGATGCCCTGCTGAATGCGGCCGTCGATGCCATCGTGTTGATCGACCCTCGAGGGCATATCACCCGCTTCAACCGGGCCGCCGAATCGCTTCTGGGTTACACCGCCGCCGAAGTGCTGGGCGAGAACGTGCGCCTGCTGATGCCGGCACCCTATCGCGACGAGCACGACGGGTACATCCATCGCTACCTGCACACCGGCGAGCAACGCATCATCGGTATCGGGCGCGAGGTTACGGCCTGCCGCCGCGACGGCTCCACCTTGCCCATTAATCTGTCCGTTGGTGAGTTCCGCAGTGGAGAGGAGCACGGTTTCGTCGGCATTCTGCGGGACATCAGTGCCCTGCATGCCGCCACCCGCGAAGCCGAGGCCCTGCGGGAGCGGCTGGCCCATGCCGGTCGGCTCGGCCTGATGGGCGAGATGGTCAGCGGCATCGCGCATGAGGTGAATCAGCCGCTGACCGCCATCCACAACTACGCCAGCGCCTGTCGCCGGCTGCTGGCCAATGGCAACGCAAAACCCGAGGCCCTGGCGGAGGTGCTGGACAAGATCGCCCGGCAGGCGGAACGGGCCGGACAGGTGATTCGCGGCCTGCGCGGCATGATCCGGGCGGGCGACGCCACCCGGGAAACGGTGTCGATCAATGCGCTGGTGGAGGAGGTCAGCCGCCTGGTGGAGCTGGACCTGCGCGGCATGCCGCAACGCCTGCTGCTGGACCTAGCGCCGGCACTGTCGCCCGTGCGGGTGGATGGCGTACAGATCCAGCAGGTGGTGATGAACCTGATTCGCAATGGCCTGGAAGCCATGCGCGAATCCAAGACCGGTGAAACCGTCACCGTGGAAACCCGCAGTGACGCCGCCCAGGGCGTCGAGGTGGTGGTGCGTGATCAGGGCCCCGGACTGACGGCGGAAGTGGCCGAGCGTCTGTTCGAGCCCTTCGTCACCACCAAGACCAAGGGCATGGGGCTGGGATTGTCCATCTGCAAGTCGATCATGATCGCGCACGGCGGCGAACTGCAGCATCGACGCGCGCCCAATGGCGGCGCCGAGTTCACCCTGCGACTGCCTGCGGCGACCGACGAGGAGGAACCGGCACCATGAGCGAGGGCATCGTTTTCATCGTCGACGACGAGGAACCGGTTCGCGACAGCATCGCCCTGTTGCTGAGTTCGGTGGAGATCGACAGCCAGGGCTTCGCACATGCCCATGCCTTTCTCGACGGCTACCGCCCGGACCAACCCGGCTGCCTGCTGCTGGATGTCCGCATGCCGCAGATGAGCGGACTGGAACTGCAGCAGGAACTCAACCGCCGGGGCTGGCCGCTGCCGGTGATCTTCATCACCGGTCATGGCGACGTTCCGATGGCCGTCGAGGCGATGCGCGAAGGGGCCATCGATTTCCTGCAGAAGCCCTTCAACGACGATGAGCTGATCCGGCGCGTGCAGAAGGCACTGCGGCACGATGCCGAGTTGCGGGCACGCACCGAGGACCGTCAGGCGCTGCAGCAGCGCCCGCCCGCCGGCGCCCATGTCCTCGGGGGTCATCGGCCCGTCGCGCATCAGCCGCAGCGCGGTCTGCACCGCGGCGCAGAGCGCGTGGGTTTCGGCCAGCTGCGCCGCCTCCGCCTCGGTCAACCAGCCTGTGTCGGCGGCGGCGGCCAGCCCATCTTCGGTCCGCGATGGGGCCGAGGGCGCGATGAGCGCCCCGGCCTGGGCCACCAGTTCGATATCCTGCATCCGGCCGGGACCGACCTTGGGGTCCCACGCCCCGCCGCCGCCCTTGGCCGCGGCGATGCGGGTGCGCATCTGCGCCACGTCGCGCAGCACTGCGTCGCGGTCGCGCGGGGCTGACAGCAGGTCGGTGCGGAAGTCCGACACGTCGCAGGCCAGATCCTCGGGCCCCGCCACCACCCGCGCCCGGGTCAGCGCCAGGTGCTCCCAGGTCCAGGCGGCTTCGCGCTGGTAGGTGCGGAAGGCGTCCCAGGACGTCGCCACCGGTCCCTGGTTTCCCGAGGGGCGCAGCCGCATGTCCATCTCGTAAAGCCGGCCCTCGGCCATCGGCGCGGTCATGGCGGTGATCAGCGCTTGGGTAAGGCGCGCGTAATAGACCCGCGCGGTCAGAGGCTTGCGCCCCTCGGACGCCTCGACCCCATCGGGGTCGTAGATCACGATCACGTCGAGATCGGACCGTGCTGTCAGCCGTCCGGCGCCGAGCGACCCCATGCCCAGCACCACCGCGCCCCGGCCCGGCGCGGGCCCGTGTTTGGCCGCGAACTCCGCTTTCACCACCGGCAAGAGACCGGCCAGCGTCGCCTGCGCCAGATCGGCATAGGCGGCCCCCGCTTCCGCCCCGTCCATCAGACCGCGCAACAGATGCACACCGATGCGGAAGTACCATTCCTTGCCCCAGCGCCGGGTCGCATCGAGTTGGCGCTCGTAATCCTCTTCGCGCTCCAGCAGGGTTGAAAGCTCTTCGGTCAGCGCCGCGACCCCCGGCCAGGGCGCGAAGAAATCGCCGCCGATCACCGCGTCGAAGACACCCGCGTTGCGCGACAGGTACTTTGCAAGGTCCGGCGAGGTACCGACGATATCGACAAGAAGGTCAATCAGCTGCGGATTCGCCTCGAAGAGCGAGAACAGCTGCACCCCCGCGGGCAGGCCTTCGAGAAAGCCGTCGAAGGCCACCAGCGCCTCTTCGGGCTTGGCGGTCTGGCCCAGACGGCGCAGGATCTCGGGCTTGAGGCGCTTGAAGATCTCCACCGCGCGGCCCGAGCGCAAAGCGGCGTAGCGCGGCCAGCGGGCGGTGATCTCTTCGCTCTTGGGCAGTTCCGGCGCATCGGCATCGCCGCAGGACGGGGCGAAGAAATCCTCGGTCAGGCTGTGGACCTCTTCCAGCCGGTCGCGCAGGTCGGTCTTCAGGGCGTCGACCTCGCAGCCCATCAGGGCCGCAAGCCGGTCAAAGCCTTCGTCGCTGCCCGGCAAGTCGTGTGTCTGGGCGTCCTGGATCATCTGCACACGATGTTCGACCTCGCGGTGGGCGCGGTAGTGGCGGATCAGCGTTTCGCCGGTGTCTTCCGGCACCCAGCCGCGGTCGATCAGAGCGCGCATCGCGGGCACGGTGCCGCGCAGACGCAGGCCCGGGTCGCGCCCGCCGGCGATGATCTGCCGGGTCTGGGTGAAGAATTCGATCTCGCGGATGCCACCCCGGCCCAGCTTCACGTTGTGCCCCGGCAGGGTGATCGGTCCGCCCAGCCCCTTGTGTTCGCGGATGCGCAGGCGCATGGCATGGGCATCCTCGATGGCGGCGAAATCCAGGTGCTTACGCCAGACGAAGGGGGTCAGCGTCTCGAGAAACCGGTCGCCGGCCGCGATGTCGCCTGCGCAGGGCCGCGCCTTGATATAGGCGGCGCGTTCCCAGGTGCGCCCGAGGCTTTCGTAATATCGCTCCGCCGCCTCCATGGCGAGGCAGACGGGCGTCACCGCGGGATCGGGCCGCAGGCGCAGATCGGTGCGGAAGACGTAGCCGTCGCCGGTCTGATCGCCAAGCAGCGCGCACATCTTGCGGGTGGCGCGGACGAAACCCTGGCGCACCTCGAAAAAGGTGTCGGGATCGAAGCGCGTCTCGTCGAAGAGGCAGATCAGGTCGATGTCCGAGGAATAATTGAGCTCGTGCGCGCCCATCTTGCCCATGGCCAGCACCACCATGCCGCCAGCATCCTCCAGCGCCGCGGCGTCGACCCCCGGCAGCTTGCCGCGTTTGACCTCCTGCGCCACGGCCGCGGTCAGAGCGGCGGTGCAGGCGCGGTCGGCAAGGTCGGTGAGCGCTTCGGTCACCTGTTCCAGCGGCCAGACCCCGGCAAGGTCCGCAAGACCCGTCAACAGCGCCGTGCGCCGCTTGGCCTGCCGAAGCGTGGAGGCAAGGGCGCCATCCTGCCAGTCGAGGCCGTCCAGCTCGGTCCGCAGCGCCGCCTCGGGGTCGTCGAGCGCCGTTTCGAGCCAGGCGCCTTCCTTGGCCATCAACCCCTGCAGATACGGGCTGCATCCGCCGGTGCCCTGCAACAGCTCCGCCACCGGACCGCTGGCCCAGGGCACGTGGTCCAGGGTATCGCGCCCCCGGTCGGGGTCGAAGGGGCGCGGGCTGCGGGTGATGCGGTCGGCAAATGTCATGGCCACAGATGGACACGACGGGCGCGGGCATGCAATGGCCTGCTTGCATCTGCCCCGCCCCGCGCGGCACTACTGGCCGCGCAGCCCATCCACCAAGGAGCCAGAGATGAGCAAGAGCCTGTCCCGCGTCCGCGCCGCGCTGATCGCCGCCGGACAGAGCGACGACATCCGAGAAGTCGGCGCCGCCCGCACCGCCGCCGAGGCCGCGTCTGCAGTGGGCTGCGAGATCGACCAGATCGCCAAGTCGATCATCTTCCGCGCCGAAGAGACGGGCACTGTGGTGCTGTTCCTGACCGCCGGCGGCAACCAGGTCGACCGCGACAAGGCCTCGGCCCTGGCGGCGGAGCCTTTGGGCAAGGCGGATGCGGGGCTGATCCGGGCGCAGACCGGGTTCGCCATCGGCGGGGTCGCGCCCATCGGTCACCTCAACCCGATCCGCGCCTGGTGCGATCCCCGCCTGACCGAATTCGAGGTGATCTGGGCCGCCGCGGGCACGCCGCGGCACGTGTTTCCGCTGGATCCGAAGGTGCTACTGGCATTGACCGGCGCGCCGGTGGCCGATTTCACCCAGTAAATCGGAACGCAATTCCTGCCGCGCAGCGCCGGACCGCGATGCGGCGGTGCTGCTGCGCGCTTTATACCAACCGAACCCGAACTGCCTTTGAATTGCGCTCTGTGATTTGCCAAATCGCCGGACCGGAGAGCGGTCCGGCCCCTACCGGCAGGTTTGGCACGCCGAACCCGCCTGCCGGGCAACGGATGCGCGGTGGCGACCAAAGGTCGACTTGAATCCGTGCAGAGATAGCCAAGGACGCGCGCAAAATATTGTCCTTGTTCCATTTTTCATTCCGCATTCAGAAAATGTAAAAAACCTTCACATCATCCCTTGAACCAACGCCATGTCCTCTCCATCTAGGTAATGTGAAAGGCATTCACATCGTAACGCAAGCACAGAAACGGAGACCAACATGACATCTGCCACACAACCCGTCTCGCACATGGCCAACCCCGGTTGGTTCTCCCGTGCAGAGGCCTGGCTCGACAATCGCGGCAAACCCGCCTGGATCGCGGCCATGGTGCTCGGGTTCATCTTCTTCTGGCCCGTCGGCCTTGCCCTTCTTGCCTACATGATCTGGAGCAAACGCATGTTCAGCACATCCTGCCGCAAATCCATGAAGTCCGCCGGTTTCGGCGCCATGAAATCCAGCGGCAACGCCGCCTTCGACGCCTACAAGGCCGAGACCCTGCGCCGCCTGCAGGACGAGCAGGAAAACTTCGAAGCCTTCCTGGCCCGCCTGCGCGAAGCCAAGGACAAGGCCGAGTTCGACCAGTTCATGGAAGAGCGCGCTGCCAAGTCGCAAAGCGACAGCCAGTAACCTGCCCCTTGGCATGGCCCCCGCGAGGGGCCATGTCTCTCCCATTCCACGCATCCGAGGACGACCATGCACGCCTATGTTTCCCACCTGCCCGACCCGGCGCACCAGCCCGAGTTCTACGCCTCCGTACCCACGAAGCGCGCGCTGGCCTGGGTCGTCGACATGCTCGTGACCGTGGTGCTGCTGCTGCCCGCGCTGGTCATGACCGCCTTCATCGGCCTCTTCTTCCTGCCGTTCCTCTACATGACGGTGGGGTTCATCTACCGCGTCGTGACCATCGCCTCGGGCTCGGCCACCTGGGGCATGCGGCTCATGTCGATCGAACTGCGTGACGCGCAAGGCGCACGTTTCGACTTCGGCCAGGCCTTCCTGCACACGGCGGGCTACACGTTTTCGCTGGTCATGGCGCCCTTGCAACTGGTGTCGGCGCTGTTCATGTGCGCGACCGACCGCGGCCAGGGTCTGACCGACCTCGTCATGGGATCGGTGATGATCAACCGCCGCGCGTGATCGCCATTTCCGGGGGGTTGGCGCAGGGCGCATCTGTTGCTAGGCTTTGTCCAACCTCGATCCCGGACGAACATCGCACATGCGCCATACGCTTCCCCTAGCGCCCCAGTTCTACGTGACTGCGCCGCAGCCCTGCCCCTACCTGCCGAACCGGATGGAGCGTAAGCTGTTTACCGCGTTGCAGGGGGAATCGGCGGAAAAACTGAACGACAGCCTGTCCAAGCAAGGTTTCCGCCGGTCGCAGAACGTGCTCTACCGCCCCAGCTGTTCGGAATGTGCGGCCTGCCTGTCGGCGCGCATTTCGGTTGCGGATTTCAAACCGTCGAAAAGCCAGCGCCGCAGCATGAACCGCAACGCGCACCTGCGCCGCCGCGCGTCGAGCCCTTGGGCCACCGAAGAGCAGTACACGCTCTTCCGCCGCTACCTCGACAACCGCCACGCCGATGGCGGCATGGCCGACATGGATGTGTTCGAATTCGCCGCCATGATCGAGGAAACGCCGATCCGCAGCCGCGTGGTGGAATATACGAACGAAAAGACCGGCGCCCTGACCGCGGTCTGCCTGACCGATGTGCTCGATGACGGGCTGTCCATGGTTTACTCTTTCTACGAACCCGACCTGCCGCGGCAAAGCCTCGGGTCCTGGATGATCCTCGACCATATCGAGATCGCGCGCGAAGCCGAACTGCCGTATGTCTACCTGGGCTACTGGGTGCCGGGCAGCCCCAAGATGGGCTATAAGGCCGGATTTTCCGGGCTGGAGATCTACCGGCACGGCAGCTGGCAGACGTTGCGCGACCCGGATGATTACAGCGCCGACACGCATCCGCTGTCCACCGACCCGATCGCCGAACAGGTGGCGAATATCTCGCTGCCGGATTCGCGCGGCTGACAGCCCTTCGCCATCGGCGCGCATCGGGCCGGCATCCGCCCAAAGTCCTGAGCGCTGTATTTCCGAAAAAGTCGGCTCTGCGGACCAAGCTGCCATTCGCTGCGGACTGTGCCAACTTCGGCTTTCCTGAATGGAAAGGGGCCAATACATTTGGCTCTAGCGATGCAGTTGGCGCAGTGGCAGTGCGCACACTCCACCATGAAGCATTTCTCGGTCAGAGAGTTGCGGCGTGCCGTTTTTCCCGGCACTCTCCGCTAGAGCATTAAGCATGAGAGAAACCGTTCCATGGAAGACAAGGTCAAAGGCCCGGCCTCCTATTTCCCTTCTATCGAGAAGACTTACGGCAAGCCGGTTCAGCATTGGCTCGGCATCATCGCAGACAGACCCGAAGAGAAGCACATGGAGACAGTTGCTTGGCTCAAGTCTGACCATGGACTCGGTCACGGCCATGCAAATGCGCTCGTGGCTCATTCGCGGGCCTCGAAGATTAGGTGAAAATCAACATTCCCCGCCAGCAGATCTAAAAAAACCAGTCATGTCTTGATGGCGCCGCATCCTTCATTCCGGGCTCGATCCTGCCGTTCGCTTCGCTTGAAACGGCGATGAAAAACGCCGCTCCAACCGGAGCGGCCTTCTTTCCTGCTTGCTCGGCCCGATCAGTTCGGAATGAGGTCCGGCACGATGGTCACGATCCCCGGGAAGAACCACAGGATCGCCAGCCCCAGCACCTGGATCAGCACGAAGGGCGCCACACCGCGGTAGATGTGGCCTGTGGTGACCTCCCTCGGCGCCACGCCGCGCAGGTAGAAGAGCGCAAAGCCGAACGGCGGCGTCAGGAAGGACGTCTGCAGGTTCACCGCGATCATGATCGTCACCCACTTGGGATCGAACGACCCGCCGTAGATTACCGGCCCGACGATGGGCACGACGATGTAGATGATCTCGAGGAAATCCAGAACGAAGCCCAGCACAAAGAGCACCAGCATCACGATCAGGAAGACCTTGATCTCGGAATCGAAGCTTTGCAGGAACTGCTGGATATAGTGCTCGCCCCCGAAGGAGATCACCACGAGGTTCAGCAGTTGGCTTGCGATCAGGATCGTGAAGACCATGCTGGTGACCTTGGCGGTCTCGCGCACCGCCGGTGTCAGCACGCCCGAGGTGTAGAGCACCCAGCAGCTGAAGAGCAGCCCGAAGAGCGCGTAGAGATAGGCCGCGTAGCTGACGATGAAGGCGATCCACGACTCCACGCTGACGCCGTCGAGGTTGATGCGCAGGTCGAAGTTTACCCCGATCAGGATCATCACGATCACCGCGAGGGTCGACCAGATGATGATCTTGGGGCTGCGGTCCTGTTCCTTGAGCTTGCGGTAGGCGGCGAGCATGATCGCCCCCGCCGCCCCCAATGCCGCGGCGGGCGTGGGGTTGGTGATGCCGCCCAGAATCGAGCCCAGCACCGCCACGATCAGCACCAGCGGTGGAAAGACCACGCGGATGAGCTCGTTGCGGGCCATGCGCGTCGCGGCGACCTTGCTGGCCCAGAGCGCCAGCGCCGCCGGGATGGCGAGGATCAGCACCGTCGCGCCCGCCGAGGTCAGCGGCCCGACGAACAGCACGTCGAGCAGCAGCACACCCAGCAGGCCGATGGCGCCGAGGATCAGCGGCTTGGGGTCCGAGGACGGCGACACGCCGCGCGCGGTGGTCAGCAGCAGCGCCAGCATCACCACCAGCACCGCGACACCGGTGCCGATGGGCGCCGCGTTCGCCACCTTGTCGGCGCGAGCCTGTTCAATCTCCTCCGGCGTCAGGCGCACGCTCTCGGCGGCGCCGCCGGCCGCGTCGATTGCGGCCTGTTCGGCCACCGCCCGGTCCCAGGCCGCCTGCCCGTGCAGGTCGATCATCGCCGCCTGGCAGTCCGGGCTCACGTTGGTGCGCAGGCTCGCCGCCTCGCCGATGTCGGAGAAGCTATCGACATTGGTGGCCTGCGACCCGATCAGGTTGACGTTGGCCAAAAGCATCGCCCCCGCGATGAGCGCGATGGGCGCGCCGAGAAACCAGGTGAAGCCTTCGCCGCGGGTGATGACCTCGCCGGTTGCATGGCCCATCTCGACCGCCGGGGCCTTTTCCGGGTTCAACAATGCGAATGAAAAGGCATAGCCCGCGTAAAGCAGCGCCAGCAGGATGCCCGGCAGCAACGCTGCCTGGAACAGCGTGCCGACCGACACCACTGCCGGTTCGCCGAGGTAGGTCAGCGCATCGGTGCAGCCCGCAAGCTGCGCGCGGTTGTCCTGTGCGGCGGAATAGAGATCACCTGCCAGCGTGCCCAGAAGCACGATGACGATGGACGGCGGGATGATCTGGCCCAACGTACCGGAGGCCGCGATGACCCCGGTGGCCAGCTCCGGCGAATAATTGTTGCGCAGCATCGTGGGCAGCGCCAGCAGGCCCATGGTCACCACCGTCGCACCGACGATGCCCGTGGACGCGGCAAGGAACGCGCCCACCACGACGATGGACACCGCGAGGCCGCCCGGCAGCGGGCCGAAGACCCGCGCCATGGTTGTCAGCAGGTCGTTGGCGATCTTGGAGCGTTCGAGCACGATTCCCATCAGCACGAACATCAGTACCGCCAGCAGCGTCTCGATGCTCTGACCCGCCAGCACCCGCTCGTTGATGCGGTTGACGATGAAGGACACGTTGCGGTCCAGCGCGGTTTCCCAGCCATTGGGAAAGACCGGCATGCCGATGCGCGGCAGGTCCGGGTTCCGGAAGATCGAGATCGCCGCCTCGTTGGCGCCCGAGGCCACAATCGCGTTGTACGCCTCCGAGCTTTCGTCGATGGCCTGGTGGATCAGCAGCCCGGCGCTGTCGAGGGCCGCGATGATGCCGAAAGAGATCACCGCGGCCCCGCCGATGGCAAAGGCCACCGGAAAGCCCGACAGGATCGCGGCGAAAAGCGTGACGAAGACGATGATCAGGCCGATCTCGACGCCATCTAGTCCGAACAGCATGGTCAGTTCCGTCCCTGGTAATCTGCGTGCGCGACGGGCTCTGCGTCCATGTCCAGCACGTCCTTGTCGAGATACTTGCCCTCGGACTCCTCGCCCTCCTTCCATTCGAGGTAGGAGCGGAAGAAGAAGGCGATGGCCTGCAGGAAGATCAGCCCGCAGAAGGCCACGAGCAGGATCTTGAAGAGGAAGTAGGCGGTGAAGCCGTTGGGGCTGAAGCCGATGGTCTCGACGTTCCAGCGCAGCGCGCGGGATTTCGCCAGCAGCCGGTCCAGCGTGTCGGAGGCCGAGGGGTTGGGCACGATCAGGTGCCGCCAGAGAAAGAACCAGCCGTAGAGCCAGATCAGCACCGCCATGGGCATCATGAAGAACAGGCTGCCGAACATGTCGATGATGCGCTTGGTGCGGTAGCTCACGGCGGAATAGATCAGGTCGACGCGCACGTGCCCGCCCTGCACGAAGGTGTAGGTCAGGCACAAGGCGACGACCAAAGCGTTGTAAAGCTTGAGTTCTTCGGCCCACCAGCTGATGTCGAACTGCAGCGGAATGCCGAAGCCGATGGAGATGTCGGGCCGGGTGAAGATGCGTTGCAGGAAGACGATGATGACCTGTTGCAGCACCATCAGCAGGCCCGCCCAGGCGAAAAAGCGCCCGAGCCCGTTGGCCAGCCCCTCGAGCACCCGCACGCAGCCCCACATGAAGCCGTTGCGCCACAGGCCCACCGCCGTCAGCACCAGGAAGGCAGTGAAAACCACGAAGAAGAATTCGACCGATCCGCCGTAGTAGACGAAGCGCATCACCGCTTCCTTGTCGCTCCAGTCGAGCCAGAGCTGCGGATGCGTGACCGCGTAGCCGAAGTTCCAGAACGCCAAGGCGATGTTCTGCAGCACCCAGAGGATCCCGTCCCCCAGCGCGCCGAACACCCCGTCAGATTGCGCCGCGTCTTCCATGCCTCCCCCCGTCTCCGGTGTCCCCGGATGGTCTTGTCACTGCAAAGGGGTTCCCGCGCGCGGCGGAAACCCCGTTTTCGTACGGTCAGACCTCGATCACTGGCCGAGCACGCGCACGCGCTGAGCGACGTAATAGCCGTCGGACTTGTTGATCCAGCTTGCCGAGGAGGCCAGCGACTCTTCGAAAGAGGTGCGGATCTTGGCGAAAAGCTCGTCTCCCATGTTCTCGTCCATGACCTCGGCCGAAGCGCGGCCGAAGGCGTCCCAGACGTCGTCGGAGAATTGCAGCGTCTTCACGCCCTGGCTTTGCAGACGCGCCAGCGCGGCACCGTTGTTGGCCAGAGTTTCGGCCAGCTGGTAGTGGGTGACGGCCTGGCTCGCGATGTCGAGGATGTTCTTGTGGTGGTCGCTGAGGTCGTTCCACACATCAAGGTTGACCGAGGCCGCCAGCGCCGAGCCGGGCTCGTGGAAACCGGCGGTGTAGTAGATCTTGGCGACTTCCTGGAAACCCGCGCGTTCGTCGGCCATCGGGCCCACCCACTCGAGACCGTCCAGAGCGCCCGAGCTGAGCGCCTGGTAGAGCTCGCCACCGGGGATGTTCTGCACCGAGGCGCCCAGCTTGCCCAGCACCTGACCGCCGAGGCCCGGCATCCGGAACTTGAGGCCGTTGAAATCGTCGGCGCTGGTGATCTCGTTGCGGAACCAGCCGCCGGACTGCGACCCGGAGTTGCCCGCAATGAGGCCCTTGAGGTTGAAGATCGAGCCCAGCTCGTCATGCAGCTCCTGCCCGCCGCCGTGGTGATACCAGTTGGCCACTTCCTGCGCGGTGCCGCCGAAGGGCACGGCGGTGAAGAAGGCATAGCCCGGGTGCTGGCCGACGAAGTAGTAGTCGGCGGAGTGATACATGTCGGCCTGCCCCGAGGACACGGCGTCGAACACTTCCAGCGCGCCCACAAGCTCGCCCGGTGCCTTCTTGTCGATGGTCAGGCTGCCGTCGGAGATCTTGTTGACATAGTCGACGAGATAGCTGGCCGCATCGTCCAGCACGGCAAACCCGCGCGGCCAGGACGTGACCATGGTCAGCGTGCGGTTGCCCTGCGCGTAAGCCGGTGCCGCCAGGGTCGAAGCCGCCGCAGCCGAGCCGCCAAGCGCCGATGTTCTGAGAAAAGAGCGACGATCCATAAGGTTCCTCCCGTTTTATGGATGCGCAGCGGGCTCTTCCCGACATGCGCGGATCGTGTGAGTGCCGGGACACTACGCAGACGAAAGTCGCAAAGGAATACCCACTCCTACGGAGCCGGTGCCGTTTTTCTGCGCAACCCGCAAAATAGTGCGGCACGGCGCGGGAATTGTCTTGGCGGCAGGCCGCGCGAATCCCCTTGGTGCGGGCGCTGCAGGTGCGCTAAGCACGCGCATGGCCCGGCTTCTCGACCGTTTCCGTTTCAGCTACGCGCAGAAGATCTTTCTTCTGGCGGCAGTGCCGCTGATCCTTGCGGTGTCGGCCATCGCGGTGCTGGTGGCGGTGCAGTCCCGGGCGCTGGCGGAGCGCGAGATCCGCAGCCTCGAGGCGCAGCTGATCGAAGCCAAGAAGGCCGAGCTGCGCAATTACGTGACGCAGGCGCGCAACGGCTTTTATTTCATCTACGGCTCCGCCCCGCCCGACGACGAGGACGCGAAACGGCGTGTCATGCAGATCCTGGCAGCGATGATCTATGGCGAGGAAGGGTTCTTTTTCGTCTATGACTACGACGGCACGAACCTTGTCAGCCCGCGCCAGACCGAGCTCATCAACGGCAACTGGCTGGACCTCACCGACAGCGAAGGCACGCCGGTGGTGCGGCGCTTCATCGACACGGCGCGGTCCGGCGCGGGCTATGTCGAACACCTCTGGCGCAAGCCGTCGACCGGCGAAGAGGCGCGGATGATCTCTTACGTGACCTCGTTCCCATCCTGGCAATGGGCGGTCGGAACCGGGGTGTTCATCGACGACGTGGTGGCCTCGGTCGCGGCCTCCCGCGCCGAGGTCCAGACGCGCGTGCAGCGCACCTTTCTCTATATCGGCCTCATTACGCTGGCGGCGCTGCTCTTGGTGTTCCTGTCGGGCCTCCTGCTGAACTTCCGCGAACGGCGTCAGGCCGATGCCAAGCTGCGCGAACTCACGCAGCGGGTGTTCGACGCCCAGGAGGAGGAACGCGGCCGCGTGGCGCGCGAGCTGCACGACGGCATCAGCCAGATCCTCGTCGGGGTGAAATACGCGCTCGACGCGGCGCGGCGGCGGATGCACACGGGCGACGCGCGCGCCGACGAAACGCTCGGCAAAGGCATCGACAACCTCGGCCTCGCCATCCAGGAGGTGCGCCGGATCAGCCGCGACCTGCGCCCCGGCGTGCTGGACGATCTGGGCCTCGGCCCCGCGCTCAAGGCGCTGACCGAGGATTTCCGCACCCGCACCGGGATCGAGACCCGGTTCGAAACGGTGGTGTTCCGCAACCGGCTGGACCAGGATGCCAAGATCGCGCTCTACCGCATCGCGCAGGAGGCGCTTACCAATGTCGAACGGCATTCCGGCGCCCGCGAAGTGTCGATCGACATCCGCGGCCACACCACCGGCGCGACCCTGCGCATCGCCGACGATGGCCATGGCCTGCCACCCCGCGGCTCAGAAGACGGGCGCGAGGGCATCGGCCTGCGCAACATGCAGGAACGCATGGACCAACTGGGCGGGACACTGCGCATCTTGTCGTCGCGTTCCGGCACGGTTATCGAGGCGCAGGTGCCGCTGACGCACATGCTGCCGCCCGAGCCCGCCGCCACCGATACGCCCGACACTCGTCCCCAGACCCGGAAGGCCCGCGCATGACCGACCCCATCCGTGTCGCCATCGTCGATGACCACCCGATGGTCGCCGAAGGCATCGAGGCGATCCTCGAAGGCTATGACGACATCGCCGTGGTCGCCACCCTGTCCGACGGCCAGCAGATGATCGACCGGCTGGAGGCGCTGTCGCCCGATGTGATCCTGATGGATCTCAACATGCCCGGCCTCGGCGGGTTGTCGGCCACAGAGATCATCCTCGAACGCCGGCCCGACACGCGGGTTCTGATCCTGTCGATGCACGACAGCCCCGAATACATCTCGACCGCGCTCAGCCATGGCGCCATGGGCTATGTGCTGAAGGACGTGCCCACCGAAGAGATCAAGCGCGCCGTGGACATGGTGATGGCCGGGCAGCGCTACCTCTGCACCGGAGCCGAAGGCGCGCTGGCCCCCGCCCGCGCAGGCGCGCGCGAACAGCTGACCAACCGTGAACAGACGATCCTGCTGCAACTGGCGCAGGGCAAGTCCAACCGCGAAGTCGGTCTGGCGCTCGATATTTCCGTCCGCACGGTCGAAACCCACCGCAAGAACATCAAGCGCAAGCTCGGGATCAGCTCGACCGCCGGTCTGACGCGCTATGCACTGGAACATGGCGTGTTGCAGGGCACCGGGGTAAAGGGCTGACGGCACGCAATCTGCGAGCGGTACCGCTTACGCGGCATCACACCCCATCCGCCCGGCGCGTTGACAGCATTCCGCGATTCGAAACGTCGCGATCGGCGCGGGCCAAGAGCCTGCGAAAGCCCGCTTTGCGCACGGGTCGTCGCGACGGCTCAGATCATCGGCGCAAAGACCGGCGGATCCTGGCAGTCCCAGTCGATGAACTGCACCTGACCGCCGTGAAATCCGACGTCGTCCGCATCGGTGCCGGCATGCAGCCCCTCGCCGCGGGCGGCGGCGAAGCCGATCCCGATCAATGCCGCCAGCAGGAAAGCCTGGCACAGGGTGAAATCTCTGAACGTCAGATGGCGGGGCATCGCAGCCTCCCGGTGTCGCTGAACTCATCGGTTCATTTAGCGCCGGTTTCGACGTCACGTGCAAATCACGACTTCGCGCAGAATGTGTCAGGGCGGATCTCTGCCCGCCATCGGCGCGGCTGCGGCCAAAAGTATCGCCGGAAGCGGCTCAAACGAAATTAATGAAAAAATTAATCGCCTATCCGGTAACTTTTCCGGGAAAAGTGCGGTTGACGCCCCCGGCCCCCCGCCATAATGTCCCGCCCACGCACGCAAGGGAGTCCCGACCAGTGAATCCGCTAGTCGACATCGTAGGAACAATGCGCATGGGCCGGTGACGGACGCCATAACGGTACCCCATGCGCCCCCGAACCCCACGGGGGCTTTTTTGTGCGCCAAAGACGCAACATCGTAAACGGAGAACACGATGACACGCCAGATGACCGGAGCGAAAATGGTGGTTCAGTCCCTGAAGGATCAGGGTGTGGACACGGTATTCGGATATCCCGGCGGCGCCGTGCTACCGATTTACGACGAGATCTTTCAGCAGAACGGCATCCGGCATTTCCTGGTCCGTCATGAACAGGGCGCGGTCCATGCCGCCGAAGGCTACGCCCGCGCCACCGGCAAGCCCGGCGTGGTGCTCGTGACCTCGGGCCCCGGCGCCACCAACGCGGTCACCGGCCTGACCGACGCGCTGATGGATTCCATCCCGCTCGTGGTCCTGACCGGCCAGGTGCCCACCTTCATGATCGGATCGGACGCCTTCCAGGAA
>Ga0208330_1000506_pt1 | contig 17446 bp, 16 predicted proteins | sample DeeseametaMP1896_FD_184180 | JGI IMG/M metagenome (GOLD analysis project Ga0208330, IMG submission 184180) | Marine microbial communities from the Deep Pacific Ocean - MP1896 (SPAdes) | ecosystem: Environmental > Aquatic > Marine > Oceanic | place: East of Hawaii, North Pacific Ocean | collected...
GGATGACGTCCCGATCCGCCCCGGTGCCCGCTTTGCCGACAACTGGGAGCTGAGCCAGGCGCGGGCGCTGTCGGTGGTCAAATACATGATCGACGGTCTGGGCATCGCGCCCGGCCGGCTGGCGGCCAACGGGTTCGGGGAATTCCAGCCGGTTAACCCGGCGAACACCGCCGAAGCACGCGCCCAGAACCGGCGGATCGAGCTGAAATTCACCGAGAAATAGCGGTGCGCTCCTCCGCCCTTGCGGGCGTCCTCGCGGGTCACTCCACCAGGATCGTCGCATGGCGGCGGGCGAGGATCACCCCGTCGCGCAGCAGCGTCACATGGCCGGTATAGGCACCTGTCGGCCAGCCGCCGTCGGGCGCGCGGCGGCCCGAGGCCCGGAAGAGCTGCGCCATGCCGTCTTCGATGGTCTGCGTCTGGGAAAAGATCTCGCCCTCCGGTCCGCTGGCGGAAAAGCCCATCTGGTCGCCGTCTTCGGAGTGGAATGCAAATCCGTAAAGTACGATGTCGTGGTCCGGCCGCGCGGTTTCGCGGCGGGCGGCGCCGGATTGCACATGCGTGAGACGCGGCACCGAGGTCGAGAACCCGGCGGTGAAAAGCCCGGCGCGAGCGTAATCCGGCGTCTCCAGCCAGAGCGACCCGCTGTCGGCGCCGCAGGTCTGGCTGGCGCCGGCGTTGAAGGGGTCGATGGTCTCTGCGTCCCTGAGAAGGGTGAAGTGGAGATGGGCGAAATTCGACTGGCCGCTCATGCCGACCTGACCCAGCGGCGCGCCCGCCTCGACCCGCTCACCGCGCGTGACGCTGAGGCTGCCGCGTTTCAGGTGGCAATAGAGCGTCTGGTAGCCGTTGTCATGAGCGATGCGCACGGCGTTGCCGCATTCCTGGCCCTTGATGCGCGCGGCGACCTCGGCGGTGTAGGGTTCGTCCGCCACCCCGTCGCGCACGGCCTGCACGGTGCCCGCGGCGGCGGCGCGCACGGTCACGCCGCGGTCGATCTCGTTCTCGGACAAAAGCGCGATATCGGTGCCCTGGTGGCCGTCGCGCGATTTCAGCCCGCAGGTGTAGTCGTGCTGGGCGAAGGTGGGATCGGCGTCGACATAATCCTCGATAAAGCAGGTCTCGCCCAGCGTGCAGTCAAGCGGCAACGCCAAAAAAGGAACCTCCGCCGCGGTGGGCGCGGCGGAGGTTATGGCCAGAGCGGCAAGCCAGCCGTGGCGCATCACTCTGCGGTCAGCAGGGGCGGCTTGTTGCCGGAGATCCGGCGTTTCTCGGGACCTTGCAGGTCGAGAACGAGCTGCCCGTCCTTGACCGAAACCTTGACGACGCCGCCCTTGGTGAGTTTGCCGAAGAGCAGTTCCTCGGCCAGCGGCTTCTTGATGTGCTCCTGGATCACGCGGCCCAGCGGACGCGCGCCCATCTTGTCGTCGTAGCCCTTGTCGGCCAGCCATTCGGCGGCGGGCTTGGTCAGTTCGATGGTCACGTTGCGGTCCATCAACTGCGCTTCGAGCTGCAGCACGAACTTTTCCACCACCTGCAGGATTGTGTCCTTGGGCAGCGGCGCAAAGCTGATCACCGCGTCGAGCCGGTTGCGGAATTCCGGTGTGAACGTACGTTCGATCGCGGCGGTGTCCTCGCCCTCGCGGCGGTCGCGGCCAAAGCCGATGGCGGCCTTCGCCTGTTCCGCAGCGCCGGCATTCGAGGTCATGATCAGGATCACGTTGCGGAAATCCACCGTGCGGCCGTTGTGATCGGTCAGCGTGCCGTGGTCCATGACCTGCAGCAGGATGTTGTAGACATCCGGGTGCGCCTTCTCGATCTCGTCCAGCAGCAGCACGCAATGCGGGTGCTGGTCGACCCCGTCGGTGAGCTGCCCGCCCTGGTCGAAGCCGACATAACCCGGAGGCGCGCCGATCAGGCGGCTGACCGCGTGTTTCTCCATGTATTCCGACATGTCGAAGCGCAGCAGTTCAACGCCCAGCGTGTCCGCCAGCTGCTTTGCCACCTCGGTTTTCCCGACGCCGGTGGGGCCGGCGAAGAGGTAGTTGCCGATGGGCTTTTCCGGTTCGCGCAGGCCGGCGCGGGCCAGCTTGATCGCCGAGGACAGCGCCGTGATGGCATTGTCCTGGCCGAAGACCACGCGCTTGAGCGACGCCTCGAGATCCTTGAGCACTTCGGCGTCGGATTTCGACACGTTCTTCGGCGGGATTCGGGCGATCTTGGCCACGACATCCTCGATCTCTTTCGCGCCGATGGTCTTGCGCCGCTTGCTGTCGGGCAGCAGGTGCTGCGCCGCGCCTGCCTCGTCGATCACGTCGATGGCCTTGTCGGGCAGCTTGCGGTCGTTGATGTAGCGGGCCGACAGTTCGACGGCAGTCTTGACCGCGTCGGCGGTGTATTTCACGCCGTGATGTTCCTCGAAGTACTCCTTGAGGCCCTTGAGGATCTTGATCGTGTCGGGCACCGACGGTTCGTTGACGTCGATCTTCTGGAACCGGCGGCTAAGCGCGCGGTCCTTTTCGAAGTGCTGGCGGAACTCCTTGTAGGTGGTCGACCCCATGGTGCGCAGCTTGCCGCCCTGAAGCGCGGGCTTCAGGAGGTTGGAGGCGTCCATCGCGCCGCCGGAGGTCGCGCCGGCGCCGATCACGGTGTGGATCTCGTCGATGAAGAGCACCGCGTCGGGGTGGTCTTCGAGCTCGGTCACAACTGCCTTGAGGCGCTCCTCGAAATCGCCGCGGTAGCGGGTGCCGGCGAGCAGCGCGCCCATGTCGAGCGAGTAGATCGTGGCCTCGGCCAGAACCTCGGGCACCTCGCCGGTGACGATCTTGCGGGCAAGGCCCTCTGCAATGGCTGTCTTGCCGACGCCCGGATCGCCTACCAGCAGCGGGTTGTTCTTGCGGCGGCGGCACAGAACCTGGATGCAGCGTTCAACCTCGGATTCGCGACCGATCAGCGGATCGACATCACCCTTGCGCGACTTCGCATTCAGGTCGACGCAATACTTGTCGAGCGCGGATTCGTTCTTTTCTGCGGCAGCCTGATCGGTTGCCTGCGCCTCTTCCTCGATCTCGGGCGCGCCGGAGACCGGGCGGCTTTCGCCGTAGGCCGGGTTCTTGGCGACGCCGTGGGCGATGAAATTCACCGCATCGTAGCGCGTCATGTCCTGCTCCTGCAGGAAATAGGCGGCGTTCGACTCGCGTTCGGCAAAGATCGCGACAAGCACGTTGGCGCCCGTCACCTCGGTCCGGCCGGAGCTTTGGACATGGATCGCGGCGCGCTGGATCACGCGCTGGAAGGCGGCGGTGGGCACCGCTTCGGAGCCTTCGATGTCGGTCACGAGGTTCGACAGGTCCTCGTCGATGAATTCGACCAGCGTGGTGCGCAATTCCTCGGTGTCGACGTTGCAGGCTTTCATGACACGGGCGGCATCGGGTTCGTCTACCAGTGCCAGCAGCAGATGCTCCAGCGTGGCGAATTCGTGGCTGCGGGAATTGGCCAGCGCCAGCGCCGCGTGAATGGACTGCTCAAGTGTGGTCGAGAATGAAGGCACGTTGTGCTCCTTCTTAATCTGTGCCGGGCCGTGCGTGCGGTCCAGTCTGGACTCTTGTGGTTAAAGTTTGGTCGATTGTGACCGCGCTTCAAGTTTTTTCTGTGAAAATCCCAGTCACAAACGAAGGCGTGTCCGAAACGTGACGTGATTTCGAGCTTAGAAGGCGTCCTTGCGTTTTCGGATCTCGGCAAAGACGGCGGCGTCAGGCGATTGCGACAGTCCCAGCCCATCCTTCACGTGCTGATCCGAGGCGCGCAGGAACGGGTTGGTGGCCAGTTCCTCGGAAAGCAGCGACGGCACCGTCGGGCGGTTTTCGTCGCGGGCGCGGGAAACGGCTTCTGCACGAGAAATAAGCGCTGCGTTGTCCGGATCAATAGTGAGCGCGAATTTCGCGTTGGCGGCGGTGTATTCGTGGCCCGAGCAGACGGCGGTGTCGGCGGGCAGGGCGGCCAGCCGCGACAGGCTGTCCCACATCTGTTCCGCCGTACCCTCGAACAGCCGCCCGCAGCCCAGGGCCATCAGGCTGTCGGCGGTAAAGACGGTCTTCGCATCCGGAACATAGAGCGCGATATGCCCGACCGTGTGGCCCGAGACATCCATGACCTGCACCTCGTGGCCGGCGAAGTCGAAGCTGTCGCCATCCGACACCGACCGGTCCAGCGGCGGCAGCCGGTGCTTGTCGGCGAGCGCCCCGGTGACGCGGGCGGGATGCTTCGACAGCAGCTTCTCGACACCCTGAATGTGATCGTCGTGATGATGGGTGAGCCAGATCGCGGACAGGGTCCAGCCGCGTGCGGACAGTTCGGCGTCGATCGGATCGGCGTCCGGCACATCGATCACCGCCGTCTCGCCGGTATCGCTGTCGTGCAGAAGGAAGGTGTAGTTGTCGCTGAGGGCCGGGAGCGTCACGAGTTCGAGGGGCATGGTCATTCCGTTTCGTCAGGGTACACTGGACCCAGCTTGGACGATCCGGACGAGGGCCGCAATGCATCTGGATGTACAGGATCTGCGCAGCTTCTATTATCGCAGCGCCCTGGGCCGCGCGGCGCAGAAGGTGGTGCGCGACGAATTGCGGCGGTTCTGGCCGGACACCAAGGGCCACACGGTCGCGGGCTTCGGGTTCGCCGTTCCGCTGTTGCGCCCATTCCTGCCCGAGGCGCGCCGGGTCATCGGCCTGATGCCGGCGCCGCAGGGCGTCATGCATTGGCCCGCCGGCCTGCCCAACGTGTCGGTGCTCTGCGAGGACGCGCTCTGGCCGCTCGAAACCGGGCATGTCGACCGGCTGGTGATGATGCACGGGCTCGAAACCTCCGAGAATCCCTCGGCCCTGCTGGACGAAGCCTACCGGGTGCTGGGGCCCGGCGGGCAGGCGCTGTTCATCGTGCCGAACCGCTCCGGTCTCTGGGCGCGCTCGGATCGCACGCCGTTCGGCTACGGGCGGCCTTACTCGCTGGGCCAGCTCGAGGATCAGCTGAAGAAGCACGACTTCATTCCCGATACCCATGTCTCGGTCCTCTACCAGCCGCCGTCGACCCGGCGTTTCTGGATGCGCACCGGGCCGTTCTGGGAACGGGTGGGCCGGGCGATTCCCGCGATCATGGCGGGCGGCGTGATGATGGTGCTGGCAACCAAGCGCTATCCGCCGACCCGCGCGGGACTGGGCGAGGCCAAGCGGGCCCGCAACCCCCTGGGCGCGCTCACCCCCAGCCCCGGCAAGGTGGCCAAACCGGTCTGACGCCCGTCCCGCCTGGACAGCGCATGGGGCAGGGCATTTTGCCGCGCCCCGGGGGCGCGGCCTGCAGAATCGCAGCGAGGCGCAGGTGCGGCCGCCGCTCACGGCGCCGTGAAGCCTTGCGGCTATGGCGGGGACCGCACCGCCGCAGGCTTTGCCAAGTGCCTGAAATAAGGACTCACCGCGCATGCCAAAAACATCTTACCATGTTGCGGGGTGGGGGAGCGTCTGCTACATCCGCGCTGATTTTGATACCTTGGGCGACGTCCGAGGGCACGGAAACGCCTCCGCGGACCTTGGAAACAAGCAGCCCGACGGGGGCATAATATCGGAAGGGTGGACGTGTCTGAATCAGCTTCGATTTCCTCCGGCATCGCGCAGCGATACGCCACGGCGATCTTCGAGATCGCGAAAGAGAACAAGCGGCTCGACAAGCTCGAGACCAATCTGAGCGATCTGCACACGGCCCTGGGCGAAAGCGCCGATCTGCGCGATCTGCTGAAGTCGCCGGTGCTGACCCGCGACGAACAGGCCAAGGCGATCAAGGCCATCGCCAAGAAGATGAGCCTGATCCCGGCATTGCAGAACGCCCTGGCGCTGATGGCATCGAAGCGCCGCCTGTTCGTGGTCCCGCAGATGGTGACCCAGCTGCAGGAGATGATCGCCGAGGAAAAGGGCGAGGTCACCGCGGATGTCGTATCCGCCAAGGCGCTGACCGATGCGCAGGCCAAGAAACTCTCCGAAACGCTCAAGGCCAAGATGGGCCGCGACGTGAAGATCAATGCGTCCGTCGATGAAGCACTCATCGGCGGTCTTGTCGTCAAGGTGGGCTCGAAGATGATCGATACCTCGATCCGCTCCAAGCTCAATTCCCTCCAGAATGTAATGAAAGAGGTCGGATAAATGGGTATCCAAGCAGCCGAGATTTCTGCGATCCTGAAGGATCAGATCAAGAACTTCGGGCAGGACGCCGAAGTTGCCGAGGTGGGCCGCGTGCTCTCCGTTGGCGACGGTATCGCGCGTGTCTATGGCCTCGACAACTGCCAGGCCGGCGAGATGGTCGAATTCCCCGGCGGCATCCAGGGCATGGCGCTGAACCTCGAAACCGACAACGTCGGCGTCGTGATCTTCGGCTCCGACCGCGACATCAAGGAAGGTGACGTCGTCAAGCGCACCAACTCGATCGTGGACGTGCCGATCGGTGACGGCCTGCTGGGCCGCGTCGTGGACGGCCTCGGCAACCCGCTCGATGGCAAGGGCGAGATCAAGTCCGACACCCGCGGCGTCGCCGACGTCAAGGCACCGGGCATCATCCCGCGCAAGTCCGTGCATGAACCGATGGCCACCGGCCTCAAGTCCGTGGACGCCATGATCCCGATCGGCCGCGGCCAGCGCGAGCTGATTATCGGCGACCGTCAGACCGGCAAGACCGCCGTGGCGCTCGACACCATCCTGAATCAGAAAAGCTACAACGATGCCGCCGGCGACGACGAGAGCAAGAAGCTTTACTGCGTCTACGTCGCCATCGGCCAGAAGCGGTCGACCGTGGCGCAGCTGGTGAAGAAGCTCGAGGAAACCGGCGCCATCGACTATTCCATCGTCGTCGCCGCGACCGCGTCGGACCCGGCGCCGATGCAGTACCTCGCCCCCTACACCGCGACCGCCATGGCAGAGCATTTCCGCGACAACGGCCGTCACGCGCTGATCGTCTACGATGACTTGTCCAAGCAGGCCGTGTCCTATCGCCAGATGTCGCTGCTGCTGCGCCGTCCGCCGGGCCGCGAAGCCTACCCGGGCGACGTTTTCTACCTGCACTCGCGCCTGCTCGAGCGGTCGGCGAAACTGGGCGACGAGGCCGGCAACGGCTCGCTCACGGCGCTGCCGATCATCGAGACCCAGGGCGGCGACGTGTCGGCGTTCATTCCGACCAACGTGATCTCGATCACCGACGGCCAGATCTTCCTGGAAACGGAACTCTTCTACCAGGGCATCCGCCCGGCCGTGAACACCGGTCTGTCGGTGTCGCGCGTGGGTTCTTCGGCCCAGACCAACGCGATGAAATCCGTCGCGGGCCCGGTCAAGCTGGAGCTGGCGCAGTACCGTGAAATGGCGGCCTTCGCGCAGTTCGGCTCCGACCTCGACGCCTCGACCCAGCGCCTGCTTAACCGTGGCGCGCGTCTGACCGAGCTGATGAAACAGCCGCAGTATTCGCCGCTGACCAACGCCGAGATCGTCTGCGTGATCTTCGCGGGCACCAAGGGCTATCTCGACAAGATCGCCGTCGGCGACGTCGGCCGGTTCGAGCAGGGGCTGCTGAGCCACCTGCGCGGCAAGCACAAGGATCTGCTGGATTACATCACCGTCGAGGATCCGAAGATCAAGGGCGAAGCCGAGGACCGAATCCGCGCCGCGCTGGACGAATACGCCAACGACTTCGCGTAAGGGAGAGGTAGGCACATGCCGAGTCTCAAGGACCTGAAAAACCGGATCGAGTCGGTCAAATCGACCCGCAAGATCACCAAGGCCATGCAGATGGTGGCCGCCGCGAAACTGCGGCGGGCACAGGATGCCGCCGAACAGGCACGTCCCTATGCCGAGCGCTTCGCCGCCGTCATGGGGGCGCTGGCCGCCTCCGTGGGCGACAGCGACACGGCGCCGAAGCTGCTGTCCGGAACCGGCAAGGAAGACGTGCACCTGCTGGTCGTCATGACCGCGGAACGCGGCCTCTGCGGCGGTTTCAACACCAACATCGCCAAGCTGGCCCGCCAGCACGCCAAGAAGCTCGAAGCGAACGGCAAGACGGTCAAGATCATGACCGTCGGCAAGAAGGGCCGCGACAACCTGCGCCGCGACATGGGCGACCGGTTCATCGCGCACGTGGACCTCACCGAGGTGAAGCGCGTGGGCTACGGCGACGCGCAGGGCATCGCGCGCGGCATTCTCGAACGGTTCGACGCGGGCGAATTCGACGTCTGCACGATCTTCTATTCGGAGTTCGAGAACGTGGTGACGCAGATCCCCACGGCGCAGCAGATCATCCCGGCGGATTTCGACGCCCCCGAAGAGGGCGACGAGGCGACCACGCTTTACGACTACGAGCCCAGCGAGGAAGAGATCCTGGCCGACCTGCTGCCGCGCGGCGTGGCGACGCAGATCTTCGCGGCTCTGCTGGAAAATGCCGCGTCCGAACAGGGCGCGCGGATGTCGGCGATGGACAACGCCACGCGCAACGCGGGCGACATGATCGAAGACCTCACGATCGAATACAACCGTTCGCGTCAGGCCGTCATCACGAACGAGCTGATCGAAATCATTTCGGGCGCGGAAGCGCTCTAAGGACCGGAGACAACACATGGCAAACGCAAAAGGCAAAATCACCCAGGTGATCGGCGCCGTCGTTGACGTGCAGTTCGGCGAACACCTGCCGGCGATTCTGAACGCACTGACCACCGACAACCACGGACGCAAACTGGTCCTCGAAGTGGCGCAGCACCTCGGTGAAAACACCGTGCGCTGTATCGCGATGGACGCAACCGAAGGTCTCGTGCGCGGTCAGGAAGTGACCGACACCGACGGCCCGATCTCGGTGCCGGTGGGCAACGCCACGCTGGGCCGCATTCTCAACGTCGTCGGCGAGCCCGTGGACGAAGGCGGGCCGGTCAATGCCGACGAATACCGCCCGATCCACGCGCAGGCTCCGGCGTTCAGCGAACAGTCGACCGAATCCGAGATCCTCGTCACGGGCATCAAGGTGGTGGACCTGCTGGCGCCTTACGCCAAGGGCGGCAAGATCGGCCTCTTCGGCGGCGCCGGCGTGGGCAAGACGGTTCTGATCATGGAACTGATCAACAACATCGCCAAGGTGCACTCGGGCTTCTCGGTCTTCGCCGGTGTGGGTGAGCGGACCCGCGAGGGCAACGACCTCTATCACGAGATGATCGAATCCAACGTGATCAAGCCGGACAACCTGGCGGAATCGCAGGTGGCGCTGGTCTACGGCCAGATGAACGAGCCTCCGGGCGCGCGTGCCCGCGTTGCCCTGACCGGCCTCACCCTGGCCGAGCAGTTCCGCGACCAGTCCGGAACGGACGTTCTGTTCTTCGTGGACAACATCTTCCGCTTCACGCAGGCGGGGTCCGAGGTGTCGGCGCTTCTGGGCCGTATTCCTTCGGCCGTGGGCTACCAGCCGACGCTGGCTACCGACATGGGCCAGATGCAGGAGCGGATCACCTCGACCAAGGCCGGTTCGATCACCTCGATCCAGGCCGTCTACGTTCCCGCGGACGACCTCACCGACCCCGCCCCCGCGACCACCTTTGCGCACCTCGACGCGACGACCGTTCTGTCCCGCGCCATCTCCGAACTGGGCATCTACCCGGCCGTGGACCCGCTCGACAGCTCGTCGCGCCTGATGGATCCGCAGATCGTGGGCGAAGAGCACTACCAGGTGGCGCGCGACGTGCAGGGGATCCTGCAGCGCTACAAGTCGCTTCAGGACATCATCGCCATCCTCGGCATGGATGAACTGTCCGAAGACGACAAGCTGACCGTGTCCCGCGCCCGGAAGATCCAGCGCTTCCTGTCGCAGCCCTTCGACGTGGCCAAGGTCTTCACCGGCTCCGACGGCATCCAGGTGCCGCTGGAAGACACTATCGCGTCCTTCAAGGCGGTTGTGGCCGGCGAGTACGATCACCTGCCCGAAGGCGCCTTCTACATGGTGGGCGGCATCGAGGACGTGAAAGCCAAGGCCGAGCGTCTGGCCGCCGACGCCGCCTGATCGGAAACCGGAGCCGCTCTTCCAGCCCGTGCGGGCTGTCCTCGCGAGGAGGCCCACACGGGCCGAGGAGCGGACCCCGAGCAAAAGGACTGACACATGGCTGAAACCATGCAATTCGACCTGGTGAGCCCCGAGCGTCGCCTGATGTCGGCCGAGGCCGTGTCCGTGCGGATCCCCGGGGCCGATGGCGACCTCACGGCCATGCCGAACCACGCGCCGCTGATCACCACGCTGCGTCCGGGTGTCATGACCGTCGAGACCGAGAAGGGCACCGAGGAATTCGTCGTCACCGGCGGTTTTGCCGAGATCGGCGGCGAGGGCGTGACCATCCTCGCCGAACGCGCCCTGCCGCGCGCCGACGTGGACCAGGAGACCTACGAAGCCTTGGTCGAAGAGGCGCAGGAAGCCTACGGCAAGGCCAAGGAGACCTTCCAGAACGAACCCGGCCCCGTCGACGACGCGGCGAAACTTTTGTCGGACATGGTCGCCGTCGGCACCCATATCGGCCTGTCGCCGAAGCAGCCGAACCTCTGATCCGGCGGCCAGTGCAATCGGCAGGGGGCCTCGCCAAGCGCGGGGCCTTTTGCATTCAAATCGGGGACACAGTCCCGCGATCCGAGGAACCGCCCAGATGCCCGAACTCGACTGGCCTTCGATCATCCGCGAACTGATCACGCTGTTCGTCGTGATCGACCCGGTGGGGTCGCTGCCGGTCTTCTACTTCGCCACCGCCACCGTCCCCGCGGCACTGCACTGGCGCTTTGCACTGCGGGCCGTGGCCGTCGCGACGGTGGTGCTGATGCTCTTCCTCGTTGCCGGGCAACTGGTGCTCGAGGCGCTGGGGCTGCGCTTCGGCTCCTTTCAGATCGCGGGCGGCATCATTCTCTTCCTCTTCGCCATGAGCATGATCTTCGGCGATGCCAAACCCGCGCGCGAAATCGAAGAGGCCGAACGCGACCACCTGGCCGGCGCCGTCTTCCCGCTGGCGATGCCGTCGATCGCGTCGCCCGGCGCGATGCTCGCCATCGTGGTGCTGACGGACAACAACCGGAACTCCATCCCCGACCAGATGGTCACCGCCGGTCTGCTGTTGCTGGTGCTGCTGGTCACCCTTGTCCTGCTGCTGCTGGCCGCGCGGCTCAAACGGGTCATCGGCGGTACCGGGGCCAATGTCATCAGCCGGGTCATGGGTATCGTGCTGGCCACCGTGGCGGTCGACGCGGTTCTGGGCGGTCTGGAGGCGGTCGGGGTGCTGGACCTTCCAGAAAGCCCGGCGCTGATCGCGGGCGAGTGATCGCGGGGACGTGGGGCTGGGCGCCTCGAAAGTCCCGATTTCCCGTTCCCATTTCGGCGCAAATCGCTGATTATGCCCGGAGAAACGGCAAGAGGCAGGTATGAAGAGATTACGCGGAGCCACGGTTGGCGTCGATCAGGGCAATGTGGAGCTGTTTTCCGAGTTCGCCAGCGGCGGCGACATGTGGGTCGGTTCCGGATCGCGCGAGCGGCGCAAGTGGATAGAGTTCTCCGCCGCCTATCGCGACATCCCCTCAGTGCACCTGTCGCTGTCGCTTTGGGACATGGACAGCAACGCCAATGTCCGGGCCGACCTCACCGCCGAGAATATCGGCTTGAAGGGGTTCGACATGGTGTTCCGCACCTGGGGCGACACCCGCGTCGCCCGCGTCCGCATGGCCTGGATCGCTATCGGCGAGGTGATAGGCGAGGATGACTGGGAACTCTACTGAGGCCGCTGATGCCGATGCCCGCGGGAACCCGGCGGACCCTTGGCGGGTTTCATAGCGGATGGACCGGCTCCGCATCCTGATCCGAACGGCATTTGTCCCGTTTCTCCTGGCCTGCCTGTGCGCGGGCCAAGCGGCCTATGGCCAGGCCGCCGATGCGGCGAGCTGGTACGAGGTCGAAGACCTGAATCGCGGGCTTGGTCCGGTGCCCGCCGACGTGGACCGCACGACGCCGCGGTCGAGCCTGGAAAGCTTCCTTGCCGAGGCGCGGGAGGGCGACTGGCACGCGGCGGCGCAGGTGCTGGACCTGTCGGCCATCCCCGAGAACGAGCAACGCACCCGCGGCGCGCAGCTGGCGATGGATTTCTTGGTCCTTCTCGAGCGCAAGATCGTCATCGACTGGTACGACCTGCAGGACCGGCCTGACGGCCTGGATTCCCGCCAGGCCTCCGAAGCGGCGATGGCGGGCAAGCCGCGCCGGTCGCTGCTCCTATGGTACGTCGATCTCGACAACCGGCCGATCCCGATCCGGCTCAACCGCGTCAAATCGGGGCAGGACCCGCCGGTCTGGGTGCTGTCGAGCCAGACGGTCGACAACCTGCCCCAGCTTGCCGATGCCTACGGGCCCTCGCGGCTTGAGCTGATGCTGCCGCAGGCGCTGCGGGAATCGGCTGTCTGGGGCCTGCGCCTGTGGGAGGTGGTGGCGCTGCCGCTGGGGCTGATGCTCACCGCCTTCATGGGGTGGCTGACCCATCGCGTCTTGTCGAAGGGGTTCAACCGCGACCGTCGAATCGCGCCGGAAAGCCTGCGCGTCGCGGCCCGCGGTCCGCTGATCCTGCTGGTGATGACCGTCACCCTGTCACTGGTCACCAAGAAATTGTTCGTCTTTTCCGGCCGGATCGACACGATCCTGTCGCCGCTGGAGATCCTCGGCATCGTGGCCGCGATCCTCTGGCTCGTGGTCAATGTCGCAGATGCGATCCTGGCGCGTCTGGTGTCCTTCGACGGCGGCGAGTTGAGCGAGATCGGCGACGGCCAGGAAGAGCGCCGCGCCATGGCCACCAAGGTGTCGGCCGTGCGGCGCCTGCTGATCGTTCTGATCGTCTTCATCGGCGCGGGCATCGTGCTGAACGAGGCAAGCGTGATGCAGTCGCTGGGCCTGTCGCTGCTGGCGTCGGCGGGGACGATCACGCTGGTCGCCGCCTTCGCCGCGCGCAACATTCTGTCGAACATCATGGCGTCGCTGCAGATCGCCATGAACCAGTCGGCCCGGATCGGCGACAAGATCGTCTTTCGCGACTACCTCTGTTCGGTCGAACGGATCAACTTCACCTATGTGCAGCTGCGTGTCTGGACCGGCAAGCGGCTGGTGGTCCCGGTGGTCGACTTCGTCGACGAACCCTTTGAGAACTGGACCATGCAAGAGCCGTTCCTGTTGATGCAGGTGACGCTGCGTCTGCGCCACGACGCGGATATCGAGCCGCTGCGCGACGCCTACCATGCTATTCTCGACGAGATGGACGAAGAGGAGGAACAGCGCGACAGCCGGGGCGCCTATGTCTCGGATCACGACGTCTTTGGCCAGCATGTGCTGTTCCTCGTGCCCTGCCAGGACCCGAACACCGCTTGGGCCCGCGCCTGCGAGGTGCGCGAAAAGCTGTTGCAGGAGGCGCGTAAGATCGATGCCGAGACGACGCCGCTCTTCCCGCAGGTGCAGGCGATGGACGCCGTCTGATCTTTGCCTCGGCGGCTCTCACCGACACGCTGCCAGTCGAACGGCAGCGCGTGATCAGGTCGGGTTTGCCCGGCCCGAGAGGCTCAGAGAATGCCTTCGTAAATCGGACCCAGCGTGTCCGTTTCGAACAGCGACGACACCGAAGTGCCGTTCCAGATGTTAAGGATCGCCTGCGCGAACATCGGTGCGGTGGGCACGATGCGGATGTTCGGCGCCGATGTCACCGCCTCGGTGGCCTGGATCGAGTCGGTGATGACAAGCGTCTTCATCACCGATTTGGTGATGCGCTCGACCGCGGGGCCGGACAGCACACCATGGGTGATGTAGGCATGCACCTCGGTCGCACCATGGTCCATGAGCACCTCGGCTGCCTTGCACAGCGTGCCGGCGGTGTCGCAGATGTCGTCGACGATGATGCAGCGCTTGCCGGCGACTTCGCCGATCACGGTCATCTCGGCCACTTCGCCGGCCTTTTCCCGGCGTTTGTCGACGATCGACAGCGGCGCGCCTATGCGCTTGGCCAACTCGCGCGCGCGGGCGACGCCGCCCACGTCCGGGCTCACCACCATCACGTCGCTCATGTCCTTGAACTGGTTCAGCACGTCCAGAGCGAAGATCGGCGAGGCATAGAGGTTGTCGACCGGCATGTCGAAGAAGCCCTGGATCTGCGCCGCGTGCAGGTCCATGGTCAGGACCCGCTCGATTCCCGCTTCGGCGATCATGTTGGCCACGAGCTTTGCCGTGATCGGCGTGCGCGCCTTGGTGCGGCGGTCCTGCCGGGCGTAACCGAAATAGGGGATCACGGCAGTGATGCGCGCGGCCGACGACCGGCGCAGCGCGTCCGACATGATGAGCAGTTCCATCAGGTTGTCGTTGGCGGGGTTCGACGTCGACTGGAGGATGAACATGTCTTCGCCGCGCACGTTCTCGAACACCTCGACAAAGATTTCCTGATCGTTGAACCGTTCGACCCGGGCATCGACAAGACCCACGGACATGCCGCGATAGAGCGACATGCGCTTGGCGATGGCCTGCGACAGCCGCAGGTTGGAGTTGCCCGAAATGATCTTGGGCTCGATGACGGTGGGCATGCGCGGGCGGCTCCGGCTGTTGCAATGACAGATTCGTGACGTTGCGCTTCGCTTAACATGCCCTTACCAATCGGGGAAAGGCAGACCAGCGCAGGAGCGGCCGGATGGCACATATCGACTATTATTTCTCGACACTTTCGCCGTTTACCTACCTCGCCGGGATGCGTCTGGAAGACATCGCCGCGAAACATGGCGCGGATATCACCTACAAGCCGCTCGACGTGATTGCGCTTTTTGCCCGCACCGGCGGCGTCGCCCCCAAGGATCGTCACCCGAGCCGCATGGAGTACCGGTTCCAGGAACTCGAACGCGCGCGCAAGAAGACCGGCCTGCCGCTGACGCTGAAGCCGGCGCACTGGCCCACCAATCCCGCCCCGTCGAGCTATGCGATCATCGCGGCGCAGAATGCGGGCGGTGGCGACCTGGGCAAGCTGACGCACAGCTTCCTGCGCGCCTGCTGGGCCGAGGAAAAGGACATCGCCGACGACCAGCTGATCCGCGACGCGCTGACCGAGGCGGGCTTTGACGCGGGGTTGGCGGACAGCGGGCTTTTGAGCGGGGCCGAGACCTATGCCCAGAACCTCGAAGAGGCTGTGGCCAACGGCGCCTTCGGCTCGCCCTTCTATATCGTCGACAGCGGCCAGCGCTTTTGGGGCCACGACCGGCTCGACGATCTCGACAGGCACCTGGCCGGAGAGCTGTGACCTTCGTCTCCTCGATGGGCGCCGTACATGTCCGAAAGCTGGGGCAGGGGCCGGGGCCTGCGCTCCTGCTGCACTGCGCGCTGGCGCATGGCGGCGCCTGGAAACCGGTGATGTCGCATCTCGGCGACCGGCTGGACGCGGTGGCGCCGGACATGCCCGGCCACGGCCGCAGCGCCGACTGGGACGGGCAAGGCGACCTGCATGACCGGGTGACAGCCAATGCCGCCGCGCTCCTGACCGGTCCCACCCATGTCATCGGTCATTCCTTCGGCGCGACCGTTGCGCTGCGGCTGGCGCTCGAGCGGCCCGAATACGTGCGCTCCCTGGTGCTGATCGAACCGGTGCTCTTTGCCGCCGCCCGCGCCGCCGACCCCGCCGCCTATGACGCTTACCGCGACTGGGGCGCGCCGATGGCCCGCGCCATGGCCGCGGGCGACTGGACCGAAGCCGCGCGCCGCTTTACCGCAAGCTGGGGCACGGGGCAGGGTTGGGAGGACCTGACCGAGGCGCAGCGCGCGCAATATACTCGCCAGATGCCCCTGATCGCGGCGACGCAGCCCGCCCTGCTGGACGACAGTCGCATCCTGCTGCGACCCGGCGGTCTGGAAGCTTTGCAGATGCCGGTCTTGATGCTGCGCGGCGCGAAGAGCATGCCGATCATGGGCCCGATCCACACCGCGCTTTTTGCGCGCATTCCGCAATCCCGCGACGTCGAGATCCCCGGCGCGGGTCACATGGTGCCGATCAGCCACCCCTCGGCCGTTGCCGCCGAGATTGGACCGTTCCTCGACGCCGCCTAGCGCTTTTCGCCGATCCTGGGTTCGGTCCCGGCCTTGAGCCGCCAGATGTTCTCGCGGTGGCGCCAGAACACCAGCAGCGTCAGCAGGACGCCGAGGACAAAGGCGTCCGTATGTGCAGTGAGAAACATCCAGATCGTCGAGAACGACGCCGCCAGAAGCGCGCCGAAGCTCGAAATCCGGGTCAGCGCCACGCCCGCGATCCAGGTGGCGCAGCACAAAAGGCCGACCGGCCAGATCAGAGCCAGCATGATGCCGAGAAAGGTGGCGACACCCTTGCCCCCCTTGAAACGCAGCCAGACCGGGTAGCAATGGCCCAGGAACGACGTCAGCGCCGCGACCTGCGCCGCGTCCTCTCCTGCAAAGGCGCGCGCCAGCAGAACGGCCACCGCGCCCTTGGCGCCGTCCAGTAGCAGCGTCCCCGCGGCGGCGGACTTGTTGCCGGTGCGCAGCACGTTGGTGGCGCCGATGTTGCCCGACCCGATGCTGCGCAGATCGCCCAACCCCATGATCTTCGTCAGGATCACGCCGAAGGGGATGGATCCCAGAAGGTAGCCGATCAGCGCCCAGAGCAGCAGCAGCTCTTGCGGAGTGGTCATTGGCGGCATGGGCGGGGTCCTTGCAGGCGACGGTTGTCTGTGTGTAGCCGAACTGCCCGCCGGATCAAACTTTTGTGCGTCGGCGCTCATGTTACCGTCGCAGGATGTTGCCAGTTGGGCGCGGAGAGCCGTCGCGCCGTCCGTCGGACAGCCTGTGCACCGCCATGAAACTGCGCAATGTTCCGGGGCTGGCTGCCGGAAATCTACCGGAGGCGGCATCCAAGCTTGAAAGTCCCAATCATTCGCCGCAGGCTTTCGGAAAACAACAGCGGGGACGGACCGATGGGCTTTCTGGACACAATTTTCGGCGTCATCAATGACTTGACATGGGGGTGGGCGCTCGTTCCATTCCTCGTCGTGCTGGGCGTCTTCTTCACCGCGGCCAGCGGTTTCATCCAGTTCCGCTTCTTCAAGCGCATGTTCAACGTCCTGCGCGGCACCGACGAAGACAACGATCCCACCAAGATCAGCGCGCGCGAGGCGCTGTTCATCTCGGTGGGTGGGCGCGTCGGCGGCGGCAACATCGCCGGGGTCGCCGTGGCCATCACCGCGGGCGGTCCGGGCGCGGTGTTCTGGATGTGGATGATCGCGCTCATCGGCATGTGCACGGCGCTGGTCGAGGCGACGCTGGCGCAGGTCTACAAGCGCACCGATGAGAACGGCGACTACCGCGGCGGCCCCGCGCGCGCGATCGTCAGCGGCCTTGGCGAGAACTACCG
>Ga0208330_1000507_pt1 | contig 17443 bp, 17 predicted proteins | sample DeeseametaMP1896_FD_184180 | JGI IMG/M metagenome (GOLD analysis project Ga0208330, IMG submission 184180) | Marine microbial communities from the Deep Pacific Ocean - MP1896 (SPAdes) | ecosystem: Environmental > Aquatic > Marine > Oceanic | place: East of Hawaii, North Pacific Ocean | collected...
AGAAATATAATTGCATCTGACCATTGGCCATTATGGATGGCAATGGATACTGAAAATAAAAATTAATAATCTAATTTATCCTTTAGTATCCATAATCTTTTGCAGACCTCTGCATTTTTATTTTTCATTTTTTTTTTAAATTTTACATATCGATTCAACTCTTTTTTTAATCATTCCAAAAGAACTATATAAAGGTCCAGTTTTTTCTGTTTTCATACCTGAGCCTGCACTAGCTAATAATCCTGAATGATATATGGAATATTTTTTTAATCTAGCATAACAGTAAATTGCAGTATAAGTATCTCCACAACCGGTCGAATCTATAACTTTGGTTGGTATGAATGAAGGAATGTCAATTTCTCCTTCTGATTTAGAATAAATTGTTGAACCAAAAAAACCCTTAGTTACAATTACTTCAGATAAGCCTAAATCAAAGAGGTAATTGATTATTTTATATTTATCATCAGCATTTTTAATTAAATGCAATTCTTTGGTATCACATTTTAAAATATTAAAATTTTTCAAGAATTTTTTTACTTCAACATTTTTTTTTTCAATAATCTTTTTTTTTCTAATACTTCTATTCAATCCTTGAATATCTAAGACTTTTAATCCATTTAGTTTTTTAACTACTTGATAGAGTTTGACGTCTATGTCGTTTAAAATTAGAGGGCCAAAATGATAAACTTTTGCTTTTACTAACTTACCACTCACAGGTCTGTTGTTGAAAATTGCTTCTTGAGATCGAAAATTTAATTTATTTTTTCTATAGAAGTTCCTAAATTCTGTTGTGGTGGCATTTTCATTGTTAAAAATTGATATTTTCCCATTTCCAAAGCCTGGAGTTAAACTGAAAATATCATTATTATTAAAACTTGTAAGAACAGCTGTTTTTAAACCAAGAAAATGATAAGCATGAGTAGAATAGAATGCTGTTCCTCCAGGTGATTTTACAAATCTTTTTCCTTTCAATGGAAGAAAGTTATAATCTTTAACAATTTGGCCTATAACACATACATCAAAAGAATTCATAATCTAACAATCTTAATCTCCATAATAAAATATTTTTTTTATTTCCTCTTCTGGAAAAAATTCAGGTTTTTTACAAGTTGTTCTCATTTCTTTATGAGTTTTAGAAATAGCCGCTTGCATAGTAGAATCGATTATATCCAAAACATGCAAAGATAATTCACCGCTACATCTATGTTTTTTTTTGTTTTCGATACAATAAAGCATTTCTGACAAACCAATTCCTCTATAATTTGCGTTGGTGGGCGACTCATTTAATCGTCCACTAGGATTTTTAATATTAATTTTTCCTAATTTCATATTTTCTGTTTGATGCTCGCCCCATTTACCCTCTGGTCCTGGATTAACAGATATAAATACTGATCCTCCAAACATATTAGGATCTGGTACAATAATTGAGCCTTTTGTCCCATAAAGTTCTATGTGATTTCTTTGATGATTAATTACATCAAATGATAAGGTGATTTGAATGATAGCACTATTGTGAAATTGAATTGTTGCCATATAGGTAGTTGGTGACTCAACTTTAATTTTTTTTCCTTTTTTAGGTCCAATTCCAATTTCTCTAAATTCAGAAATTGTTAGTTCTCTTCCCTGAACGTATTTTGCTGGACCAAGGAGATTTACCAAAGCGGTCAAATAATAAGGTCCCATGTCAAACACTGGACCTCCTCCATTTTTTTGAAACCAGGGTTCTGGATCTGGGTGATAAGACTGCACTCCTGGAAAAGCAAAAATGGCGTTACCCAGTTTTATATCTCCTACCAGTCCAGAATCAATTAATTGTCGTGATTTTTGGTTTCCAGCTCCTAAAAAGGCATCAGGAGCATTGCCTAAATAAAGATTTTTTTCTTTTGCAAGATTTACCAACTCTTGTCCATTTTCAAATTTTGTGGCCAGAGGTTTTTCACAGTAGGAATGTTTACCTGCAAGCAACGTCTTTTTTGTTACTTCATAGTGTGATTGGGGATTAGTAAGATTTAAAACAACTTCAATTTGATTATCAGCTAGTAAATCATCAATCGAAACAGATTCAATATTGTAAACATTTGCGCAGTTCTTAGCAGCACTTTCTTTAATATCAGCACATTTTATAATTTTAAAATTATTAAAATATTCATGAGCTCTAAAGTATGTTTCATTTATGTGCCCACAACCTATGAGACCAACTGTATAAACTTTGTTCATTAGAATTTTTATACACCCTGTCTTTGCTTGGATTTACCAGCACGGTGTTCTTCTAAAGCTTTTTTGTTTTCTTTTGTAGTAGGCAGTTCTAGGGTTGGACTTTCCCAGTAAGCCGATCCTTCCAACCATTGATAAGCATGTGTTTTAATTGAAATAACGTAAGTTTTTTTTGATTTTTTTGCTCTTTCAAAAGCTTTTTCTAAATCAGCAATTGAGCTTACTTCTTCACTTGTTGCACCTAAGCTTTCAGCGTGCTTTGCAAAATTAACGTCAACTAAATTTGCATTCTTAGAACTATCAAACTGACAATTGAATTCTTTACCACCTTTAAATAGTTGAAGTCTATTAATCACAGCGTGTCCACCATTATCGCAAACAATAATTATTAATTTATGGTTTGTTATAACTGAACTATAAATATCAGAGTTTTGTAAAAGATAAGAGCCGTCTCCGACAAAAGAAATTACCTCTTTATCCGGATTTGCCATTTTAATTCCTAGCGCTCCAGAAATTTCATAGCCCATACAACTAAATCCCCACTCGGTTTCATGTGTATTAAGCTCTTTTGGTCTCCAAATTTGGACAACTTCTCCAACAAGTCCACCTGCTGCTGTTACTGCTATGTCGTGTGGGTCTGCTTTTCTGTATATTGCACCTACAGCATGTGCATAGTTTGGTAATTTTTGATTTGTTGGGCCACTTTCCTTATCTACATATTCATTCCAAGCTTTTAATTCAGTTCGTGATTTTTGATACCAGTTATCAGAAGCTTTCCAATCTCCTAGTGCTGCGGATAATTCTATTAGTGATACTTTCGCGTCTCCAATAACAGATTGCGCCATATGTTTGCTTGCATCAAATCTTGCAACATTGATTGCCACTAACTGGAAATCTGTATTTTCAAAATTAGCCCAAGAGCCTGTTGTAAAGTCTCCAAGCTTTGTACCAACAGCAATTGCCATATCGGTTTGTTTAGCTAAGCTGTTTGCGGCCCTTCCACCCAATCCGCCTATAGGACCCACAAAGTAAGGATGATCCCTTTTCATTGTTGAATAACCCATCACTGTTTGAGTTACTGGAATGTTATGTTTAGTTGCAAAATCACCAAGTTCGTTCATGGCTTCTGAATAGAATATGCCACCTCCAGAAATAATGATCGGATATTTTGATTTTTTAATTTTTTCTGCAGCTTGTTTAATTTGAAAATCATCAGGTCTTGGTCTTCTAATTGTATGAACTCTCTCTTTAAAAAATTCTTCTGGATAATCAAAAATTTCACCTTGTATATCCTGGCATAATGACAAACAAGCGGGACCGCAATCTGCTGGATCCAACATAATTTGAATTGCTTGTGGAAGAGTTTGAAGAATTTGTTCTGGTCTTGTTATTCTATCAAAGTATCTTGTTACAGGTTTAAAAGCATCGTTTTGAGTAATTCCTGGATTATTAAAATGTTCAACTTGTTGTAAAGCTGGATCAGGCATTCTGTTTGCATAAGCATCTCCGGGCAAAAATAATATTGGCAATCTATTACTCATAGCAACACCAGCAGCTGTAACCATGTTTGTAGATCCTGGCCCAACAGAGCTTGTGGCTACAAAAATTTGTCTTCGTCTTTTTGCTCTTGCGTAGGCTACTGCAGTTAAAGCCATATTTTGTTCATGATGTCCTCTCCAAGTAGGAAGTTCTTTTTGATTTTCTTGTAAGGCTTGACCTAGACAAGCGACGTTTCCATGTCCAAAAATTCCAAAGACTCCAGCAAATAAGGGCTTCTTTTTGCCGTTTATTAATATCTTTTGAGATATTAAGTGTTTAACAATTGCATGTGCGCAAGTGAGCTTTATTTTCTTCATCTTTCAGTTATAATTCGTCAAAATTAAAAAAATATTTTCTTTATATCAACATTAAACATTAAAAATGTACAGTAAATTTGGTCAATTCATTGATGGTAAGTGGCAGTCTTCAGAGAAAAAAGAAACCTACGATGTTATCAATCCGGCTACCGAAGAAATAATAGGAAAGGCATCTAAAGCAGCGCCAGCAGATGTTGAAAAGGCTTTGAAATCTGCTGAAAGAGGTTTTGCTGTTTGGAAAAAAACTCCTCCTTGGCAAAGAGCATACATAATTAGAAAAATTGCAGATTTAATGAGAAAAAAAAACGAGGTTTTAGCTAAATGGCTTACTTTAGAAGTTGGTAAACCTTTGGCCGAAGGACTTGGTGAAGTAAATGGTGCAGCTGATATTTTTGAATGGAACGCAGAGGAAACAAAAAGAATTTATGGTCAAACTGTTGAAAGCAGATTTGAAAATACGAGAGTGCATGTCTATTATCAACCGGTTGGAGTTGTTGCGGCATTAGTACCTTGGAATTTTCCAATTATTCTGGCTTCAAGAAAAATTTCTACTGCCTTGGCGGCAGGATGTTCAGTTATTTGCAAACCAGATGTAATCACCCCTGGATGTGTAATGGAAATGATGAATATAATGAAAGAAGCTGGAGTTCCGCCCGGAGTTGTAAACTTACTTTCAGGAGATCCAGCAGCAATTTCATCTCAATTAATTTCATCTAATATTGTAAAAAAAGTTTCGATTACCGGATCAACAAGAGTTGGTAAGTTAATTTTAAAACAAGCTGCTGATAAAGTTCAAAGAGTGACCATGGAATTAAGTGGTCATTGTCCTTTTATAGTCTTTGATGATGTAGATATTAACAAAGTTGCCGATATGGCTATTACAGCAAAATTTAGAAATAATGGTCAAGTTTGTATATCACCCAGTAGGTTCTATATTCATGAAAATAAAAAAGATGCTTTTGCACAATCATTCGTGGAAAAAACTAAAAAATTAAAAATTGGAAATGGATTAGATGAAGGTGTTCAGTTAGGACCAATGACTACAAAAAAACGATTAGATGAAATTGAAGAACTTGCTGAAAAAACAAAACTAGAAGGAGCAAAAGTATTGTGTGGTGGAAGAAGACCCGCTGGTTTTAACAAAGGGTATTTTTATGAACCTACAGTTTTTGACAATGTAAAAGATAACTTTACTATAATGAGACAAGAACCCTTTGGTCCTTTGGTTCCAATAACTACATTTAAAGATTATGATGAAGTAATAGAAAGGGCTAATAATCACGATCAAGGTCTCGCCAGTTATATTTATACAAATTCAATGGAAAAAGCGCACAAAACTTCTGAGTTGATGGAAACTGGAGTTGTTGCTGTTAACACACCCGTAGTGGCACTAGCCGAAGCTCCATTCGGAGGAATAAAGCAAACTGGTTATGGTAGAGAAGGTGGCTCAATGGGAATCAAAGATTACCTTAATGTTAAATATACTCATTTAGGAATTACTAGTTAATTTATTGATGAGAAAAAATAAATTAAAACAAATTTTCTCCGAAGGCAAAGCAGTTGTTAATGGGTGGCTCCAAATTCCAAGTTCTTTTTCCGCAGAAGTTATGGCACACCAAGGCTGGGATTCATTAACTATAGATATGCAGCATGGTGTAATTGACTATCCGAATGCTTTGCAAATGCTTCAGGCAATTTCCACAACAGATGTTGTTCCTATGGCAAGAGTTAATTGGAATGAACCAGGTCAAATCATGAAAATTTTAGATGCGGGTAGTTACGGTGTAATTTGTCCAATGGTAAATAACAGAGAAGAAGCTGAAAAATTTGTTCAAGCATGCTTGTATCCGCCAAAAGGATACAGAAGTTTAGGTCCAATAAGAGGACTGCTATATGGAGGGTCCGACTATGCCAAACATGCAGATAAGGAAATTTTAAAACTAGCAATGATAGAGACCAAAGAAGCGCTCGATAAGTTGGATAAAATTATGAGTACGCCTGGTTTGGATGGTATTTATATAGGTCCAGCAGATTTAAGCCTTGCGATTGGTACAGAACCTGGTTTTGATAAAGAAAAAAGTTCTCCAGCTTTTTCTGTCATTGAAAATATATTAAAACACGCTAAAAAAAATAACATAGTTGCAGGCATTCATAATGCGACACCTGAATATGCAACTAAAATGATTGAAATGGGTTTTCAACTGGTTACCGCAGGTTCTGACCAAAGATATATGTCTGATGGAGCTAAATCAGTTCTGGAAAAACTTAAAAAGATTAAAAGTAAAGACGAGTCAATAGCATATTAGTTTCACAAAAATTGATGAAAAAAGTTTTAATAGTTGAAAAAATTCATAAGTCTGGAATTCAACTCATAGAAAACAGAGATGATTTTAGTTACGAGGTTGTTGAAAATCTTGAGATCAATTTTTTAAAAAATAAGTTAAAAGATTGTGAAGCAGTTTCTCTTAGAGTTTTTAAACTTAATAAAGAATTAATTGAAGCAGCAACCAAATTAAAAATAATTTCAAGACATGGAGTCGGTTACGACAATGTTGATATTGAAAGTATCAAGAAAAAAAATATTACATTAGCAATCACTGCAAAAGCAAATGCAGGCTCAGTTGCTGAGCATGTATTTTTTATGATGTTAAACATTTCAAGAGGAATTGATATTTATGATAAATGTGTAAGAGAGGGAAATTTTTCTAAAAGAAATGATTTACAGTTAACAAAAGAACTCTTGAATAAAAATATTCTTATAGCCGGGTTCGGAAGAACTGGAAAAAATTTAATCAAAAAATGTATTGGTTTTGATATGAACGTTTTTGTATATGATCCTTATGTTCATAAAAAAATAATAGATGATTTAGGTGGAAAGAAAATCGATGATTTTGCAAAAATAATCAAGGAAATGGACTATGTTTCACTTCACATGCCATCAACCAATGAAACAAAAAATTTAATAGATTTAACAATTTTAAGTTCTATGAAAAAAAGTGCAATTATAATCAACACATCAAGAGGAGCCATTATTAATGAAAAGGATTTAAATGACGCCTTAAATAAGAATATGATTTTGGGCGCTGGCTTAGATGTTTTTACAAAGGAACCTCCGGATATAAATAATCCACTTTTAAAAAACAAAAAAGTATTTTTAAGTCCGCATGCATCTACCTTTACCGAAGAATGTACAGAGCGGATGGGAATAGAAACAATACAAAATATAATTGATTTTTTTGATGGAAAGTTGGACAAAGCAATGATCGTTAAATTATGAACAGAGTTTTGGCAAAATTTAAAAATTTTGGAATGCTAGAGTTTTTGGTCATCGCGTCAGCTGCATACATAATATTTATGTTACTATGGACTTTATCGAGCAGATCTGGACTTGCGGAAAAAATAGAAATTGTTCGTAAAAATCACATACAAATTGTTGAGCTAATTAATTCAGAGATAAACAAATGTGATCGAGCGGATGAAAATTCAAATACTGTTTGGGGTGATCCATGTAAATCAGAATGGGTTGCTGATAATGTAATTAAATATGTATTAGAAAATTTAAAATTAACGAATCCTTACTCTGCAAATTCTCCTGTAATTAAATCTACAACTGACCCGAGACTCCAAGCTGAAGGACAGGCAGGTCAATCCACTGAAATGGGCGTTATCTTTGTAACATCGGCGGACTTTATGTCAGAACCTGGATCTGAATGGATGGTGGGAACTTGTTTTAAAGCACCTTGTGTTGCCGCAGGAAATAATGAGCTTACTTCTATTTATCGTTAAGTACTGACTGAAAATTCACAATCTTTTAAAGTTTTTGAAACGTATTCAAAACCTTTTTTTGCGTATTCAAATGGGTTTGCTTTTTTCGGATCTTGTTCCGCCTCTACAACCAACCAACCAGAATATTTAAACTTTTTCAATACACCAAAAAAAGGCTTGTAATCAATACATCCATCTCCGGGAACTGTAAAAATACCTTCAAGAAATGCATTTATAAAACTAAGATCTTCTTTCAGTGATTTTTTTAGTGCTTTTTCTCGCGTATCCTTGCAATGAACATGAATGAGTCTTTCGTTAAAATCTTTTGCGACTTTTAGATGATCACCCTCCGCAAATTGCATATGACCTGTATCTATTAATAATTTTACCGAGTTACCAGTGTTTTCAATTAATCTTGAGGTGTCCTGTTGGGTTTGAATAACTGTTCCCATATGATGATGATAGGCTAAAGGCACACCCTCATCTTCTAATCTTTTCCCCATTTCGGTGATTTTTTCACAAAAGTTTTTCCAATCATCATTATCCAGTTGAGGCCTTTGAGACAGAGGTTTGGTTCGCTCTCCTTGGATCGTGTCTGTTACTTCTGCAAAAGCAATACACGGAGCTTTACAACCTTTAAGTAAATCTAATTGTTGTCGAATTTCACTCATTTCATCTTTAACTGAATTTTTTAGTAAGTGAGCTCCATGCCAACCAGAACAAAGTTTTAAATTAAATTTATTTAATAATGGAAGTAATTCATTAGAAGATTTAGGAAATTTTCCCCCAGACTCTATTCCAGAATATCCAGCATCACTAGCTTCAGAAAGACACTGTTCTAAAGTCGTATCGCCGCCAAGTTCTGGCATATCGTCATTACTCCAAGCGATCGGAGCTATACCTAATTTTACTGACATTTTTATTACTTTTGTTAGGATATAAAATATTTATGCCTACAGATCAAATCAAAAACAAACAACTAAAAATCGGGTTTGTAGGAGGAGGGCCTAATTCTGGTATTGGGCGTACGCATTTAGTCGCATCAAGAATGGATAATAAATTTATTTTATGTGCAGGTGTTTTTTCAAAAAATTTTAACAAGTCAATAAATTATGGTATCTCATTAAATTTGAAGAAAGATAGATGCTATTCAAATTATAATGAAATGGCAAAAAAAGAGAGTGAAAGATTAAATGGTATCGATGTTGTAGCAATTATGACACCACCATCTAGTCACCAAAAGATTGCGGAGGCTTTTATTAAAAGAAATATTCATGTTATTTCGGATAAACCTTTTGCAGCTAATTTAAAACAAGCAAAAAGTTTGTTGAAATCCATAAATAAGAACAAAAAAATTGTTTATGCATTAACTCACAACTATTCAGCCTATCCCATGGTTAGGGAAGCAAAAAAAATTGTTGAAAACGAAAAGTTGGGAAAGATTGAAATAATCAACGTTGAATATGTGCAAGACTGGGGAAATGGCACCTTAATTAATCACAAAAATTCGAAAAAAATACTATATTGGCGAGCAGAAAAAAATATTCAGGGCATCTCTTCAGTTTTAAACGAGATCGGAACGCATGCTTATCATCTCGCGCTTTATATTACAGGATTAAAAGGAAAAAAGATTTTTGCAGATATTAAGCAAGTGAGTACAAAAGTTAATTGTGATGATAATGCTCAAGTATTCATAAATTATGAAAACGGAGCCAAAGGAATTCTTTGGGCGAGCACTACTGCAAAGGGCGGAATCTATGGTTTAAGAATTAGAATTTTTGGCACTAAGGGGAGTATTGAATGGGTTCAAAAAGATCCAAATTATCTTAAATTCAATCCAGCAAAGGGTGCTGTGAAAATTTTAGAAAAAGATTTTAATGAAGCTAAATATTCATCACGTTTTTCTAGAATATCATACGGCCACCCCGAAGGTTTTTTTGATGCTTTTGCAAATATTTATTCTGAAACTGCTACAGCAATACTTGATAAAAAAAATAGGAAAAAAAATAATAAATATTTATTTCCAACTGCGGAAGAGGGTTATTTAACAGCAAAATTCGTTGACACTTGCAAAAGATCTTCGAGTAAGAAACAATGGGTTAGATTGTAAATGATAAATATAGCGCTTTTTGGTTTAGGTAGAATTGGTGTAATGCATGCCCAAAACATATATTTAAACAACAATTGTTCATTACAATATGTTTTTGATATTGATCAAGTATTGGCCAAGAAAATAGCTAAAAAGTTTAACTCAATTTCAATAAAAAATACCAGAATTGCTTATACCGATAAAAATGTTGATGTCATTTTCATAACTACACCCACATCAACACATATCAAATATATAATGGAAGCAGTAAAATTCAAAAAAACAATTTTTTGTGAAAAGCCTTTAGATTTAAACATTAAAAAAATAAATCAATGTAAAAAATTTATAAAAAAATATAATCCAAAAATTCAAGTTGGTTTTAATAGAAGGTACGACCCCGGCCACTATGCATTAAAAAAATCTATTCAAATTGGAGAAATCGGTAAACTTGAGAAGATTATAATTACTAGCAGAGATCCCGCTCCACCCTCTATGGCTTACCTAAAGGTATCGGGAGGAATATTTAGGGACATGACGATACATGATTTTGATTTAATCAGGTTTTACTTAGGCAATGATGAAGTTAAAGAGATCTTTGCAACGACTACTAATTTATCAGATTTAAGAATTAAGAAAATAAACGATTATGAACTTGCAATGTGTTTAATTAAGTCAGAAAAAGGAGTAATTTGTATGATTAATAACTCAAGACATTGTTCATATGGATACGATCAAAGAGTTGAAGTTTTTGGTAGCAAAGGAATGGTAATTTCTGGTAATAGAAGAGACAATGCGTCAGAGAAATTTTTGGGATCAAAGACGGCAATAAAGAGGCCTTTGCTAAATTTTTTTATTGATCGATATGAAAAAGCTTATCAATTACAGTTAGACGATTTAGTCTATCTTGTTCAAAAAAGAAAAAACCCTCGAGCTAGTTTTGAAGAAGGAAGAAAAGCAATCATAATTGCTAATGCAGCTTACAAATCTCTAAAATTTAATAAAGTTGTAAAAATTAACTTTTAAATTTTTTTTATTAAACTACTGGTTGTATATATTACTTTAGTAGATATATATTTGCCACATGTCAAACACTAGGCACTTTACTAAAGTCTGAGTTGTGATTTAATATATAAGATTAATTTAATATTAATGAGAGAGGAAAAAATATGAGAAAAATATATTTAACCGTATTAGCATTCCTAACTTGGGCAATGATGTCGGTAGCAGCTTTTGCTGTTGATGTGATTGTTGTTTCGCATGGACAAGCTAATGACCCATTTTGGTCGGTTGCAAAAAATGGTGTAGATTCTGCATGTAAAGATATGAATATTACTTGCAAATATACTGCGCCTGGAACATTTGATATGGTTGAGATGGCAAAATTGATTGATAATGCTGTGGCTCAAAACCCTAAAGGCATAGTAATCACTCTTCCAGATGCCGCTGCTTTAGGCAAGTCAGTAAAAGCAGCTATTGCAGCTGGAATTCCTGTAATTTCAATGAACTCTGGTTCTGATGACTATGCTTCATTAGGTATCAGTGTACACGTTGGACAAACTGAGTTTGAAGCTGGTGTGGGTGGCGGACAAAAAATGAAAGCTGCCGGTGGTAAAAAAGCACTTTGCGTTAACCACGAAGTAGGTAACGTAGCACTTGATAGAAGATGTGCTGGTTTCAAAAAAGGATTTGGTGGTTCAGTTGACATTCTTGGTACTTCAAATGACCCAACAGAAATACAAAAAGCTGTTGCTGCAAAATTAGGTGCTGGTTATGACACCATTCTTACTTTAGGTGCTAGTCTTGCTGGAGAACCTGCATTAGCTGCTATAGAAGCTGCTGGAAAATTAGGAAAAGTAAGATTAGGTACATTTGATATGTCACCTAATATGCTTAAAGCTGCTGCTGCTGGAAAAGTAGAATTCTTGATAGATCAACAACAATATCTTCAAGGGTACTTACCTATAGTTATCTTTGCTCAATATATGAGATGGGGAACAATGCCTGCTGGTGTAGTGATGACTGGCCCTGGATTTGTAACTCCTGATAATGCTAGTTCTGTAATTAAGTGGGCAGCTCAAGGCTACAGATAAAATAAATTATATTTAAGGCCCGCATTATTGCGGGCCTTTTTTTTTAAGAATTTTTTAATATACTGATCATTTAAAAATGTCCGCAAAACCTCAAAGCATTGGTGAAAAATCCGAAGATGAAAGATTAAGAAAAGTTTCTAAATTAAAGGTTATTCTTAATCGACCTGAACTAGGTGCTTTGGGTGGATCTATTTTGGTATTTATATTTTTTGGAATTATAGCTGGTGACTCAGGAATGTTTAGCGCCTATGGCACAATTAATTTTTTAGAAGTTTCAGCTAATCTTGGAATAATTGCTATTGCTGCTGCAATGTTAATGATTGGTGGAGAATTTGACTTATCAGTTGGTTCAATGATTGGTTTTGCTGGAATATGTATTGCTATCCCAGCAATTTATTGGGGCTGGCCTTTGTGGTCAGCGATAATTTTTGCTTTTGCAATAGCTGTATTAGTTGGTTATGCAAATGGATTATTGGTTGTTAGAACGGGTCTACCTTCTTTTATTGTTACACTAGCAATGCTTTTTATTTTGAGAGGCGCAACTCTGGCATTGACAAGATTAATTACCGGTAGAACACAAGTACCAGGATTAAGAGTTTTAATTGATAATGATCCAATTGCCTGGATATTTTCTGCTGATGCGTTTACAGGTCTTTTTGCATGGCTGGGATCTTTAGGTTTGATAACATTAAGACAAGATGGAACTCCACTTGCAATTGGGGTGCCAGCCTCTGTTTTGTGGTGGATTTTTTTAACAATTTTAGCTACCTGGATTTTAATGAAAACAAGATACGGTAATTGGATTTTTGCTTCGGGTGGAGATAAATTGGGTGCGCGTAATCTTGGAGTGCCAGTAACTAGAGTAAAAATTAGCTTATTTATTGGAACCGCAGTAGCTGCAACAATTTATGCATGCGTACAAGTTCTTGATGTTGGATCTGCTGATACTATGAGGGGATTTTTAAAAGAATTAGAAGCAATTGTTGCTGCAGTAGTTGGTGGTTGTTTATTAACGGGAGGCTATGGTTCTGCAATTGGAGCTGCTTTTGGTGCATTAATTTTCGGAACTGTATCAATGGGTATTTATTACACCGACGTTGATACGGATTGGTTCAAAGTCTTTCTTGGAATGATGATGTTGATAGCAGTTATATTTAATAATTTTATTAGAAGAAGAGTTACAGAGAATAAATAATGAGTGAAGAAACAATAGTTGAGTTTAATCAAATAAGTAAATTTTTCGGATCAGTAATTGCACTTCAAGAAGTTACGATGCATATCAAAAAAGGAGAAATTATGTGTCTTCTTGGAGATAATGGAGCAGGAAAATCAACTTTGATAAAAACCTTATCCGGTGTTCACAAACCTGATAAGGGAGAAATCATTGTTGAAGGAAAAAAAATAATATTTGACTCTCCAAGAGACGCTCTGGATATGGGTATTGCGACAGTATATCAAGATTTAGCTTTGGTTTCATTAATGAGTGTAACAAGAAATTTTTTTATGGGTAGAGAACCTATAAAAGGTTTTGGTCCTTTTAAAACTTTTGATATTGAAAAAGCGAACAGTATAGCTGCGGAAAAAATGAAACAAATTGGAATTGATATAAGAGATGTCTCTCAAGCAGTTGGAACCATGTCAGGTGGTGAAAGACAATGTCTAGCCATATCAAGAGCTATCTATTTTGGTGCAAAAGTACTTATATTGGATGAACCAACATCTGCACTTGGGGTACATCAAGCGTCTGTCGTTCTTAAATATATTGTAAAAGCAGCGTCCCAAGGATTAGGTGTAATTTTAATTACTCACAATGTTCATCATGCTTATCCTGTGGGAAATAGCTTTACAATTTTGAGTAGAGGAAGAAGTATGGGCACATATTCCAAGCAAAAACTTTCTAGAGAAAAACTACTTAATATGATGGCAGGTGGTGAAGAATTGGATAAATTAGAAGTTGAGCTAAAAGAAATAGATAGAATTGGAAAAAAAAATAATTAATTTTTATTCTTTAAAATGCAAATAGGTATCGATTTAGGTGCAACTAAAATTGAATCGATTGTTTTAGATGATAAAGGAGAAGAGCTACATCGTGAGCGAGAAGAATCACCACATAATTATCAAGAAACTTTAAATTCAATCAATTTAATTGTTAACAAAATAGAAAAAAAATTTAATAAAAAACTTAATGTTGGAGTTTGTCATCCGGGGTCTTCATCTGCAGAGAATGGTTTTATTAAAAATGCCCACAATTCGCCATGGCTTAATGACAAAAATTTCAATTTAGATATCTCAAACAAATTAAATAAAAATGTTTTGTGTGAAAATGACGCTAATTGTTTTGCTCTTTCTGAAGCATTTGATGGTTCAGCTCAACATTATAAAATAGTTTTTGGAATAATTTTAGGATCTGGTTGTGGAGGAGGATTGATTATTAACAAAAAAATAGTAGCTGGTCCAAATAACTTAGCTGGTGAATGGGGACATAATTTTTTGCCTTTTTCAGGAACTTTGAAAGATGAACAAGTTAATACTAATGATAAATATAAAATGACGATTGAAAATTATTTATCTGGCAAGGGTTTAGAGAGATTATTTTTAAAAACATATAATGTGAAAATATCAGCACAAGAAATATTTAAAAATGCAATTAGTAAAAAAGATAAAAGATGTGCAGAGTTTATTGAAAGATTTAAAGATAGACTATCAAGAAGTTTATCTTTGTTAATTAATACAATTGATCCTGACGCTATTGTTTTTGGTGGGGGCGTTTCCAATGAAATTATATTTTTAGATGAAATAAAAAAAGTTACAGAAAAGTGGTTAAATGAAAAAGAAATAAATACAGTTTTTCTCAAACCTAAGTATGGGGATGCCAGTGGGGTAAGAGGTGCAGCTTGGTTAGGTAGAAAGTTGTTATACTAATTAGCAACTTAACAATCCAGAGTATTTATTTTTTCCCAATCTGTTATTGGTTCTTTTTTTGAAAAAGTTTCTTTAGAATTAAAATCTTTTAATTCTTGCTCTTTTAATTTTAAATAACTTCTTAAAACTTTTTTTTCAAAAGCGGTTTCTAAAACTTCACTTTTGCTTAAATATTCTAGCGCTTGTTCCAAATCAGAAGGAAGTTTTTTAATATTAGGATAATTATCAGAGTCGGTGTACATATTGATAAATAGAGGTTCTCCAGGGTCACGTTTCTTTTCAATACCATCAATACCTGCAGCAATTATACCCGCTTGAAGTAAGTAAGGGTTAGCAGAACCATCCATTAATCGTAATTCAAATCGCCCCGAATCAGGCACTCTTATCATGTGAGTTCTATTATTTCCTGTATACGACACTCTACTTGGTGACCAAGTTGCTCCCGAAGCTGTGACAGGAGCATCAATTCTTCTATAACTATTAATTGAAGGATTAAAAAATGAACTCAAAGCTTCAGCAGAATGTAAGATACCTCCTAAAAAATTATAAGCTAATCTTGTAAGGCCCAACTTATCTCCTTTGTCTAAGAATAAATTTCTATTACCATTCCATAGAGATATGTGAGCATGACAACCGTTGCCGGTTAAGTTTTCAAAAGGTTTTGGCATAAAAGTTGCTCTTAAACCATGTTTTTCAGCAATAGCCTTTACCATAAATTTAAAAAATACATGTCGATCAGCAGTACCAAGACTGTCGGTATAATCCCAATTCATTTCAAATTGTCCATTAGCGTCCTCATGGTCGTTTTGGTAAGGGTTCCATCCTAAATTGATCATTGCATTACATATTTCTTTAATTAAATCATACTGGCGCATAAGTGCTGATTGGTCATAACAAGGTTTAGGTTGTATATCTCTGCTATCAGCAATTGCTGTTCCTTCAGGATTAATTAAAAAATATTCACATTCCACACCAGATTTTAAAACCATATTATTTTTAGCCAATCGTGCAATTTGCTTTTTCAACATCACTCGAGGTGAAGCTTCGACGGGTTTACCATTCATCCATAAATCGGAAGCTAACCAACCTACTTCTTTTTTCCAGGGAAGTTGAATTAAACTATCAGGATCTGGAATGGCAAACATATCCGGATCTGCTGGTGTCATGTCCAGCCAAGCAGCAAAACCAGCAAAACCGGCTCCATTTTTTTGCATATCTTTAATGGCTTGAGTTGGGACCAGTTTTGATCTTAGTACTCCAAATAGATCAACGAAGCTGATTAAAAAGTATTTAATTTTTTTTTGTTTTGCTATTTTAGATAAATCTTTTGCCATAAAAAAAATTATTTAAAAAATTAAATCTCTATAAAATATTAATAAAACAACAACAATAATAATAATTGCCAAGTAAATTCCATACTTGGCACCTGGAAAGGCAATTCTACTCATTCGATGTGGTATTTCAGGTTTTTTTTGATCTTCATCAGACATAATGATTTTTTAATCCTTAATATAAAAAAAGGGCGCTGACAAAAATCAGCGCCCCAATTTTTTAATATTTTATAATATTACCACTCAGTTATATTATTTTTATAATCGTTTGATCCGTGTTTTTTTCTAGCTAACTTTTGATGCTCTTCTGATTCTCCAACGGCTGTAGAAACATGCCACGCAAGCCAGAGAACTATTGCAATCGTCAACCACAACCATTCGGTTCCAACGAAAGGATAGATTTGACCTGCCACTTCATCAGCGGTCAGGTGTTCAACCCAATTTGTTACTGTAGGTTTCATATCTTTCCTCCTTTATCTATTAGATGAAGCAACTGCTCTTTCATCTTTTCGAGCTTGCTCCATAATGTTATAGTCTAGACCGGCTAACTCTACATCACGTGGGATACGTAATTTACCCGCAGCATGAAGTATTTTAGCAAGTATCCAGCCTGGTAAAAAGCCAAGAACACCGAACATAATAATTGCTCCGATAATCATTCCAATAGGATTGATTGCTGCATAACCATCATAACCTGAAGATGGGTAGCCCCATAGAACGAAACCGCAAATTACAAGTCCGACAACTCCGGCATAACCATGCACGGCAACTGCGCCAACGGCATCGTCAATCTTAAATTTACGCTCAACCCAGTAATGTAATTTGTATGCACACCACACACCTATAGCTGCAATAATCAGCGCTTGTAGTGGGTGATATAAATCATTACCAGCTGAAGAAGCAATAATACCGCCTAGTCCGCCTGAATAAGTCCAGAATGGATCGCCTTTAGAAACCCAATAACCCATTAATAACCCTCCTGATAAAGACATCAAGAAGTTCATAGTAATACCACCTAGTGTCGTTGGTGTTATATAGATGTTAGTAGCAGTAAAGTAAGTCACGCCTTCCATTCCATACTCAGGTCCTAAATCAAATATTGGAATATTACACGCCGCGTAAAATCCCCAGAAGCCTGTATAAATTAAAAACAGTCCTATACAAACTAGCCAAGGG
>Ga0208330_1000508_pt1 | contig 17439 bp, 17 predicted proteins | sample DeeseametaMP1896_FD_184180 | JGI IMG/M metagenome (GOLD analysis project Ga0208330, IMG submission 184180) | Marine microbial communities from the Deep Pacific Ocean - MP1896 (SPAdes) | ecosystem: Environmental > Aquatic > Marine > Oceanic | place: East of Hawaii, North Pacific Ocean | collected...
CAGCAGAAAACCCCTCCTCTTCCCCACCCCCACCGTCCACAACCCGCTCATGAGATGGTTGAGAGCCCGATCTTTACCGGGTTCGGGCGTGAAGAATGCCGACTCAACCCGGTCCAAACTCCAGTCTGCCGGACAGTCGAACCCGAATCGAGTCTCCCGAGCGGTTTGCTGAATCCTTATCCCGGACTGGCTCACTACCGACGAGGCGGCCTGCACGACCTTCACGGCCCAGGCCCCTTCGAATGGTAGCCTAAAGCCGGCCAGCTTGGTCAGCGCCTTCTCGCGAGCCAGTGTGAAAGAACCCTCATCCAAGACCTGGCCATCGGCCCGATGGGTATTGAGAAACGACTCTAACTGCGAGGGGGCTTCCATAAGAAGTGGTTTGTCGGCTTTTGGGAAAATCATTCGAGCCTCAAAACTAGGCTTGCCTAACACAAAATTCAAGGACGCCTAAAAAAAGATCGAGGCACCCCTTGCAATCAAATAAAACTTTTGCTAGGCTTGCCTAAGAAAAGACCAAGGCTCTCCTAAAACGACAGTTCGCGCCTAAACTGTCGAGCCTTTGAAGTAGCTAGTGCTGTTCGGGACGACCCCTTACCGTCTCTCACGGCGACCTTGATTTCGAGGCCCCTACCTGCGAAACAAGAGCTGCTTGGAAGAATAGCCACAGGGGCCCCGACCCCGCCTCATTCCTTGTTTCACGGAGTCGGGGCCCCTGTCTTCCTCTTTTTTTAGGTTGGAGTAATTATGACTACGGATGTTCTCAAGCAAGCCAAGGCTGTCGTCTATTTTCGACTTTTGCGAAGTGTCGGGTGCTTTTTCGCCGTCAAAGGCACTCAGCACTTTGTGTTTCGGCACTGCCGCTGCTGTGCGGCGCACACCGAGGGACTGCCTAACGGCTGTCCCTCTCCCGCGCTCGACCTGGACCCGAAGAGTATCGTCGAAGAGTTTTCCTTCGAACTCGGCTCTCTCTGCCGAGACCACTATCAAGCTAGTCGTTGAAGATCATTTTGCCGGAGCCACCGCAAGTCCAATGACTCTGTCGCCGCCACCGTAGTACAGTAGCCACTGATCTCCCATCTTAACGAGTCCTTCGGCAAAGACCACATTGTCCACGTAGCCTTCTTCTTCCCACGCCTCGGTCACCGTCAAGAACGGCTTCTCGCAACGGTCTTTCACTTTGCTGGGGTCCTCACCGTCCAACAAGATCTGTCCGGTTGCATAAATCAGCTTGTCTCCCGTATCCGAGAATTTACCTGCACCGTTGTAAATGAGCAGGATTCCCTGATCGGTCCGCATCGCGGGAGGGCCGGGCTCAACAAGAACATTGTCGAACTTCCCTTCCCTGGGTGAAAAGACCGGGGTTTCGATCGCCTTCCATTGAATGAGATCGTCGGAAGTGGCCATCCAAATGTGGGTGTCTCCGAAATACATGATGTATTTCCCCTTGTATGGACCACTCTTTAGCCGCTCCGGAAGAATAGCTCCCGATTTAGTCCAGCCGTTGGTAGGCCCATAGTCCGGAAACAGTGGGCCGTGTTTCTCCCAATTGATCAGGTCGGAGGAAGTGGCCAGACATAACCGCGCTGTTTTGCCGTCCCAAGCACTGTAGGTCAGGTAGTATTTGCCTTCGATCTTGACCAAGCGCGGGTCTTCCACGCCCATTCGTTCATAAGACTCCGTGGGGACAAGCACCGGCTTCGGGTCGGAGGACTCCGGCCAACGGTTGAAATGCCGTCCGTCTTCACTCTGGGCCAAACAGAGTCGCCCCGTCATCGACTTCGCGGGCTCGGAAAGACTCTCGGCCCTATAGATCATCCTCACAACGCCTTCTTCAAGGATGGTGGCCATGTTATAGACGTTACGGGAGTCCACCGCCTCGGGACGGGAGTTCGGCTTCATGATCGGACGCGTGAGCTTCTTCCAGGGTCCGATCATCCAATCTTTAGGCTTGCTCTCGGGCCCCGAGGTTTTAAAGTCTTCGGCCGCTCCGGTTACAGTGATGAGGAGTATTGCGAGTAAAATCAGTTTCTTCATGGCCGCCCCTTTCTAAAGAGCGGCAATTTGTCCCTCGCCGTCTCGAATATGGGTGTCCCGGCAAAAGAATGTTCTCCAGGCTCGCCGAACGCCTTTGGCAGCCAACAAGACCAGGACAAAGATGAGAAGAAAGGTCAGCCGCGAAGCGGGCGCGGGTCTCACTTGCTCAGGACGCTTGGTAAGAGCACTCACTAGCATCTGAGCGTAATCTTCCCGTACCAATGTGTCTCGCATCCTCCACAGGTCGGGATTTGAGCCCCGGCAATCGAAGCTTCGCATGTTGCCCAACTCGATAAGATAGGAATCGGGATTGAAAGCTTGGGAAAGAACGGCATAGTTATAGGGCCTAGCTACGTGATATTCGAGGCCCGTGCGCAGGCTCCGCCTAGCTCGCCCACGAGCGCGTATTTCGTTCGTAAGGGTGTCGACGAAAGGCGGCTTTTCGCACCAGGTGGGATAGTAGAACGACACTCCGGCCAGGTCCGGGTTGGTAGAATCGAAGTGAAGAGAGAAAAAGACAACATCCCGGTCGTAACAGTGCTGGAGGTACCTTCGATTGCCGGTCGACACTCTCGACAGCAGCGCCTGGTACTCCGAATGTGGCTGCGGGATATCCACCAGCTTTTTGTATCGCCATTCTGGGATCTCTCCCGGAGACCAATCCTGGGAGTCGTAGCTGTCGGACTCCATCGTTAGATAGACTTTCGCCCCCTTTTCCTCGGCCAATCTTTTTAGGCGCATGGCCGTGTCCCAGGTGTAGAAGCACTCCTGGAGGGTGCCAGCTTCGACCTCCGCGACCGCTCCCGAGTCGCTCGGTACCTCACCCCATGCACGATCGCCGTGACCGGGGTCGATCACCAGAACCAGATCGGACAGTTCGTCCTGGCTCCAGGCGCACGACGAAAGAGAAATAACGGCTGCAAACAGAAGAACAAAGTATCTCACCTAATGAGCCTAGGAGGTCTTTGTGTCAGATCGATGACGCTCGATTTCTCAACGCTGAGACGGCAGGGGCCACCCATTCAACCTTGAATTCACTAGCGTGAAAGTGCCGCCCCAATCTCTCCCCTTTCTCAATAAGAGCGAACGAATCAAGCCTTCCGTTATACGGACTCAGGTTCCGTCGGAGCCTTTTACCGCCACCGACAGCTCAGTCCTGACTTCTTCTCCTGTCGCAAAGAACGATAGCGCTCCACTCGCTTTGGACTCCGGTGGTCGCGGCACCCAAGCTCCTGAGCTCTCCGCAAGTCTTCCTGTCAAGACCCCTGAGCCTTCCGAGCCCGCCACTTCCTATTCAGCGCAGCCTATTTTCTTGGAGACTCCGACCTCCGGCAGCGAAACAGAGACTTCTCCGCGAGTCAACTTCGAACTCCAGGGCCTCATCGGCTCGTTTTTAGAAAATCCGGAAGTGAAGGACTCTTCTCGACAAGGTACGGCCGGCAGAAACCTCGGCAAGCTCATGGACATCCTTTCCAATCAGCTTGGTGAAGCTACCGGCAATCAAAGTGGAAACGTCTACCTCTCAGGCGACACCGAAGGTCGAGAGCTCAACGACTTCAACACCCTGAAGGAGCAGGGCGTCCTGGTCAAGGACAGCGACGGCAATCTGAGCTTCCGCGACCAGAACGCCTCTTTCGTCTTCATGGGCGACCTGATGGACCGAGGCCCGGCGGGGCTTTCGTTGGCCGATGAGATGCTGTCCCTCAAAAAGTCGGCTCCCGAACGAGTTGCTTTTATATGGGGCAATCGAGATCTGGGTAAACTGGCTATCCACAACGATCTTCCCGACTTGCGAGCTCTTCGAGGGGCTGCCGGTGAGCGCTACTCTGATTGGCTCAAGGGAAAGCTGCCCGAGGGACAATCCGTGGAGGATCACAACACCGACGGCAATCAGGTCCAGTACTGGCTCGAGAGCCACTCTGCTCCCAAAGCGCTGGAGTTTCACCGCCAAGGTCTGGAACAGAAGTTGGGAAGGTCGGTCGATTCCAACGAAGCCGCCCGCCACTATGTGGAGGCATGGCTTCCAGGTGGGACGTTCTTCGAGTTCACTAAACAGGGAAGCTTTGCCGCCCCACCTGAACTTATGGGAGACACCCACATGGCCTTTCACGGAGGCGCTGCTCGAGAAAACATCAGCGCCATCCCAGGCGAGGCGACTTTACCGAAAGATTTAGACGCCGTGGTCAGCGGTCAGTACGATTTGGGCAAGCGACTGATCGCAGAGGCCGAAGAAGATCTCAAAGCAGGTCGGCCCGTCAAGTCGATGTTGCTTTCGCTGGGAGATTCCAACTGGATGGCCTCCGTGGGGATCAACGCGGCGCGCGCGGAAAGCTTTATCTACTCCCAGCGCAACGTCGAAGACGGCAACTATCGAGGCCACGAGCCCGAAGTCGCTCGAGCTATGCAGCAAGTGGGCAAAAGTGTGGAATTCGTTGGACACACACCGATCGGTTCTATTCCAGAAATTAGGGTCAGCCCGGAGGGTACTGCCAAAATCTATACCGATAGCTCCATGTCCAGCGACGGCTCCCAGGCCATGATGGTTCGCAAGGGCGATCTCACCATTTCCGTGGGTCGCGTCGGCACAAAGGATGAGGGGCAAGTCGTCTTCTTCGCTCACAAGCCGGGTGTGGACAGTCCGTTGGGCAAGATAACCTCGGACGGTTACGCTGTCACCGGCCTCACCTTGGATGGAAATTACTTTCTATCGAAGTACGCGGAAAGGCACAAGTTGAGCCAGAAAACCGTGACGGCCGAAGAGCTCAAGACTCTTCAACCCAAGCCTCAGAGGCCTGAAGAGTCCACCGCGCGTCTCAAGACTCATCAGCAAGTCTCCGCTGCCATCGAGAACAAGATGAGTGAATGGAACAGCCCGATTCTCGACTTTGAAAGCCTCGATCAGATTCGAGGTAGCCGCACACCTTTGCTGGTGTCGGCGGCTTCGTCTTACGGACGCCATCCCGCGACTCAAGACCAGTTGCTGGCCATGAGTCAAAGTTTGCAGAAAACTTTCGGCGCCGACCTGATGGTGATAGACGGAGGAACCTCGGTAAAGTCCAACGAGGGTGAAAAGTCTCCCGAGATGATAGTTCAGGACGTCCTCTTTCCCAAAGGTCAGGAATACGGTTCTGATTCTCCCCGCAGAGTGGCGGCCATGCCAAGCGTGGCGAACCTCGATGATGTGACCCACCGACCCGATGCCGTGGTGGTGTGTGGAGGTGCCTCCGAGTGGCATTTACCTGCCATTGAGTCTTCCCGTTATGCAGGCAGTCGAGGCGGTGCCTCCGTATTCATAGGCGGCGGCGGAGCCATCGCCAAAGCCATCGAGGCGGCTCGTTCTCTGACCGAAACCCCTGTTTTCCTGGTGGCGGGACGAGGAGAAGAGCCGATGGGAGCGTCCGACAAGGTCTCTCGTGAATCCGGGCTACCCGCACATTTTCACGTGATACACGCAGACGAACTCCACGAACTTGGACCGCGCATCCAAGCAGTCACCAAGTCCGATGTCCCTTGAAATTCAAAGACCGGTGGAGGCGATGGCTCTGCTGGAAGCGCTCCTGAGACAGAGCTCCGAGGATCTCGGAAGCGAAGCCAGACCGATCGAGTTTCACTTTGAAGATGAAGTGTGGAACTTCGACCCCGGTCGGACAGAATCACGATGCCAGAGAGGTGCAAACCCCGAGGCGCCTCTGGCTTTGCACTGCAAGCCCAGTTTTATGGGTCGGTTGCTTCTGCAGCCGGAGCTCTATCTTGCCCCCGGCGAGGAGCTGAAATTGATTGGAGACCCCAGCGTACTGGCTCCGTTAGTGCGAGCGCTGGGAGGAGAAGACGCTCATTCTCCTTCACCGCGGAGTTGAAAACTCTCGGTCTCATCCCGCAAGTTTAGGCTGTCTCTTTATCTCCACGATATCGCCGGCCGGTAACGAACTCGTTCACAAAAAGTTAACCTTTTCCGTTAGACCCTCACCGTTCTCATTCAGACTTTTTTCACGGCGACTTCATAGGATATCTACAACGGAGACAAACTCATGCAGATTCAAACCACGAAACGCCCAAATGGAACTCAGAAAGCGATAGCTCCCAGCCCGACCGCTCCTCCGCAAGAAGAGCAGCAGGAAGCTCAAGCCCCTAAAGACAGCTTCGGCAGCACCGTCAAACAGTCGGCGCTGGGTGAAGCAAGACACCTGGGCAACCGCTTCGCCAACGTCGCGGGCGGCGCCGGCGGTGTCATCGGTGCCAGCCTCGGAGCCACAGCCGCTCTGACAGGTGGTGCTATCGTGGGAATGGCCGCCGGCGGAGCCGCAGCCGTGCCTATCGGAACCTTCTTCTCAAGTGGCGGATTCGACGCCATCAAAACCGGACTCTCTGCCGTGGGCACCGGTGGACAAATCGGAATCGGTCTCGGTCTCGTTACCCTGGCCGCCGGTGGATGGGTGGTCGGTGACAAACTGGCCGGACTTGTCGCCAAGCCCGTCGGCTACGGTCTCGGACTCGGTACCGGCACCGTCAAAGGCACCCTGCGCCACTTCGGTCAGGAAGCCGGAGCACTCCCTCCTCTCCCTCGCGAAGAGAAAGCTCCCAAGAAGCCTATCGTCTCTGAAAAAGGCAAGTTTATGGCCACCACCCAGCGGGTCTTCGGCGGAACCGGTGTTCTCATCGGGGCCACCGGTGGAGCCACCATGGGTCTGGCCACCGCAGCCGGCATCGAAGCCGTGGGCGGCATCTTCAACGGCTTCGACATCGGCGCCGTCACCAGAGCCGGACTCATCGGAGCCGGAATCGGCGCCGCCGCAGGCGGTATCGTCGGCGGTATCGGTGGCTGGAAAGTCGCCGATATGATTCACTCCGGTATCAACGGAGTGGCCGAAGCCAACCGCATCAGCCAAAAACTCCTGGAGCAAGACAAGCGCGGCAACCTGATGGATGAACTGCGCGACCGACTGGACGCCGACCAGGCCGACCTGGCTAAAGAAAAGCAAGCCGGTGACACCAACATCGAAAACCGTACCCAGTCGCTCAACACTCGTTCCCAAGAGCTGACCAAACAACAGCAAACCCTCAACGACAAACTCACCAACGAAGACGGCCTCACCCAGGCCCGCAGCAATGAGTTGTACACCAACAAGACCAACGAACTCGGTAACTACGAAGGTCGATTGGATGCCGACAAGGCCCACCTCGACTCCGAGAAGGTTCGTCTGACCGGCAAAGAGGGCAACATCGACAACCTTATCCGCGAAGAAGCTACCAGCCGAAAAGTCGCCCACGAAGCGGCCGAGCAAAGCAAGTACGACACTCGCAAAGGCCAGCTGGAAACCCGTGAAGACGGCTTGCAGAAGCGCGAATCCAACATCAACGAAATCGCCAACGACAAGGTTCAAAAAGAACTCCAGCCCCTGCGCGACGAAGCCTCCCGAGCTCGCTCGGATGCTGCCTCCAACCGCAGTCAGGCGAGCAACTACCGCTCCGACGCCAGCCGCCTGGAAGGACAGGTCGGCGGCATCCTGGCCGAAGCTCAGATGTACGACAGCCGAGCCAACTCCCAGGAAAGTGAAAACCACGGACTGCGCTCCCAAGAAAGCAGCCTCTCCTCCCAGGAAAGCCGCCTCTCTTCGGACCTCTCCGAGTGTGAGCGCCAAAAGCGGCACCGGGATAACAGCAACACCGGTGGCGGTGGCGGCGGCCATCGCGACGATAGCAACACCGGTGGCAGCCACAGAGGTGGAAGCCGCACCGGAGGCACAATCGGAGGCGGAACTATCGGCGGTGGAAGTCACCGTAGCGGCAGCCGGACCGGTGGTGTCAGCAGCGGCGGACATCGCAGCAGTAGCCGAACCGGAGCCAGCAGCGGCGGACATCGCAGCAGCAGCCGTACCGGCCGATAACCAAGACAAAGTTAGCAGACCTAGTAGGAGACAAGAGATGAATATCAGCACAGCCCTAAACCCCGCCAGAAACTTTATCCAAAGAAACCTCGCCACCGGCGACGACTTCGGCGGCGTGAAAGCGGGACGGGACGAAGCCAAGCGCGTCGACACCGAACTCGAGCGCATTCACACCGACGCCGTCGACGTGAGAGGCAGCCTGGATTCTCTGCAAGAGGATTCCAAGCTCAAGCCCCCCACTTTCGCCAACGTCTCCAACAAGCAAGTCATCATCGGAGCCGCTAGTGCCGGTGCCGTGGTCGGTGGAGCTATCGGAGTCATCTCCAACCTCACCTCGGGTGGCGGCGCCGCCGTCAACATCACCGAGCGCGTGGTACCCGTGATGGAGCCCAAGCTCGACGGACACGGATTCGACTCCACCACCTACACCGTGGGTGGAACCCCTCAAAATCCCGAAGGCTGGGACATCGAGATGACCCGACGCGCCATCATCCAAGAGCGAGTCGGCGAATATACCGAGCGCACCGCCAACGTTTCCGGAGCCGGCAACATCGCCGTATCCGGACTCATCGGAGCCGGGGTCGGCGCCGGAGTCGGTGCTCTTGCCGGTGGAGCCGTCACTCTCCTGCGTAAGACATCCTTGATGGAAGAGTACAACGGGACCGCACCCCGCGAAACCGAAGGCGACATGAAGCTCATCGTCGCAGGCGGTGTCGCCGGTGCCGCCATCGGTGCCGGAGCCGGAGCCCTCTCCTCGCTCCTCAACAGCACCACCCACAAGTACGAAACCGAATTCGTCAACACCGAAACCAAGGTCATCGGACAAGTGCCCCGCGGTGAAGTGTTCTACATCCCCAACGACGGCAGCAACCAGCCCCCCGCCAACACCGAACAAGTGGCCGACTGGATGAACGGCAACATCGACAAGTTGGCTCGCAAGGGTTGGGTCCAAACCGACCACCTGCGTCCCGAAAACGTGGAAGCGCAAGTCCCTGAGAAAACCATCCTCGGCAACGTCAAAGTACGCACCGAAGATAAAGAGATCTCGGTCGGCCCCGGAATGGTCGGCAGCATCGTCGGCGGAGCCGCGGTCGGCGCCGTCACCGGTGTGGCCGGTGGTATTCTGGTCAACGTCCTCAGAAAGACTCTGTAAGACAGAGGCTACGTAAAAAGCCCGGTGGGAACGCCGGGCTTTTTTGTTGCTGAAGCGGTGCGCCCTCGGTCAGAGCACAGCGTCAAACTCCACACCGGCCTCCGCACTAGCCCGATGCGACTGCAGAACAACATCAGCTTGCATCAATTGCAGCAGGATTTCCGGCTCGTAGAGTTCTTCGTCTAAAAGCAACGACTCGCTGAGTGTAGAGATAGCGATGTTGTACAAAGAAAACGCTCCGATCAGCGCCTGATGCCGATCAGCCTCCTGGCTCGGCACCTCAAGTTCTCCCAACTGGTCTCCGAAGAGCAGAACCCTCTCCAGAAGACTTTCCAGTCCAAACACAGCCGTGTCGATCGGATCGCGCTGAAGCGAGAACTCCAGAGCCGACAACAGAGTGTCTCGAACCCTTACCAACACATACCCCTCCAATCCGCCACCCAAAGTCTCCAGATCGTCAAGTATCCTATCAATAAACAAGCTTTTATCCTTTCAAAAAAAATGGCCCCGAAATCTCGGGGCCGACGGGAACAGGGTGTGTCATCAACCAGCCTTCTAGGCAATTATCGTAGAACAGCAGGATAGGTAGTACTCTAAAAGGCTGACTGATAACACACCGTTCGTTTGCTCAGCGGTTAGAAGTTCAGAAAATTCTGAAGAAGGCTAGAACTCTGACCCATATAGCCCTGGGAGCTGAACTGAGAAAGAAGCTGTTGGAGCTGATTCGCTTGATTGGGAGGAGGTGGAGGGGGGCAGTTGCCGTTGATCTCTTGCGGGCCTTGACCGGGCGGAGGCGGCGGAGGACGGTGTCCCCGGGTGCCTTGCGTACCTTGTTCAGGCGGCGGGGGTGGGGGGAACTGGGGTCTTTGAGTTTGTCCTTGGAGGCTGGAGATATTGAACATTGCGTTCTCCTTCGTTTGATGCTCTCATCATAGGAAAGAGGTTTCTCAGAGAATCACACTTTTATCCATAAACTGTACCGAGCAACCGCTGGTTTACAAATCAACAGAAAAGATTAACAAAACCGTAACACTTCGCAACATAACTCCGCATCGTCTCGCTCTCATCTTTGATAACCTGGGACTATGGAAGACAGACGCTCACACCCCCGCACCTCTATTCGCTCTCGAGTTTTGCTCAAGAATGAAACCTTCGTCGATGTAGCCGACGTGCTGGACATCAGTGCCGGCGGAGTACGACTGGGTTGGTCCGGACAGAGCGCACGCGAAGGCGCCACGCTCCATATCACCTTCAGCACCGCCAATAATCGGATGCACACCAGTGTGGCCGAAATCGTACGAGTGGGAGAGAGCGAACTGGGCATGCGCTTTCAAAACGCTCTACCGGAAGAGATTCTCGACGCGGCTATCCGTGTAGCCACCCGCGGAGAGGCCTCTCCCGACTCCGCTACCGCTTCTGATATATAATTCCTGAATTCGGCTGGTTAGAGTGCTCGGTAATTTCTTGCCGAGAATCACCGTTATTATTCGAACCGATCAGCTTGGTCGCACCCTTCGTCGCCACTAGCTCCGTATGGCTCCGGCTGTGACTCATCCAGACATCGCCCGGTTTCGCCTGGGAAGCCGGCACCTGCACATATCCTTGCTTCTTAAGTTCTTGTTCCATCGCTTTCACGTTGATGTGGTGGCCCTTGATCAATCCCTGGCTCTCTAGAGCCGAACTTACAAAATCGGCGCAGTTATTGGTGATTCCGCCTGCCGCTGTGAAGTGAGGCATCTTACCTTTAATGCTACTGGAATCTTTGCCCGCGAACTTTCGAGCCAGGTCAACCGCCGCTTGTCCGTCTCCTGAGCCGCCCGTTCCACCAGCGGGCGAAGCGCCCAAGAAAGAGGAGACTCCGTTTTGAGAGCGCCCCCCTCCTCCGAATCCGGGGTTAGAGGCGGTCAGAGCACCCGCACCCGAATTGGCGTTGGCCCCCGTGTAGGCGAGCACCATCATGAGAACCATTTTCAGTTGAGCCTGCTGCGCTTGTTGTGCCTGCCTCGAGGCGATCGCATTGATTGCTTGGTAAGGGTCTATTCCGGTTCCGAAGCCCGGTACACTCGATAAATTCATAGCCTTACTATGACCCACAGGAATCACGGTCGAGTGAACTGGAAGCGCCGCTTGTAAACAATCTGTAAACTCCTCAACTCAACTCAACTTGACGAAAAAGTTGAATTCGGCTAATCTTGTGTAGAATATTTTTCAATTTCAGGAGTATGCAGATGAGCTGGAAGAGACCCACGATGATACCCGACTCCCGCCAAAAGATGGCTGACATGGTGGAAAGCCCCGGTTTTACCCTACCCCTCAGCCCGGGTGGCGAGCCGGTCCGGCGTCCTTCTTCTCTTTCCAGGCTGCTTCAGGGACCGTATATTATGGACGGAGACCTCTGCGACGTTCTGCCGGGAGAGGAAGCCGTGGTTCTGGTCTCCCCGTCGGGAGAGAAGATCATCATGCAAAACGAAGGGCGAACGACCTTCCATGTGCCGGCGGGATGGAAATTGATGGTGGGCTCGTTACCGTTGCGAAGCAATCAGAAAGTGCAGCGATTGGTCCAGGTGGGCGACTCGGTGCAAGAGGTGGAAGCCAATCAGTCGGTTCTACAGATAGAAAACATCACGGACCTGTATCAAGAAGCTGAGACGACAAACTTGGCCTTCGAATCGATGAGATAGAAGGCCGCTACAGGGAAAGCGCGAAGCCGAAGCTCATGTTACCGAACGAAGAACAGGCGGAGATCCACAGAAACCGCGCCTATCGCCTTTTTGAAGAGTGCCGAGTGAAGGACGCTCTTTTGGAGTTGAAAGAGTCGCTCAAGCATGATGCTCGAGACGCTCCCTCACTGAGACTCCTTGCCCAGATCTTCGGAGAGGCCGGTTATCACGAACCGGCGGTCAGCTACGCCCAAAGGGCTGTGGCCGAAGACTACACCAACGAAGAGAGTTGGCTGACCCTGATAACTCTTTTTGCTCGTCTGGGTGGGCCCTACCTCGACCTGGCTCTCGAGCAGGTCGAAATGGCCAAACAGATGCTGGGTGAAAACGCTAATGTCATGTATCTCGAAGGCAACGTCTACGGTCAAAAAGGCGACAAGAAACTAGCCGCCGAGTGCATGAAGAAAGCGCTCGAACTCGATCCGAGCCATGCCCAGGCGGACAACGACCTCAAAGCGCTCGCTGGGTAATTAGCCAAACGCTATCAGAAAAACCCAAATCGGGAGAAATCCCAACACAGCGCCGCTGACACCCTGTTGTGGATGATGGCGTTTTCGGTGAGCTCGGGCCCAGATAAGAGGAAGCTGCAAGAGCAGCCACCAGGCGCTCCAATTCAGTATGACCAGGGCGCCGGCGAGAAGACCGCCCAGGGTGCCGGTGTGCACGGATATCTTCCACGATTCGGAAATCTGGGCGAAGGCGAGCCCGGCCAGAAAGATCGCCACGGCGTACACAGTGAGGATGCGCGGCGCCTCGATCAACCACAGACCGGTAGCCTGGCACAGAAGTCCAAAAACGCCCGCTCGAAACGGCCCTCGCCGCTGTTCTAGTAGCTTGACGTGCATATCCGTGATCCGGCCTGCATAGACGTTGTAGCCGATGTAGAGCGCGGGGACTCCCGCCGAACAGAACACACAGAGAAGATAGATTCTCAGGAATTCCCACCGGTCCGCCACAACTTCCAGCACAAAAAAGGCCGAGAAAAATGGGACCAGGACAAAGGGGCTGAGTAGCCCCGACAAGAGCCAGGCCAGACGAGCCTTCCACACCACTAAAGAAAGCACAATATCTTGCTTTGCCTTTTTTCTCGGAACCCTTTTTTCTCAAGGTATTTATTAGGAGTTGTCTAATCTACACTCTATGAGCGATCGCAAGTCATCATACGAAAATATTTACACCAAACAGATCGATGATGCCCTGTTCGATCAGACCGGTTACGACTCCAAAAAGGAAGCTGAAAAGAAGAAGAATATCGAAGCGACCAAGGCCACGAAAAGGCAGATTCGGGCCTTCGGCGGATTGCTGGTGGTGGCTTTTCTGGCCGGTGCTTCCTACTTCATCAGCCTCGACCCGGACAACGCCGGTCCGGCCGGTATCGCCTTCGGTGTGTTTCTCGTCATCGGTTTCCTCATCTGGTTGATGAACCGCTAACTTTCAGACAGCCTCCGAAAGAAACTGAGCCTGCTTTCCCCAAACTTCTCTTGCCTGAAGAGTTCCCAACCATCCTGGATGCCGTACTCCGTTTTGTGATGATGTTCCACCACCAGCAGTCCGCCGGGCAAGATCAACTCCAGGGCCGCCGGCAAGAGGCTCTTTGGCTCCGACCAGTCGTACGGTGGGTCGCAAACAGCCAGGTGGAAATGCCCGTGCACCCGTGAGAGAATCTTGGGGATCGGACCGACCACCAAAGAGAGAGCTTCTTTCGATGAGTGAGACCGAATGGTGTCCCTCAAGTCCTGAGCAACCCTTCGGTTTCCCTCCACAAAGACGACGCTCTCCGCGCCTTCTTCCAACAGACGCAGACCCACGCGACCGGTCCCGGCGAAGAGATCCAGAACTCTTTGCCCGGGAAGGTCGGGCGCTAGAATAGCGGCCAGCGACTCCAACACTTTGGAGGTTGTAGGACGAACTTTGCCCCCCACGCTCTTGCGAGACCTCCTCAATGCACCAACTCCGCCGTACGCTCAGCCCTCAGTCGCAGACAGTTTCGAAGCTCCGGATAGGCACGGAGATCGGGAGACTTCTCCAACAAGGCTCGCGCGTCTTTTTGAGCCTGTTCCAGCAGAAAAAGATCGCGTGTGAGATCGGCCACTTGAAACTCGGGAAACCCGCTCTGCCTCAACCCGTAGTAGTCTCCAGGACCTCGGATCTGAAGGTCTTCTTCAGCCACTTCGAAACCGTCGGAAAGCTGGGCGATCGCCTCCAGCCTCCTTCGACTCTCTTGCCCTTTGGCATCGGCCATAAAAATACAACGAGAGGCGTGTTGGCCACGACCGACCCGACCTCGCAACTGATGCAATTGCGACAGCCCGAAACGGTTGGCGTCCTGGACCAGCATGACCGTGGCGTTAGGGACGTCCACGCCCACTTCGATGACCGTGGTGGAGACCAGCACCTTATGTTTTCCCCGGCGAAAATCTTCCATCACCTCTTCCTTCTCCACAGCCTTCATCCGACCGTGCAGCAGTCCCACCGAAAACTCCGGAAAGACCGATTCGGCGATGGTCTTATACTCCTCCGTCGCGGAGGTCGCTTCCACCGCTTCCGACTCTTCCACCAGCGGGCAGATGATATAGGCTTGCCGTCCCTCGTTGATCTCCGCGCGGATCTCCTCATAGATCTTCTTTCGCTTGGAAAATCGAACATACTCCGACTTGATCGGTTGCCGCCCGGGAGGCATCTCGTCCAACCTGGAGACTTCCAACTCTCCGTGGACGGTGAGAGCCAACGTCCGAGGAATAGGGGTGGCCGTCATGACCAAAAGGTCCGGATTGTGCTTGTAGCCCTTTTGCCTCAATACGGTCCTCTGCATGACGCCGAACTTATGCTGCTCATCGACCACCACGAGAGTGAGCTTGGCGAAGTCGACGTCCGGCTGAATCAAGGCATGAGTACCCACCGCCAGGTCGATCTCTTGCTCTGCCAACTGCCGTTTGATTTCAGTCTTTTGCTTTTTCTTCACCGATCCCGAGAGAAAGCCCAGCCGAATTCCCACCGGCTCCAGCAGCTCTTTGAGCTTCTGAAAATGCTGTTCGGCCAGAATCTCGGTGGGAGCCATGATGGCGGCTTGATAGCCCTGCCGAATAGCAGCCCAGGCAGCAAAAGCGGCCACCGCCGTTTTGCCGGATCCCACGTCTCCCTGGAGAAGCCTGTTCATCGGTACCTGTCCTCGCAAATCGCTCACAATCTCCTGAGCCACTCTGGACTGGGCTCCGGTTGGGGCAAAGGGGAGAAGACCGAAGAACTCTTCAGGCTTCATCTGTTCGGTCCGATAGTCGGTGAGCCGCGGCTCCAACTCGCGAGTTCGTCTCTGCAATCCGATCTCTATCTGCAGCAAGAACAGCTCCTCGTAGGCCAGACGGCGTCGCGCTTCAGCCAGGCCTAAAGGCGCGCTAGGGAAATGATACTCCAATACGGCAGCGGGCTTGGAGAGGAATCCACGATGCTTTAAAATCAGCTCGGGCAGCGGGTCCGGCATCTTGGGCGCGATGCTTGGCACGACCTGAAACATCAAAGAGCGGATCCACTTCTGAGACATTCGTGCGGTCACCGGATAAACCGGAATCCAACGACCGGCCAGACGATGGGCGTCGTCGGCTGCCTCCACCTCCGGACTCGCGATCTGGCCTCGACGGTACTTGCGCTCGAACTTGCCGTAGCAGTATACCTCCTTGCCCTTTTTCAGGGAGTTGAGGATCCACTTCTGATTAAACCACACCAGGTCGACGATCCCGTCCTGACAGTGAAGCGGGCAAGTGACGATCGTCATCCCTTTGCGAGGGCTGCGAACCGCAGTCTTGCCCAGGACCCCTTTCACCACCACAAACTCCCCTTCCGGGGCGTCTTCCGCTCCCACCATCAGAGTTCGATCTTCCCAACGAAACGGGAGGTGTCCAACCAGGTCTTGCAGCGTGACGACTCCCAAATTCTCCAAGAGGGTGCCCAGCTTAGGGCCGACTCCCTTGAGAAACTTCACTTCTGTGTCTGGTCGGTAACGCGGGTCCAGTTGAGCGGGGGGATACTTGGAATCTAACTCCTGAGCAGAAGGTGCGTCCCCGAGCACACGACCCAGTTGCAATCCGGTCTCGGTGATCAAGCGACGACGCCCCTGACGGTTTGCCTTGACGTACTGATGTCCGTCCAACGAACGCAGGAGTGCTTTGAGGACCTGGCCTTCCTCTTTGATCGGCCAATGGAGAAGCTCAGCCAGCTTGGAACTCACCAGTTCCGGAATATCGCGGCTGTTGCGGCACCCTTCGCGGTACTCGTCGCGAAGAGTGTCGCGAAACTCTGTGAGAAACCTTCGGGCTTGAGGCGTCAAGCCTCCACTCCGGAGCTAAGGTTCTCGCCGATCCTCCCCAACACATCGCTCTCCAACGCCTGTTCGGCGGCCTTGATACCGTTGCAGACGGTTTCGCGGTCGGCCCGGCCATGGCACTTGATCACGATGCCTTTCAACCCCAGCAGAATGGCGCCACCGTGGTCGGAATGAGAGATGTCTTGCTTCAGACTTCTCAAGGAAGGACGAAGCATCAGGCCACCCAGCTTAGCCCGAGCGTTGGTGGTGGCCGCCTGTTTCATTCTTTTAAGGATAAACTCCGAAATCGCTTCCGCGGACTTGAGCATCATGTTGCCCACGAAACCGTCGCACACCACCACATCGACGTCGCCCGCGAAGATACTGCCGGGCTCCACGTTCCCCACAAAATTCAGCCCCTCGGATTTCTCCAGAAGCTCGTGGGCCTGGTTGACCAGCGAATTTCCCTTGCCCTCTTCGGTACCGATGTTGAGAAGACCGACCCGGGGACTTTTAATGCCCATAACCCGATGCGAGTAAGTGCTACCCATCCAGGCAAACTGGAGAAGATACTCCGGCTTGCAATCGGCGTTGGCGCCCAGATCGAGCGCCAGCACGGGCTCCCCTTCCGAGGGGAGCAGTGCCGCTAAGGCCGGCCTTCGGATGCCCTTCAGACGGCCCACTTCCAAGAGGGCGATCTGGTGCAGCGCGCCGGTATTGCCGGCCGAAACGAGGGCCTGGGCTTTGCCGTCCTTGACGAGGCGAGCAGCGACTACGAGCGAGGCTTCGTTTCGCTTCCTCAGCCCCGTGCCGGCCGACTCATCCATCCGAATGTAGTCGTCGCAATGGACAATCTCGATACCGCGACGCTTATAGAGAGGCGGAAGATGCTTCCTGATAGCCTTCTCATTGCCAACCAGAAGAATCTTAGCCTTCGAGCCTTTGGCTGCTTTAAAGGCACCTTTCACAATCTCGGCGGGAGCATCGTCGCCGCCCATGGCGTCTACCGCGATGGTCATGGGTGAATGCTTTTTACGCCAACCAACAAGAGCCTTTCTCAGCCCCAAATTTCTGGGGACTGTCGCCTGTCAGGCGGCGAACAATTCTACCCCTGCGTGACCGTCCAACTGCCTCTGGCGCAGGCTGATCCAGTCGTTGCCGGCCACGATAAGATGATCCACCAACCGAATGCCCAACAGGCGGGCCGCCCGATCCAGCCGACTTGTCAGGGCCAGGTCTTCAGGGGAAGGCTCGGGATCTCCCGAGGGGTGGTTGTGAGCCACCAGAATAGACGACGCGCTCAATTCGAAAGCCGGCCGAAAAACTTCCCTGGGATGCACCAGACTC
>Ga0208330_1000513_pt1 | contig 17298 bp, 18 predicted proteins | sample DeeseametaMP1896_FD_184180 | JGI IMG/M metagenome (GOLD analysis project Ga0208330, IMG submission 184180) | Marine microbial communities from the Deep Pacific Ocean - MP1896 (SPAdes) | ecosystem: Environmental > Aquatic > Marine > Oceanic | place: East of Hawaii, North Pacific Ocean | collected...
GCGTCCCGTCCGATCCGTCCGACTTGCCGCCCAGCGCCTCAGCGCCGCCGGTGAAGGGGCTTTTACGGTTACCCAACAAAACCCGCAAGCAGTTTTTTGAGGTTCCGTCATCTTTTTTTCAAGAACGCCCGAAAACTACGCAAAATCAGGATGTTGAAGTGTCCAAAATTTCCAGTTCCAGGCGCTAACATCACGGCCTCATGCTGCATCGCGGCAGGCTCCGAATCCACATCTTGGGTTATCCACAGGCTTACCCCCAAGAGGGCCGTATTTTGAGCCCATTCGCAGGCCTGAATCGCCGCGATTCACCTCTGACCCTGACCAAAAGACCTCAGGCGAGTCGCGGTCGGGGCGTCAGCCGTAGCCGCAGCGCCAGCAACAGGCAGATCACGCCCAGGTAGGCCAGCGGTTCGATCTGAAACCCTTTCACCAGCATCAGGTAATGTACGCCCCCCAACAGGACCGCGGGGTATGTCAGCCGATGCAGCTTGCGCCAGCGGGCCCCCAACCGCCGCACCGACCAGTTGTTCGAGGTCGCCACCAGCGGCAGCATCAGGGCAAAGCCCGCCATGCCCACGGTGATATAGGGGCGTTTGAGAATGTCGGCCCAGATCTGGCTCAGGATCTGCACATCCAGCAGCAACCAGACCAGCAGGTGAAGAAAGACATAGGTGAAGGTCATGATGCCGATCGCGCGCCGGAACTTGAGCAGGTTCACCCCGGCCCAGCGACGCAGCGGTGTCACCGCCAATCCGACAATGGCCAACTGCAGGGCAAACTCGCCCAGCGCATGTTCCAATGCCTTGATCGGCTCGACGCCCAAGCCCCCGGTCAGGCCCTGGTAAAGGTACCAGGGCGCCGGAAGAGCCAGCACAAGGTACAGCGCCCATGTGGGCAGCCGCCGCGCGGTCTTGTTGATGGCATCCGCGAGCATCAGAAGTTCGCCTTGAGGTCCATGCCCTCGTAGAGCGACGCGACCTCCTCTTCGTAGCCATTGAACATCAGGGTCGGCTGGCGGCGCGCGAACAGCCCACCACCGATGCGCCGTTCGGTCGCCTGGCTCCAGCGCGGGTGGTCGACCGTCGGGTTCACATTCGAATAGAACCCGTATTCGCGTGCGGCGGCCTTGTTCCAGGACGTCGGCGGTTCGCTGTCGGTCAGGGTGATGCGCACGATCGACTTGATTGACTTGAAGCCGTATTTCCACGGCACCACCAGCCGGATCGGCGCGCCGTTCTGGTTGGGGATCGTCTTGCCGTAGATCCCCGTCGCCATCATCGTCAGCGGGTGCATCGCCTCGTCAAGGCGCAGGCCCTCGACATAGGGCCAGTCCAGCACGGGGTAGCGGGTGCCGGGCATTTCCTCGGGGCGCAGCACGGTTTCGAAGGCGACGTATTTCGCCTCGGGTTTCACGCCGGCCAGCTCCAGCAGGTCGGCCAGTTCGAACCCGTTCCAGGGCACGACCATCGACCAGGCCTCGACACAGCGGAACCGATAGATGCGCTCTTCGATGGTCATCTGGCTCAGGATGTCTTCCAGCGCGTAGTCGCCCGGCTTGTCCACCAGCCCGTCGATCTGGATCGACCAGGGCTGCGTGGTCAGCATGTGGGCATTCTCCGCCGGATCGCCCTTGCGTGTGCCGAACTCGTAGTAATTGCAATACGAGGTGATGTCCTCGAAAGGATTGGGGTCCAGCGCGTCCTGTGCCTGTGCCGCATTGGGCATGCCCCCCAACAGGGTGGCACCACCCGCCGCCGCCCCGGCGCCAAGACCCAGCCCCGCCAGCACCCGGCGGCGGTTCATGAAGATCGGCTCCGGCGTGACGTCGGAACGGGTGAGCTTGTTTGTCCAGCGGTTGGCCATGTGTCCTCCTCGGGTGGTCCGTTGCCCGACAAGATAGGCGATGCGCGGGCATGCCCAAACAAACGATGTCTCACGTTGGCGTAACGCGCCTGTAACACACCGCCCGCGCGCCGGCACGGGCGACAGAAATCAGGCCGCCAAATCACCGCCGATCCGCAGAACCTCATCGACCAGCAGATCGAGACCGGATTCAGGAACGCGGTGAAGGCATCCGGGTTAAGTGGAGTTCCGCCGCACTTTCTGCGTCACACCGCAGCTGTCCACTTGGCCGAGGCCGGGGTGCGTGGCAGAGCTCAGCCAGCATCTGGGCATACCGGCGTCCCGGTCACTGAAACTGTACATCCACGATTCAGCCTGGGGCATCTGAGAAAAGCGGCGTCCGCCCTGCAGTTCAGCAGCGGCTCAGGTTCAATGAACCTCGGTCCACTGTCTTTCTGAACATGATTTCCCTTGAAAATCTGGTCGGAGTGAGAGGATTCGAACCTCCGGCCCCTGCCTCCCGAAGACAGTGCTCTACCAGGCTGAGCTACACTCCGACCGTGGCGGGCGGGATAGCCCAGCGCCGGGGCTTTGGCAAGGCTCAATCGTGCGCTTGCTGCGGGTCTTTCGCCTGCACCGCCCGGTCCTTCCTGAAAAACCGCACACGGGGCATGATCCCGGTCTCGAACCGGGTCCTGGACCGCAGGACAGGGCGGTTGGTCGAGGATGTTCCGCCTTCGCGCAGGACGATGTAGGTGCCGCTGGCGATGATGATTCCCGCGCCCGCCACCGTCCAGGCGTCGGGGTACTCGTCGAAGAAGATCGCCCCGGTAAAGGCCGCCCAGAGAATCTGTGAATACTGCATCGGGGCGACCACCACGGCCTCGCCCGCCTTGTAGGCCATGATGACCAGCGCCGAGGCCGCAAAGGCCATGACAGACATCAACGCCAGCCCGCCCAGCTCCAGCGTCGGCATCGGTTTGTAGACAAAGGGCAGCGCCGCGCCCATGACGATGAAATTCGTCAGGATCGGATAAAGCAGCATGACAACGCTGCGTTCATCCTGCCCGATCTTGCGCACAATGATCGAGGCCAGAGAGCTGGCAAAGGCGGCGACCAGCGCCGCAAGATGCCCCAGGCTCAGCTCGGTGGCACCGGGACGCAGCACCACCAGAACGCCGCAGAGGCCGACGACCACTGCAAGACCACGGCGCAGACGCACCTGTTCACCCAGGATGGGGATCGCCAGGAGGGTGATCAGCAGGGGTGCGGCAAAGAGAATCGCATAGACCTGCGCCAGAGGCAGCACCGAAAAGGCGTAGAAGGCCGACAGGCCGGTGATGACCGCTGACAGTGTCCGCACCATCAACCACCAGGGATGCACCGGGCGCAGAGTCCCGGGCTGCGATTCGCGGATCAGGAGCAAAGTCACCAGCGGAAAGGAGAACAGTCCGCTGAAAAAGACGATCTGAACCGGGCTGTAACTGGCGCCCAGCCACTTCACGATCACGTCGTGAAGCGAGAAGACACCGAAAGCGAGCAGCGCCAAAAGGGCGCCTTTGGCGTTGTAAGACATCCGGAATCCGTAAAGCTGAGTCGGTTAGCGCGGCCTGTTATCGCTATCACAAGATGATTGCGGTAGGAACGCAAGGGGGGCAGGCGCAACTTCGCCCGATCACGGGCAGGGTTGATCGGTCCAGTCGTCCGACCCACCACGAAAACACTTTTGCCGAAACCCGTAGGCCATCAGCGCCCAGCGCCGGTTTATGGTCTCCGTGTACTCGAGTCGCCGCTGAACGGCGCTGACCGAATCGTCGCCGCCCCCCGCAAGGGTCAGAACGATCACCAGACGGTCGCCTTCGATACCCGCGCTCAGATCCAGCGATGGGGCGCCTTCGCCGCTTTCGGGAAAATCCAGGATCCAGGTCTGGATTTCGCGCATCGGATGCCGGACGATGCGTGTCTCCGGCAGGCGGAAATCGGAATGACCGGGGAGAATCGTGACATCCTGTGAGGCAACTGGCGTGGCGAACAGGCAGGCAATCAGAAGAGTGCGAAGCATGGAAAACCTTGCGGACCGGACAGGAAGATCCTGTCCGGCCCGAGCATCCCTGTCGAGAAGGGAATTCCTTAGAGCGAGGCGTCCAGCGCCGCGACGATGGCGTCGCCCATCTGGCTGGTCGAAACCGGATCGACCCCTTCTTCGCCCAGGAGGTCCGCGGTGCGATAGCCATCGGCCAGCACCTTTTCCACCGCCTGCTCAAGGCGCGTCGCCTCGTCGCCTTGGTCAAAGCTGTAGCGCAGCGCCATCGCAAACGACAGGATGCAGGCGATCGGGTTTGCCTTGCCCTGGCCCGCGATGTCGGGGGCCGAGCCGTGCACCGGTTCGTACAGCGCCTTGGGCCGGCCGTTCGCCATCGGCGCGCCAAGGCTGGCCGAGGGCAGCATGCCAAGGCTGCCGGTCAGCATGGCGGCGGCATCGGACAACAGGTCGCCGAACAGGTTGTCGGTCACGATCACGTCGAACTGCTTGGGCCAGCGGCAGAGCTGCATGGCACCGGCGTCGGCGTACATGTGGCTCAGCTCGACTTCGGGATAGTCCTTGGCCACTTCGGTCACGACCTCGCGCCAGAGCACACCCGACTCCATGACGTTGGCCTTTTCCATCGAGCACAGCTTCTTGTCGCGCTTCATGGCCAGTTCGAACGCCGATCGTGCCACGCGGTCGATTTCCGACTCGGTATAGCGCTGGGTGTTGATGCCAACGCGCTCGTTGCCCTCCTCGATGATGCCGCGCGGCTCTCCGAAGTAGATGCCGCTGGTCAGCTCGCGCACGATCATGATGTCCAGACCGGCGACAACATCCTTTTTCAGCGAAGAGAAATCGGCCAGCGCGTCAAAGCACTGCGCCGGACGCAGGTTGGCAAAGAGGTCCATTTCCTTGCGCAGGCGCAGCAACCCGCGCTCGGGCTTTACTGAGAAATCCAGCGCGTCGTATTTCGGGCCGCCCACCGCGCCCAGCAGCACCGCGTCCACCTCTTGCGCCTTGGCCATCGTGTCATCGTGCAGCGGCGTGCCGTGCGCGTCGTAGGCCGCGCCGCCGACCAGATCCTCGGACACGTCAAAGGCCATGTCGCGCTTGGCGCCATACCAGTCGATGACCTTGCGGACCTCGGCCATGACCTCGGGGCCGATGCCGTCGCCCGGCAGGATGAGAAGCGAAGGGTTGGACATGGTCGGGCTCTCCTATACGTGACGTCAGGCCCCTAGCGCGCGGGGGCACTCTGGTCAATATCACCCCGCCTGTCGCGGCCCCACATGTGCCAGGAGCCCCTCTGCCAGCGCATCCCAGACCCGGCGGATGCGCGGCGTGTGCCGGACCGCCTCATGCGCCGCCAGCCAAAGCGGCAGGGTCGGCAGCGGGATCTGTGGTAGCACCCGTTCGACCAGAGGTTCCACATCGCCGACGGTGCGCTGCACAAATCCAAGCCCGCATCCCGCCTTGATCAGCTCCCAGTAGACGGGGTGGTGATCGGTGCGGGTGGCGAACCAGTCCCGCTGCGCCTCCAAACCCATCTCGCGTATCCCGCGCAGGATCAGATCGGATCTGTCATAACCGACAAGGTCATGATCCAGGAACGCGTCGAATGTGTCTGGCCGCCCTCGGCGCGCGATGTAGGATTTTGCAGCATAGACGCCGATTGGCAGCTCTCCCAGGTGGCGGGTCACGATGTCCAGCTGTTCGCTACGGTACATGCGAACAGCAATATCCGCCTCTCGGTACAGCAGGTTCTCGGACCGGTCCGTGGGCACCAGGTCGATGCTGATCTCCGGTTCCTCTTCGCGCAGTTTCGCCAGGATCGGCGGCAGGTGGTATTGCGCGGTAAATACGCTGGCTGTGACGCGGACGGTGCCGGACAGCGTCTCTGACCGCCCAGCGGCGGCCAGGCTGAGCCCCCGCATCCCCTCGGCCATGCGCTGCGCGTGGGACAGCAGATCGGCGCCGGCATCGCTGAGCGCCAATCCGCGCGGCTGGCGCCGGAACAACTCCAGCCCCAGCGTGGTCTCGATCTGGCGAACCTGCCGTCCGGCGGTCGGTTGCGAGATACCCAGCTGCCGCGCCGCCTCCGACAGCGACCCGGTTTCGGCCACGGTCAGGAAGGTCTGGACCAGCGACCAGTCGAGCTTGGGGGCAATTGCATCCATTCACTCATGAATACATAAGCTGCGCATTCCGGCAATTCCCAAAACCTGGCGAATGAGGCACTCTTGGGTGCAAGGAAGATGGAGGATCGTCAGATGACGGGAAAAGTGCTGATCCTGGGCGGCAGCGGGCGGTTCGGACGCAATGCGGCAGAGGCCTTCTGGGACGCGGGTTGGCGGGTTGCACTGTTCGACCGAGCAAAGGACGACCTGCTGCAAGCGGTGCAGGGGATGGATGTGATCGTGAACGGCTGGAACCCGGCCTACACGGACTGGGCCACACAGGTGCCACGCCTGACCGAACAGGTGATCGCGGCGGCGCGCGCCTCGGGGGCGACGGTGATCGTACCCGGCAACGTCTATGTCTTTGGCAAGGAGGCTCCCGAAGGGTTTGGCCCCGATGTCGCGCATGCGGCCCGCAATCCCCTCGGCCGGGTGCGGATCGAGATGGAACAGCGCTTACGCGACGCGGATATCCCGGTGATCCTGCTGCGCGCCGGGGATTTCCTGGATACGACCGCCTCGGGCAACTGGTTCGACCTGCAGATGGCGCCCCCCTTGAAAAAAGGCGTGCTGATCTATCCCGGGAACCCGGAGGTGCCGCATGCCTGGGCCTTCCTGCCCGACATGGCGCGTGCCGCCGTGGCCCTCGCCGAACGGCGCGAGAGCTTGCCGCAGTTCACCGAGGTGAATTTCCCCGGCTACACGCTGACCGGGCAGGACATGGCGCGCCTGATCGGTAAGACGCTGGAACGCGAAGTGCGGGTCAAGCGCATGGCCTGGTGGCCCGTCCGCCTCGCCTCGCTGGTCTGGCCGCTGGGCGCGAAACTGGTTGAGATGCGGTATCTCTGGGACAAGCCGCACCACCTGACGCATGAGAGCTTCGACGCGCTGCTGCCGGATTTTCAGACGACCCCGGTGGACGAGGCGCTGGCCGCCGCCGTGGCGCCGGTGCTCAAGGCAGGGTCAGATCGACCCAGACAAGACCATGCGGCCCAAGATCCAGCGACGGCGGCGTGACGCCACGCCCCGTGACCGACAGTGCCCGATCCGGCAGGACATAGCTGACCCGCATCGGGCCGGTGCTGTCCCAGGTCACGGTGTCGACGCCGGGCATCGGATCCTGCAGGCGCGCATGTTCCAGCACTTGGCGCGCGGCCTCCTGCAGACCGTTGCCCCGTGAGGGATCTAGATTGAGGTTCCCGATCAAGGCAACGGGTGTGTCGGGCACGGCACCGACTTTGCCCTCCAGAACATGGGTCCATAGCAGGACCTCATCCCGGTTCCGGCGCCCGTTGCGATCCTCTGGTCCGTCAAAAACAGGAGGGGTCGCCGCAAGCGTCAGCAGCGTCAGGCTCCCGCCGGGCGTTGCCACGCGCAACGCCCAATGCGCCGATGTGGACAGGCGTTGCACGTCGTGTGCCGGATCGTCAGCCGCAATCGCACTGTCCGGCGCGTCTTTCCACAACAGGGCAGAATGATCGGCCCCCAGTTCGACCGGATAGCGCGAGAGCAGCGCCATCCCGCCCTGCCCCGCGAACCAGCCGAACCCCTGCGCATCGCGTGGGCCGCCGCGATAGCCGTCCCCGTCGATGTCCAGCCCGGTCGCCATCCCGGTGTTGGGCCGCAGGGCAAAGAGATGCGGATAGCGCAGGCCCTGGTCCGCCAGGAGGTCGCGCAGCTTGCCCAGCGCAACCAGCCCGGCATCGTAATCCACGTCCGTCAGCAATAGGATATCCGGACCGGTCGCAAGGATCGGGCCCAGGTCCGGCGGCGCCTTTTCAAGGTCCGCCAGCAGCAATCCCGGCCCCTTGCGGCTGAAATCGCCATGCCAGGTGGCAAGGCGCACCGGGTCGGCACAGGCCGCCCAGGCCACCAGAATATAGCTGAGAAAGAGGATCAGACCGCCTGCAGGTCCGCCTGCGCGTAGGCGCGACGGCGCTTTTCCTCGATCAGGTCGGCAATGCGGATCAGCGCCACACCCCTCATGATCAAGCTTGCCGGCAGAAAGGCCCATGCGCTCATCGTCCAGATCAATGTTTGCGGTTCGGCCCAGGACAAGGACGTCGCATGAACCCCGGCGGCCTTCAGCAGCGCCGGAATCAAGAATGGCAGCAGGAACCCTAAGGCCACGTTAACGTGGCTGTCCCGGCGCAGTCGCCGCAGGATGTCCCCGCCAGCGGTGGGATCGTAAAGCGGCAGGTTGATCCAGAAATTGAAGGCACCCCGCCCCAGCGGCCAGTCCAGGATCCGCACCAAGGCCACGAATACCAGGATCGTGACCAGGGAAATAACGTAAGCCAATCCCGCAAGCGGACGGATCTCTTCGACAACGGTTTCGCCGGGCACAGCCAGAAGCATGAGGTGCACGGGCGAGAAGGAGAAATCCATCGCCTCTCCGATCATGCGGCCAAAGGCGATCAGACCATCCGTCAGGGGGGTCGGCAGAACGGAACCACGGCAGATCAGCGTCAACAGGATCACCGTCAGCGCAAGCGAAAAGAAGCGGATGCGATTGAACGGCGGGGCCGAGCGGAATTCGATCAGCGAGGGTGCGTCTGCAAGGTATTCCACAAGCGTGAGGATCGCGGCCACGAGGCCGATCAGGGCGATCATCTGGGTGGTCTCGGCACGGGTTCCCGGCATCAGCAACGCGGGGGTCGCCACAAGCAATGCAACAAGGAATGCCCGCGCCCCGGCGGCCACCATTCGCGTGATCACAGTTCTGCCCTTTCGTTCCGGACGGGAGCGATACGATGCCGCGCCCTTGTTCCATCCCGAGCCCGCGCTTTACGACGGGTTGCCTCAATCTGGCCCAAGTTTTGCCCCTTTTGCCCGGATCGCTCAAGCATTCACGGGAGCCTTGCTCAGATTCATGGCCCTTTAGGGGAGGCACTGGTGCGGGTTTGCATCAATTCCACGGCACGAAAAAGGCGCGCGAAGAACACATCCCAATATATTGGGGTAAAAGAAAAATCCGCCACAAGAGACCTGCCCGGAAATCAGACCATCCGTTAACCCGGCATTAGCGAGTGTGGCGATCACGGCCCATGGAGGCGCCGGAGAACCCCCGCCACGGACCCGCGGCGGGGGCAATGGTCATAGGATCAAACCCAGGGGCGCGCCTGTGCGGCTTGCGCCTCGAAGGCGTCGATGGCCGGGGCCTTTTCCATCGACAGGCCAATATCGTCGAGGCCTTCGAGCAGGCAATGCTTCTTGAACGGGTCGATGTCGAAGGCAAAGCTCTCGCCGTCCGACGTGGTGACGGTCTGCGCTTCGAGGTCGACGGTCATCCGCGCGTTGGACCCCTTTTCGGCGTCCTTCATCAGCACGTCCACGGCCTCTTGCGGCAGCTTGATCGGCAGCAACCCGTTCTTGAAGCAGTTGTTGTAGAAGATGTCGGCGAAGGAGGTCGAGATGATCGCCTTGATACCGAAATCCTTGAGCGCCCAGGGCGCGTGTTCCCGCGACGATCCGCACCCGAAGTTTTCGCCCGCCACGAGGATCTCCGTCTCGCGGTACTGCGGCTGGTTCAGTACGAAATCGGAGATTTCGTTGCCTTCCCGGTCATAGCGCATCTCGTCGAAGAGGTTCACGCCAAGGCCGGACCGCTTGATGGTCTTCAGAAAGACCTTGGGGATGATCATGTCGGTGTCGATATTGACCAGCGGCATGGGGGCCGCGATCCCGGTGAGTTTTTCGTATTTTTCCATCGATCAGGCTCCTCAGGCGTTTTCGGTCATCAGCGCGCGCACGTCGGTCAGGTGACCGGTCAGCGCCGCCGCAGCCGCCATCGCAGGCGACACGAGGTGCGTGCGGCCCTTGTAGCCCTGACGACCCTCGAAGTTGCGGTTCGAGGTGGAGGCGCAGCGCTCACCCTCGCTGAGCTGGTCGGGGTTCATGGCAAGGCACATGGAACAGCCCGCAAGGCGCCATTCGAAACCGGCCTCCGTAAAGATGTCGGCCAGGCCCTCTTCCTCGGCCTGGGCGCGGACAAGGCCCGACCCCGGGACGATCATGGCGCGCATGCCGTCCTTGACCTTTTTCCCCTTCACAACCTCGGCCACGGCGCGCAGATCCTCGATCCGGCCATTGGTGCAAGAGCCGATAAAGACCGTGTCTATGGCGATATCGGTCAACGGTGTGCCGGGCTTGAGGTCCATGTAGTCAAGCGCGCGCTGAGCCGCGGCAACCTTGCCGCCCTTGAAGCTGTCGGGCGCAGGCACGACCGCCGAGATCGGCAGTGCGTCTTCGGGCGAGGTGCCCCAGGTCACGGTGGGTTCGATCGACTCGCCCGGGATGGTCAAGACCTTGTCCCAATGCGCGTCATCGTCGGAATAAAGCGTCTTCCACCAGGTGAGCGCGGCCTCCCACTGGGCGCCCTTCGGCGCGTGCGGGCGGCCCTTGACGTAGTCGAACGTAGTCTCGTCCGGCGCGATCAGACCGGCGCGGGCGCCGCCCTCGATGGCCATGTTGCAGATCGTCATCCGGCCTTCCATCGACAATTCGCGGATCGCCTCGCCGCAATACTCGATGACATAGCCGGTGCCGCCGGCGGTGCCGGTTTCCGCAATGATGCGCAGGACGATGTCCTTGGCGGTGACACCGGGCAGCAGCTTGCCGGTGATTTCCACCTTCATGTTCTTCGACTTGGATTGAATCAGCGTCTGGGTGGCCAGCACATGCTCGACCTCGGACGTGCCGATACCATGCGCCAGTGCGCCGAAGGCACCATGCGTCGCAGTATGCGAGTCACCGCAGACCACGGTCATGCCCGGCAGCGTCCAGCCCTGTTCGGGACCGACGATATGCACGATGCCCTGACGGATGTCCGACACAGGGTAATAGTGGATGCCAAAATCCTTGGCGTTCTTGTCCAGCGCGGCCACCTGGATGCGGCTGTCCTCGGGCATCTGGTCGGGGTTATCGCGGCCTTCGGTGGTGGGCACGTTGTGATCCGGCACGGCGATGGTCTTGTCCGGTGCGCGCACGGTGCGGCCCGCCATGCGCAGCCCTTCGAAGGCCTGCGGGCTGGTCACCTCGTGAACGAGGTGGCGGTCGATGTAGATGAGGCTGGTTCCGTCTGCGTCCTCTTGGACGAGATGGGCATCCCAGATCTTGTCATAAAGCGTCTTGGGGGACATAGGTCCTCTCCCGTTGATTGGCGAATGGCTTGTCGGAAGGGTGGCGCGGACACGCGCCGGGGATCAGGCGCGCGCCTGTAGCCGGGCCAGCACGGTATGCGTGGCGCCGTAGAAACGTTCGCGCAGGCGCGCGCGATCTGTCCTGTCGACATGGGGTTTCATGATCGAGCCTGATACAGCCTCGCGCAGATTCCCGCAAGAGAGCGCCGACGCCCGCCCTGCCAGATGTGCAAGAGCGGGGCCGGTATCGTCTCAGGCCGCCTGACCGGGGGCCAGACGGCGCCGCAGCGCCTCGGGCACCTGGCGGGCCGAGGAAATGCGCGGAAGGGGCATTTCCGGGATGGACCGGTCCTCGCCGTAAAGCGCGGTATACTCGGCATGGTTTTCAAAGGCGCGGCGGCTGATGTAGTCGATAAAGGTCTCTGCCGGAGCACCTTCGGCCAGGATGACCGCGTGATCCTCGGTCTCGACGTGGTAGAGCGTATAGCCCTCGCCCAAGTCCGACAGCGGTACCCGGGAAATGCCGGCGCCATTCACCAGCGCACCTGCGTCAATCAGCATCCCGTCGATCAGCAGGGCATGGTCCGCCGTCAGCAAGAGATCGCGTTCCGGACAACCGCCGCCCAGGGCCCCGGCGCGGACACGTACCGGCATAAGGCGCTCTGCCGGGCCGAACCGGGGCGAGACATGCTGGACGCCGATCCATTTCACCCGCACCGCCTGGCCGTCGTGCGACAGGATCTCTGACCCGATGTGCAGATCCTCTACCGCCACCCGGCCCGCCGGTGTCGCGATCCCCGTTCCCGACAGGAAACAGGCTGGCATGTTCACGTCCAGCACGTCGCTTGGGTCGATGGAGGCCGGATACTCGGAATAGGGAACGTTCGCCTCGGTCGAGCCGAGCAGGTAGCCGAACTGATCCTGGATGAAGTAGAAGTCGCGTCCCCCAAAGGTCACCTTGCCCAGGTAGGTCGCATCGCTGCCAGAATAGTCCGGATTGATGACCTCGCCCTGCTCGACTTCCAGATCGATCGGGCCGCCCTGCTCTTCGTAGATCGAAGAGCCATAGACCGGGTTGTTGATCGTGTCGCCCTGCTTGTTCCAGCCCGACGGCACGCCGCCGATGGTGAACTGGCTGTAGTAGGTGGCGGACAGAACGGTGAACTGACCCATGAATACTCTTCCTCTCCAGGCATTGACCCGCCTTGAAATAAGATCCTCGCGGGTTCGCTCGACCCTGTCAGCTTGTCCGCATCGTGGCAACGAAAAGCGGACACGGCGAGGATTTGCCGAGCGCGGGGTGTGCGCCGCCCCTGGCTGAGGACAAACTGACGCGGCCCCCTTGTGACATCTCCGGATCTGGCCCATTTGCCAGCGGTTCGCGGAGACATCCGCGCAAGACTTCCGAAAATCTTGATCCGAGTGTCGGGGCAACGCGTACCCGTTACAAAGGAAATGAGGCATCCGATGCGGAGTGCATTGAACATCGTCAACCTTGGCTTGATCGCCGTGCTGATCGTTGCTGCGTTCAGCGTGCAGGCCCGCGTGGAGTCGAGCGGGATCATCCCGCTGACCGTACTGGTCGAGTAGCCCTGTGTAACCGGCGGCCGCATCCGGCGTGCCGCCCACGCGAGTGCCAGAGCCGCGCCGTCCCGAGGGGCGGCGCTAGTCGTTTGTGTAGATCGGTCCGGCACTCAGGATGCGTCGGCCCAGAGGTCGGTCGAAAGATATTTCAGACCGCTGTCGCAGAGCACGATCCCCACGGTGCGCCCCCGTTCCGGCCCGCGTAGCAGCGCCGCCGCCGCCGCAAGGTTGGCCCCCGAGGAATAACCGGCGAAAAGCCCCTCTGTCCGTGCCAGCAGGCGGGCGTGGTCACGCGCCTCGGCGCCGCTGACGGTCAGGGTTCCCGCCAGCGGGGCGTCACACAGATGAACGAGGTCCCCCATCCCGTAACCGCCGCCCTGGATCGGGTGATCCGGCTGCGAGGTATCGCCGCCGGCGATGGCCTCGGCGCCCCGGGGTTCCACCGCGTAGCAACGCACGCCCTTGGGCGCGAGGAACCGCGCCGTACCCGCAAGTGTCCCGCCAGAGCCGACGAAATCGGCAAAAACCTCAATCGCACCGTCGGATTGTTCCCAGAGTTCCGGACCGGTGCCGGTTTCATGCGCCGCGGGGTTGCCCGGGTGGCCGAACTGGTCAGCGCGAAAGGCGCCGCGCTCTCGCGTGATCCGCTGCGCCGCCTCTTCGACACGCGCAAGATCCGCGCCCGAGACCTGCCCGGGCACGCTCCCCGGCGCCTGGTCGACCAGCACCACCTCGGCGCCCAGCGCCGCCATCATGCGCGCCCGCTCTACCGAATTGCCCCGGCTCATCACCGCGATGAAGGGATGCCCCAGGATGCCACAGACAATGGCCAGACCGGTGCCCATGTTGCCCGAGGTCAGCTCGACCACCGGCTGCCCGGGCTGCAGCGCACCGCTTTCTCGCGCCGCCTCGATGATGGCACGGGCCGCGCGGTCCTTCTTGGAAAACCCCGGCAAGAGGAAATCTGGCTTGGCAAGGATACGTCCCTCGACCCCCAGCGCCGCGCAGGCGCGGGCAAGGTCGATCAGCGGCGTGTTCCCGATGGCGTCGATGGCAGAAGACAGGATCATGGCGCGACGCTGCGCCGCCCTCCTCGCCAAGTCAAGCAAACCAGAGGGTTGCGCGGTGCCCGCTTTGCAATACTGTTTGAAGTCCCCGAAGACCCGCGCCGACGGAATGTGACATGGACCCACAGGAGACGCTGCCGCTGGACCCTGAGGCCCTGATCGGCCTCTGGGAATTCCTGATGGCCGAAGGCGCGTTGCTGTGGCGCCAGGCGATGCGGCCCTGGACGAGCTACCAGATCGGCATCATCGTCACCGTCTTCCTGCTGGCCTGGGGCCTGCGGGCGCTGATCCGGCCACGGTACTCCGACTGGCTTCGCAGCCGCGAGAACTGGCCGAAATGGCGTTTGCGGATCGGGCTCATCGTGCAGCGGCGGATGCGGATGATCCTCTTTGTCGCGATGATCTGGGTGGCCTACCTGGTGATGAAGGAGCTGACCTGGACGTACCGGTCGCTCTTGTTGCGGGTGGCGGCGAACCTGTCGACCGCATGGCTGTTCATCGCCTTCGCAACGCGGCTGATCGCGAACCCGGCGCTGGGCGTGGCAGTGCGCTACGGCGCCTGGACATGGGCAACGCTGTCGATCCTCGGTTGGACCGACGAGGCGGAAAGCACCCTGGAATCCGTCGCGATCACGATGGGAGAGACGCGGCTTTCGCTGTGGCTGATCATCAAGGCCGTGGTGGTCATGGCCGTGCTGCTCGCGATGGCCCGGCTTATGGCGGGCGCCTCGGCGGCCTCGATCCGGCGCAACACGGCCATCAGCCCGTCGATGCAGGTGCTGGCGGTCAAGGTGCTCCAGGTGATCCTGTTCGGCTCTGCCTTCTTCATCGCTCTGAAATCGGTGGGGGTGGACCTGACCGGCCTGGCGGTGCTGTCCGGCGCCATCGGCGTGGGCCTCGGCTTTGGCCTGCAAAAGGTGGTGTCAAACCTCGTATCCGGCATCATCATCCTGCTCGACAAGTCGATCAAGCCCGGCGACGTCATCAGCCTTGGCGAGACCTTCGGCTGGATCGAGTCGCTGGGCGCGCGTTATGTCAGCGTGGTCACGCGGGACGGCAAGGAATTCCTGATCCCGAACGAGGACCTCATCACCGGCCAGGTGGTAAACTGGTCGCATTCCAACGATTTCGTGCGGCTCGACATCCATTTTGGCACCTCCTACCAGGATGACCCGCACGAGGTGCGCCGCATCGCTATCGCCGCCGCGCAAAGCGTGAACCGGGTGCTGAGCCACAAGCCCCCGGTCTGCCATATCATCGGCTTCGGTGATTCCTCGGTGGACTATGTCCTGCGCTTCTGGATCACGGATCCCACGGGCGGGCTGACCAATATCCGGGGCAACGTCTTTCTGGCGCTCTGGGACGCCTTCCAGGCCAACGGCATCTCGATCCCCTTCCCGCAGCGCGAGGTCCGGGTGCTGAAGGATGCGGAGACCGCCGCGCCCATCATGGACTGACGGACGCGGCCGGGGCACCTCAGCCGAGAACCTCGCCAATCAGCATCTGCGGCTGGCAATCGGTGAATTTCGGAATGTCGTCCAGCAAGGGCTGGGCCTTGCTCATTCCCTCTTTCAACGCGTCGCCGTCGTTGAACACCAGTGTCGCGATGGCATGAAACCCCGGCGGCGTATCGGGACCGCCGGACAGGCCCTTGGTCGCAAGAGCGGTCTTCATGTACGGCCCCCAGATCTCGGCCACCATCTTGAGATGCGTGTTGACGTAGTAATCATAGTCGAAATGGGTGCCCTCCGTGGCCGGATAGAGCACCTGGACGCTGCTGGACATTGCACTTCCTCCCTGTTGTCCGCCCGGTTTACCACAAGTGGCGTGCCGTTACGTCTCTATTTGCAAACCCGTCCCGAGGGCTGACAAACCCATGCCGCGCGCGCATAGTCGCCCCATATCCAGGAGGGGACCATGAGCGAAGATATCGTCATCCTGAGCGGTGCACGCACCGCCATCGGTACGTTCGGCGGCAGCCTTGCGGGCACGCCGCCCATTGACCTCGGGACAGCGGCGGCAAAGGCCGCTCTGGACCGCGCGGGCGTCGAGGGCGGGCAGATCGGACACGTCGTGTTCGGCCATGTCATCAACACAGAGCCGCGCGACATGTACCTCAGCCGCGTGGCGGCGATGCAGGCGGGCATCCCCGATAGCGTGCCTGCAATGAACGTCAATCGGCTCTGTGGCTCCGGCGCGCAGGCCATCGTCTCGGCGGTGCAGTCACTGATGCTGGGCGACGCGGATTTCGCCTTGGCGGGTGGCGCCGAGGCCATGTCGCGCTCGCCCTTCGCGATCACCGATCAGCGGTGGGGCGCCAAGATGGGCGACGTCAAGACGCTGGACATGATGCTGGGCGCGCTGAACTGTCCCTTCGGCACCGGCCATATGGGCGTGACGGCGGAAAACGTCGCCTCGGAACATGACATCAGCCGGGACGCGCAGGACGCCTTTGCCCTGCAAAGCCAGGAGCGCGCGGCCAATGCCATCGCCGAAGGACGGTTCGCCGAGCAGATCGTGCCGGTCCAGGTGCGGCGCAAGCGCGAGATGGTGGATTTCGAGACCGACGAACACCCCAAGGCCACGACGCTGGAGGCGCTGTCCGGCCTGCGCACCGTTTTCCAGAAAGACGGCAGCGTCACGGCGGGGAATGCCAGCGGCATCAACGACGGCGCGGCGGCGCTGGTGCTGGCGCGTGCCTCGGCAGCGCAAGGTGCGGGCTTGAAACCCCGCGCGCGGGTGCTGGGCTATGCCCATGCCGGTGTCCGCCCCGAGGTCATGGGCATCGGCCCGGTCCCGGCGGTGATGTCGCTGCTGGAGCGCACGGGGCTGGGCGCGGATGATTTCGACGTGATCGAATCGAACGAGGCCTTTGCGGCGCAGGCGCTGGCGGTGAACAAGGAATTGGGACTCGACCCGGCCAAGGTGAACCCCAACGGCGGCGCCATCGCTCTGGGCCATCCGGTGGGCGCGACCGGGGCGATCCTGACCGTCAAGGCGCTTTACGAGCTGGAGCGGATCGGCGGATCGAAGGCCCTGATCACCATGTGCATCGGCGGCGGCCAGGGCATCGCTCTGGCGATCGAGCGGATCTGACGACCGAGCCTGTTCGGTCGGACCGCCCCACCCTGCGGGCCGGGACGGCTGTCGTCGCTTGTCAGCCGTCGCACGGCCCGGGGCCGGCCGACAAGCGAGGGGCAAGCCCCTCGCGCTCCCCGGAGGTATTTTCAGCCCAAAGAAACCGGATGCGCGGCCCCGCTCATGCGACCGCATGCGCCAGGGCGCATTGCTTCCAGAGGAGGGTGAGGGCCTTGACCAGGTGGTCGATGTCGGCGTCCGAATGCAGCGGGCCGGGGGTAAAGCGCAGGCGCTCGGTGCCCTTGGGCACGGTCGGATAGTTGATCGGCTGCACGTAGATCCCGTAGTCGCGCATCAGGATATCCGCCAGCATCCGGCAT
>Ga0208330_1000517_pt1 | contig 17242 bp, 19 predicted proteins | sample DeeseametaMP1896_FD_184180 | JGI IMG/M metagenome (GOLD analysis project Ga0208330, IMG submission 184180) | Marine microbial communities from the Deep Pacific Ocean - MP1896 (SPAdes) | ecosystem: Environmental > Aquatic > Marine > Oceanic | place: East of Hawaii, North Pacific Ocean | collected...
TGTGCGTCGCTCAACCAGAAAAGATCAGACATGGTCACCACTCGTTTTCGAACGGTGAATCATGCACGCCAAACCAAATCAATGGGTCCTGACCCTAGATGGGGTTTTCTGGATCGCGCGGACGGGCGCTCCGTGGCGCGACCTCCCCAAGGAATTCGGCAAATGGTCGAGCGTTTACCGGCAGTTCCGGCGCTGGACACTGGCAGGGTTGTGGGAGGACATCATGGATGCCTTGAACCAGAGCGGCGCGGTCCCACACGCCCTTCAAATGATCGACAGCACCGTGGTCCGCGCTCATCATCAGGCAGCGGGCGCTAAAGGGGGACTCCGCGACAGGGTTTCGGGCGTTCAAGAGGTGGCTTCACGACCAAGATCCACCTCTTCGTCAATGCTGCAGGGATGCCCATGAGGACCGAGATAACGCCGGGCCAGACATCGGACTATCTTGGCTTCGATCTGGTCATGGCCGAAAACCTGCCGGCACCGAGCGCCCTGTTGGCCGACCGAGGCTATGATGCTGACAGCATTCGAAAATCATGGGAAAGCGGGACGTTTTGCCTGTCATCCCCCTTTCGGGACATCGCTTCGCGATGCCCTGCCGGGCAAGGGATGCGGAAGTCACGCAAGATGCGCGTCGGTGTCGACCGTCCCCTCTACAGGCTGCGCAACATGGTCGAGCAGTGTTTCAACAAGCTGAAAAACGCCCGCCGTGTCGCTACCCGCTATGACAAGACCGCAGAGAGTTTCCTGGGCTTCATCGACATCGCGTCGATCCGTCTTTGGCTCCGTCATTTGTCAACATGACCTAGCCAGCTAGGAAGAAAGATGGAAGGGTTGAACGAACCGATCAACACCACAGTCACGGAATCACTTGTTGTTGAGACGCCCATGTTCAACCTCCGTAGGAGGTTTTGCACGGATTTTGTTGGTTGTCACCCGGCATCAAGAACTGTTGGCTCAGAGTTTCTACACATTTCTTTGTTTGCGCCCCCAAAGCCACTTCTGCTCGCAACCCATATGCGCTGTTCACCAAAACATCGAGGCGTGGCTTGTGCTCGAGCGAATAGGGAAAGGTGGGTGATCGGGTGGATTGAGCTTCGACCGATCTCGGTAATTTGTTGAAATATATCAGTTTTTTTCGGATAATTGGTGCCCCCACACGGACTCGAACCGCGGACCTACTGATTACAAATCAGTTGCTCTACCAGCTGAGCTATAGGGGCACCGGGCCGCAGACCCCTTGAGGTGCGTCTCGGCGTGGGCGGTGTTTAGCCTGACTCGCGGCGCAAAGAAAGCCTCGATTTTCATCTCTTGCGGCGCAGATGTCACCCCTGCCACGCTTCGCAACACCTGCGGTTTTCCCCGCCGTCAGGCCCGCTATACTGCGCGCCGAGCCAACGACAAACAAAGCCCCATGCAGGTCATTCTTCACACCGGCGTCCATTGCACCGATGACGACCGCCTTCTCAAGGGCCTGCTGCGCAATGCAGAGGCCTGGCGCCACGAGGGCGTGGCCATTCCCGGCCCGTCGAAATACCGCTCCCTGCTGACAGAGGCGATGAACAAGCTGCGCGGCGGCATCCCCGAACCGGGCACGCGCGACCTGCTGTTGGACGCCATCCTGCAACAGGATTCGGGACAGATCTCGCGCCTTGTGCTGTCAAACGACAACTTCTTTTCCGTGCCCAAGCTGATGTTCCAGAACGGCTTCATCTACCAGCGGGCCGAGGAACGGCTGACCAGCTTCATGCAGGCCTTTGAGGGCGACAAGGTGCAGCTTTTCATGGGGTTGCGCGATCCTGCCAGCTTCCTGCCCGCGGCCTTTGCCGCCACCCCGCACGACAGTTTCGCGGCCTTCATGGAAGGCGTGGACCCGATGCGGTTCCGCTGGTCCGACCTAATCCGCCGCATCAAGGGCGCCCAGCCGGACCTGCCGATCGTTCTGTGGTGCAACGAGGACACCCCCTTTCTATGGGGACAGATCATCCGCGAGATGGCGGGCATCAAGCTGAGCCGCAAGATCACCGGCGCCTTCGACCTCTATTCACAGATCATCTCACGCGAGGGGATGCAGCGGTTCCGCGCTTTCCTCAAGGAAAACCCCACGATCACCGAGTCGCAGAAGCGCCGCGTGATGATGGCCTTTCTCGACAAATACGCGCTCGACGAGGCGATGGAGGAAGAGCTGAACCTCGACGGCTGGGACGGACCCTATGTCGACATGCTGACAGAGCTTTACGAGGACGACCTCGAGGTGATTTCGGAGATGGAGGGCGTGCGCCTGCTCACGCCCTGAGGCATCGGATGAATCTCCGCGCCCGGTGCTGCCCGGTATTGGCCGGTATTGGCCGGATAATCCCGTCGCGGGCTTCAATCTGGGCAAAACAGGTTACGAAAACCGCATGTTTGGCCTGCGCGCCATGATCGGGATCAATGTGCGCCTGTCCTCGCCCTCCTACCGTTCGGGGGTGGCCCGGACCTTAAGTCCGGCCAGTCACTCGGGAGGAGACCATGATGAAGCTTGCAAAGATCGTTGTTCCGGTTCTGTTGGGTGCCCTTTCACTTCCTGTCGCGGCCCTGTCCCAGGAAATCGGGAAGGACGCATTCCAGGCCAATTGCGCCGTCTGCCATGGGACGGATGGCAAGGGGGGCGGTCCGATCCTGGATTATCTCAAGTCCGCGCCCTCGGATCTGACCAGGATCTCGGAGCGCAACGGTGGCCAGTTTCCGGCGCAGCAGGTCTATGACCTCATCGCCGATGCCGGTCAGACACGTGCGCATGGGACCAGAGAAATGCCGATCTGGGGCAATCGGTTCAATGCCGAGATCATCGCAAAGCAAGGCGAGTACGGCGGCGGGCCGACCGACATGCCCTCGGCACAGGCACGGATCCTGGAGCTGGTCTTTTTCCTGGCGACCATCCAGGAAGCCGGATGACCGAACGGCATCGGCCGCGTGACAGGTCTTTGGGGCCGTCGGGGGCGTGACCTGCCACAGTGAAGGGCGCGGTCGTCAGGCCGCGCCTCTGTGCTATTTGCCCGACGACATCGACCCGAAAACCGGAAGACTGTCGAGCGCCTGTTTCAGCGCGTCGCCCCAGCCCTGGCTGATGGCTTGGAAATAGGGATCGTCCTGCTCGACCCGCCCGGTGTCGCCGCGCACCAGGCTGTCACTCGTGTAAAGGTGATAGTCAAAGGGCGCGCCCACGGTCAGGTTGGCCTTCACCGTGCTGTCGAAACTCACCAGCAACAGCTTCATCGCCTCGGCAAAGCTCAGGTCCGGGTCATATGCCCGCACCAGGATCGGACGACCGTACTTGATCTCTCCGATCTGGAAAAAGGGCGTGTCCAGCCCCGCTTCGATGAAATTGCCCTCGGGGTAGATCAGGAACAGGCGCGGCGGACCGCCGGCGATTTGCCCGCCGAGAATCAGCGTCGCGTTGAACACGGACGAGGCCCGCTGGCCGGTATCCGAATGGCGCGCGATCACGTCCCGCAGCGTGTCGGCCACCAGCCGCGCGACCTGGTACATCGAGGCCGCCTCCAACACCGAGGGGTTGCGCTCGCCATGCGCCTTGACGCGCTCGTCCAGCTCGCTGACCACGGCCTGCGTGGTGGCCAGGTTGCCCGCGCTGAGCAGCGTGATCACGCGGTCGCCCTCGGCCTCCCAGATCTTCATCTTGCCGTAGGTCGAGATATTGTCGAGCCCGGCATTGGTGCGGGTATCGGACATAAAGACCAACCCCCGGTTCAGCATCATCCCAACGCAATAGGTCATCCCGCGCGTGCCTTTCCTGCCCGTATCCAAAGGCCTTCTAAGGTCAGGACAGGGACCCGGCAAGCGCCAGATCCGGCCAGCGCGGATTCCGTCGCGGGACGTATCCTGCGGAGGATCACCCCGGAGTTATTGCTGGGCCACCTCTATTTCCACGTCCAGCGCCTCCAGCGCGCCGCCCTGCCGGGTGCCGCGCACCGGCGCCGCATCGTGATAATCCATGCCGGTGGCCACGCGGACATAGCGCTGGTCGGGCGAAATGCAGTTGGAACAGTCGAAACCGACCCAGCCCAGGCCCGGCAAATGCGCCTCTGCCCAGGCGTGCATGGCATCCTGTTCCGTGGTGTGGTCCAGCATCAGGTAGCCAGAGACATAACGAGCCGGCAGGCCCATCTCGCGGGCACAGGCGATGAAGACATGGGAATGGTCCTGGCAGACCCCCCGCCCCGCCGACAGCGCTTCCTCTGCGGTCCAGTCGGATTCGGAGGCGCCGACCTCATAGGCCACCGCCTCGGCCACGGCCGCCATCAGCGCATGGGCGCGGTCCAGCTCGGTATCGCCCGAGACGCCGCGGACCAATGCCCGCACGCCCTGCCCCGCCTTGGTCTGCGGTGTCACCCGCCGGTACAGCCAGAGCGGCGCCGGGCCAAGGTGGCGGCCCACGACGCCGTGATTGTCTTCCAGGTGCACCTCACCCTCGCAGGTGATGACCAGTTCCTGCGCACCGCGGTCGATCTCGATCAGGTCGACGGTGTTCTGGTGATGGTCGGTGTAGGACAGGGACTGTTGCCCCCCGGCGACACTGGTGTCCCAGCGCAGCACGTTCTGGCTGTGGCGCGACTTGGGCGTCTTGCGCAGCTGTTGCAGGCCGAAGTTCACCGGTTCTTCGAAACGGTAGCGGGTGATATGACGGATGGTCAGGTTCATCGGGGCCTCGGCGCAGTCATTCATAGAACCGGTAGTCGACTTCGATCTGCCGGCCCAGATCTCCAAGCAGAAGCAACATCTTCTGGATGAACTCATGCAGACCGTAGTCGAACACCGCGTCGATGTCCAAACTCAGGTAGGCGCGGTCGATGTGGTCGATCTTGGCAAAGGAGGGCGCGCGTTCACCGTAGTCGGATCCCAGGAAGCCGAGGTTGTCCCGCAGCTTGTGCGCGCAGAAGGACAGCGAACGCGGCATCCGCCGGTTCAGGATCAGGAACTGCGCGATATCGCGCGGTTCCGAAGAGGCGCCGTATTCCATGCGGTAGCCCCCCTGCCCCGAGACAGAGCGCAGGATGGTTTCCCACTGCACATTGTCGATGGAGGTGCCCACCGCCGTGACCGAGGGCAAAAGGACATAGTATTTCACGTCGATGATGCGCGCGGTGTTGTCGGCCCGTTCCAGGAATGTGCCGATACGGGCAAAATCGTAGATGTCGTTGCGCAGCATGGTGCCGTGGGTGGCGCCCCGGACAAGCCCGGTGCGCTGTCGGATCATGCCCAGCACCTGCGGCAGGTCGCGTTCGCCGACCTTGCGGGCCAGCACTTCCTTGACCCGCATGTAGGTGCCGTTCATCGCCTCCCAGACCTCGCCGGTCAGAGCGGTGCGCACCGTGCGGGCGTTCATCCGCGCCTGTTCCACGCAGCACAGTACCGACGAAGGATTGTCCCGCGATCTCAGCAGCCAGTCGATCGCCGCGTCCTTGGTCACCTTTTCATGGTCTGCAATATAGCCATCCAGCGTGCCGGCGGTCTGCAGAACCGACCGCCATTCCTCGTCCGAGGCCCCCATGCGGGTCAGCGCGATGCGCTGCCCGGTCTCGATCAGGCGGGCGGTGTTTTCGGCGCGCTCCAGCGCGCGGTACATCCAGAACAGGCCATTTGCCGTTTTTCCCAACATCGCGCGTCAGTCCTCCAGCACCCAGGTGTCCTTGGTGCCCCCGCCCTGGGAGGAGTTCACCACGAGCGAGCCCTTTTTCAGCGCCACGCGGGTCAGCCCGCCCGGCGTGATGTTGATTCCCTTGGGGCTGACCAGAACGAAGGGCCGCAGGTCGACGTGGCGCGGCGCCAGGCCCGACTTGGTAAAGATCGGCACCGTCGACAGGCTCAGCGTCGGCTGGGCGATGTAGTTGCCGGGCCGCGCCTCCAGCTTTTTGCGGAACTCGGCCAGCTCTTTCTTGGTGGCGGTGGGGCCGATCAGCATGCCGTAGCCGCCGGACCCGTGCACCTCCTTGACCACCAGCTCCTTGAGGTTGTCGAGGACGTAGGCCAGCGACTCCTTGTCGGAACAGCGCCAGGTCGGCACGTTTTCCAGCAGCGGCCGTTCGCCGGTATAGAACTCCACGATTTCCGGCATGTAGCTGTAGATCGCCTTGTCATCGGCGATGCCGGTGCCGGGCGCGTTTGCGATGGTCAGGTTGCCGGCACGGTAGACATCCATGATGCCCGGCACGCCCAGCGTGCTGTCGGGGTTGAAGGTCAGCGGATCAAGGAAATCGTCGTCGACCCGGCGATAAAGCACGTCGATCGGCTTGTACCCCAGGGTCGTGCGCATGCACAGGCGGCCGTCCTCGACCCGCAGGTCGTGGCCTTCGACCAGCTCCACCCCCATCTCGTCGGCCAGGAAACTGTGTTCGAAATAGGCCGAGTTGAAGATCCCCGGCGTCAGCAATCCGACGGTGGGCTTGCGGCCCAGCCCCTCGGGCGCGCAGGCGGCCAGCGAGTTGTAGAGATCCCCGGGATAGGTCGATACCGGCTGCACCCGGTTCCTCGAGAAGAGCTCGGGGAACATCTGAAGCATGGTTTCGCGGTTTTCCAGCATGTAGCTGACACCCGAAGGCGTGCGCGCGTTGTCCTCAAGGACATAGAATTCGTCGGGGCCGGTGCGCACAAGGTCGATGCCGACGATATGGGTGTAGACGCCGCCCGGCGGGCGCATCCCGATCATCTCGGGCAGGAAGGCATCGTTGCGGGCGATCATCTGTTCGGGCAGGCGCCCGGCCTTCACGATCTCCTGGCCGTGGTAGATGTCATAGAGAAAGGCATTGATCGCGCGCACCCGCTGTTCGATGCCGCGGCTCAGCTTTTGCCATTCGCGGCCGGAAATGATGCGCGGGATGATGTCGAAGGGGATCAGCCGTTCCTCGGCCTCGGCCCGTCCGTAGACGTTGAAGGTGATCCCGGTAAGGCGGAACAGGTCCTCCGCCTCGCGTTGCTTGGCGCGCAGATGCTTTGGGTCCTCGCCTTCGAACCATGTGTTGAAGGGCTGGTAGGGCCTGCGCACAGTGCCCTCCGTGCCCAGCATCTCGTCAAAATAGACTTGATCGTTCATGCTGTTGCGGTCCACCCCATCACTGTTCTTGTAACAGGCAGGCTAACGGGCAGTGACCGACGGCGCAACGGGCGTGAAAGCCTGCGTTGATCCCGTTGAGGGCAGATTGCTCAATAAACAGGCAGAGCGCGCCAGACATTCGGCCCGCCCTGCCCCAAGGGCCATCAGCCCATGCCCAGCGCGGCCTTGTACATGTCCAACACCGCCTCTTCCTCGGCGATGTCGTCGGCATCGCGCTTGCGCAGGGCGATCACCTTGCGCATGACCTTGGTGTCATAGCCGCGCCCCTTTGCCTCGGCCATGACCTCCTTGATCTGCTCGGCGATCTCCTTCTTTTCTTCTTCGAGCCGCTCAACGCGCTCTATAAACTGCTTGAGCTCGCCCGCGGCGACGCCGTAGCTGTCGGTTCCCGTATCCTGCATGTCTGCCTCTTCAGCCTTGTGACCGTATAAGGCCCTTCGATACCCCAGGCCCGTGCCCCCCATCAAGAGCGCGCAAGCCGGGGCTTGCACTCTGCGGCGGGCTTGCGCTAGGCGCAGCGGCGTAGACATCCAGGGGGACAGCGACAATGGCGGCACTGATCTGGGGAGGCGCGGCGCTCTCGGTGGCGGGACTGGTCGGACTGGTCTGGTGCATCGTCCGCGTCTGGAAGGCGCGGCGGGCCGATCTGTCGGACGAAGACCTGCGCACGGTGGTGCGCAAGGTCGTGCCGCTGAACATGGGCGCGCTGTTCCTGTCGGTGATCGGCCTGATGATGGTGATCCTGGGGATCTTCATGGGCTGAGGCCCCGGATCGCGTCCTGGGCGCGCGGGGCACCGCACGGTCCTGTCAGCGATCCTTAACCCCCGGCGCGCAGTCTTGCCCGCGATCGATCACTGAAAACCGGATCACTTCGGCCCCTTTCGGGGCACCCGTGATGCGCGCGACGAGGGGGCGAGAGCCCCCGATGGGCCGGGGCCTGGCAATCCCGGAAATCCGATCCGTTTCGGCGGCCGCCGTTTTCAGCCCTTCCACAAGGGTTCACAGCCCCCCGCCCGGCCGGAATGGCCGTCGGCGGGCGTTGGCGCGCGCCCTGGCCCGGGCCGGTCCCACCCGTCTCAATCGCGCTGGAACGCAATTTAGACGGGCATGTTGTCGAACCCGTCTTCGGCCTCGTCCTCGTGATGCGCCTCGACCATCTCGCGCGCCCAAGCGGGAATCTCGGCGCCGACGCCCTCAAGCCCCAGCACCGCCTGTTCAAGGTGCTCCATCAGATCGTCGCGCGCCGTGCCTTTGGCCGCGTCCAATTCCTTGCGCAGCGTTTCAAGCCGCGCCTCAAGTTCCTTCGCCATGTCTTTCCTCCTGGACTTGGGACCGCCTCAGACCTCGGCGGCGCAGGTCTTGCAAAGTGGCGCCTCGGGCACCGCTTCAAGTCGTTCTGATGAAATCTCCTCGCCGCAGCGCGTGCAGATCCCGTATTCGCCGCGCACCATGCGCGCCAGGGCGGCCCGGATCCGCGCCACCTCTGCCTGGCCGCTGGCCCCCAGCCGTTCCAGCACCTCTTCGCCCTCGCGTTCGATGGCCTGGTCTTCCCAGTCCTTCGAATGCGGCGCCTCCAGTGCCTCTTCGATTCCGTCCAGCCGCACGCCCAGTGCGCGCAGCCGTTCAAGCAGTGCCAGTTTCCGTGCGTGGTGGGACATGATGCAAGCCTCCGTAACCTTTTCGGCACTCTGTCAAACCGTCGCAGCGCGGACCTTGATGCATATCAATCGCACCTTCCCTCTTGAAACATATTCACGTTTGTTTATATGAAGGTCCAGAAAGTTTGGAGGGAACCGAAATGAAACCCGAAGTGACTGCCTTCTTCGACGACGCCACGAACACGATCTCCTACGTCGTGCGCGACCCGAACGGCACCTCCTGTGCCATCATCGACAGCGTTCTGGACTTCGACTATTCGTCCGGCCGCACCGACACGAAATCCGCCGACGCGGTGATCGCCTTCGTCAAGGAAAAAGGCTACAAAGTCGAGTGGTTGCTGGAAACCCACGTCCACGCCGACCACCTCTCCGCCGCGCCCTATATCCAGGAGCGCTTGGGCGGCAAGATCGGCATCGGCGACCGTATCAAGATCGTGCAGGACACCTTTGGCAAGGTCTTCAACGAGGGCACCGAGTTCCAGCGCGACGGCTCGCAGTTCGACCAGCTCTTCCAGGAGGGCGACTCGGTCCACATCGGCCAGCTGCGCGTCGACGTGCTGCACACGCCCGGTCACACACCTGCTTGCCTGACCTATGTCGTCGGTGACGCGGCCTTTGTCGGCGACACGCTGTTCATGCCCGATTTCGGCACTGCCCGCTGCGACTTCCCCGGCGGTTCGTCCGAGACCATGTATGACTCCGTGCAAAAGATCCTCGCCCTTCCGGACGAGACCCGGATCTTTGTCGGCCACGACTACAAGGCCCCGGGCCGCGACGAATACGCCTGGGAAACCACCGTGGGCGAACAGAAAGCCACCAACGTCCACGTCGGCAAAGGCAAGACCAAGGAAGATTTCGTGCACATGCGCGACACCCGCGATGCCTCGCTGGACATGCCCAAGCTCATCATCCCCTCGCTGCAGGTGAACATGCGCGCGGGCCAGATGCCGCCGGCGGACGAAAAAGGCGACGTCTTTCTCAAGGTCCCGGTCAACAAGCTCTGACCCGGACGACACTCTGCGCGGGGGCGCGTCCCTGTCCCCGTGCAGAGACATTTTTCCGGCGCACCATCCTCCCGAGGCGAACCGGGAGTCCGCCGGGCTGACAAAAAAGGAAACATACACATGCCAATCGACTGGATCTGGGGCCTGATCGGCGGAATGCTGATCGGCACGGGCGGCGCTGTCTACCTGTTGGGCAACGGCCGCATCATGGGCGCCAGCGGCATCATCGGCGGGCTCGTCGACGGGTCCGGCTGGTCGACCGCGGCGGAACGCATCATCTTTCTGATCGGCGTGGCCCTGCTGCCGGTGCTTCTGATGCCCTTCTATCGCGCGGTCGACACCCATATCACCGACAATTACGCGGTGCTTGTCGCCGCCGGGCTGCTGGTCGGTATCGGCACGCGGATCGCCAATGGCTGCACCTCGGGGCACGGTGTCTGCGGCATGTCGCGGCTGTCGATACGCGGGATCGTGGCCACCTGCTGCTACATCCTTGCCGGCGGCCTCGGCGTCGTCCTCTTCCGCCACATCCTCGGAGTGATCTGACATGGCACGACTTCTCATCGCATTTCTCGCCGGCGGGCTGTTCGGCGCCGGACTCTTCATCTCGGGCATGACCGACACCACCAAGGTGCAGGGCTGGCTGGACGTCTTCGGCGCCTGGGACCCGACGCTGGCCTTCGTCATGGGCGGCGCCATGATCCCGATGGCCATCGCCTGGATGATCCGCCGCCGCCGCACGATCTCGCTCACCGGCCTGCCGATGCCGCCGGCCCCGTCGAAGGAAATCGACGGCAAGCTGATCCTCGGTTCGGTCATGTTCGGCATCGGCTGGGGACTGGTCGGGCTGTGCCCGGGCCCCTCGATCGCCTCGCTCAGCTATGGCGGTCCGGGTCTCTATGCCTTCCTCGCGGCGATGATCGGCGGGATGCTGATTGCACCGATGCTGCGCGCGCGTCTGGACAGGGCCGTTCCGGCGGCATAAACCGAACCCATGACACCGCGCGTATTGACCGACCAGTATCACGTCTCCCCCCAGATCGACCCCGAGGATGCCGAGGCGATCAAGGCCGCGGGCTATGCCCTGGTCATCGACAACCGGCCCGATGCGGAGGTTCCGCCCTCGCATCAGGCCAGCGCCATGCGCCAGGCGATCGAGGCACAGGGCCTGCGATTCGAGGCTCTGCCGATCACGCACCAGACCATGACCGCGGAAAACATCCTGCGGCAGTCAGAGCTGATCGCCGCGGCCGAAGGACCGGTCCTGGCCTATTGCGCCTCAGGCACGCGCTGCTCGGTGATCTGGGCGCTGGGGCAGGCAGAAACGCTGGGCGCCGATGCGGTGATCGAGACGGCGGCCAAGGCGGGCTACAACCTCGCCGGGCTTCGCCCGACCCTGGAAACCCTGTCCAAACCCTGAGGCGTTACACAACAGGCTCCCGCGTCCGCGACACGGGGGCCTTTTTCTTTGGCAGAACGGCCCGTGGCAGCGCCCCCCCTGGCTGTTTGGCGCGTGACGCCACCCACGGCGCGCCGCTCAATCCTCTTCGAAATCGAAATCCAGCGGCGCGGCGTCAAAGCCATCGCCCATGTCGATCTCCGGCAAGGCCGCCATCGGTTCCCCGCCGCCCTCCGCTGACGTGTCGTCGCCCAGGCCAGAGAAATCGAAATCCCCGCCGTCAAAATCCATCGGCGGCAGGTCGGGGAGGTCTTCCTCGGCAGGCTCTGCCACCTGCGGCAGGTCAGGCACAGCCGGTTCCGGGGCCGCCGCGGGCGCGTCATGGCCGAACCCCGCCTCCGGCGCCGGTTCCGCGGCAGCGCACCCCCCCAGAGAGCCCGCCGTCACACTTGTTGCCGGCCAGTTCAACCGCACCGCACGCAACCCGTTCAGCTGCCCCAGCCGGCCACGCGCGACCAGGTCGCCACGGCCAGCCGTCACCTCGATCTTGTCCAGTGCATCCGGGGGGAGTGAGAGAAGATCACCCGGTTTCAGGGCTTCGGCCCGGCCCAGCGGCATGGTGATCCGGGCCAGCTTGGCGTCCAGCCGCGCGGCCACCCGGCTCAACCGTTCCTCATGCGGGCCGACGCCCCGCCCGGCCTCGGGCGTATCCTGACGCGGCTTGCGTTCGGGCAGGAACAGGGTCATCCGCCCGCGCCGACGGCCCAGGGCCAGGTCGATTTCGGCCCGGAAGGCGCGATAGCCCGCCGCGTCCAGGATCAGCCCGGCGGCGCGCGAATCCTCCAGCATGGCGCCGAAACGATAGCCATCCAGCTGCAGGTGCAGCGGATGCCCCTCCATCGTGTCGGCCAGCCGGGTCAGCGCGCCGTCGATCAGGGGTGCCATCATGGCAGCATCGGTCTGCGTCAGCAGCCGGTCTTCCTCGACCGGCATCTGGGTGACTTGCTGGATGGTTTGCACCTCGACCACGCCGGTCAGCACCTGGCGGTCGACAGATGCAAGGCCCAGCGCGCCCTCCGGCCCGTCCAGCAGGATCAGCAGGTCACGCGGGCCCAACGCCTCGACCACCTCGTCCTGGTCGAGCATCTCGACCGTGACGGATTGCGTCACCAGCGCCAGGTCCCAGAGCACGTCGGCGGTGCGCGACAATGCCCGGCGCAGGGCCTTGGACAGCGACATGCCGCGTGCCTCATAGGCGCGCTGAGCCGCCTGGGCCTTTTGCCCAAGTACGTCATTACGTGCACCGTCAGCCATGCAGAAAATCGCCCGTCATCAACTGCCTCCACTGCCCGTTATCGGCGGATTTGGTTACCAACCGCTTTAACGATCAGGAATTTGTTGAGAAATTCGACCAGGACCGCGCGGCCTATTGCGCCGCCATTTCCTGACGCATCGGCAGGATCACACGGAATGCCGCGCCGCCCCGGTCGGCCAGATAGGAAATCTCTCCCCCCAGCCGTGTCACGATCTGCCGCGAAATCGCCAGCCCCAGCCCGGCGCCGCCGGCCTTCTGGTCGCTGACACGGGCAAATTTCTCAAAGATCACGTCCTGCGCCTCGGGTGCCACGCCCGAACCGTTGTCGATGAAATCCACCAGCAACTGCCCGCGCGCGTCCGTCACCATGATCTGCAATTCCGGCGCCTCGGCGTCACAATACTTGCGCGCATTGGAAATCAGGTTGATGAAAACCTGGCTCAGCCGCTCGACATCGGTGGTGAGCCGCACCTGTTCGCCCACCCGCCGCCGGATCACCCGGATCCCCGACCCGGCCTCATCCGCCAGCGCGGCAGAAACCGCACGGTCCAGGATATCCTCTAGCCGGCCCTCGGTGAGGTTCAGGTTGACCTGGCCGTTCTCCAGCACCGACAGGTCCAGCAGGTCGTCCAGGAGGCGGGTCAGGCGCATCGCCTCGTCATGGATGATCGAGGCATAGCGATTCTGGTCCGCCCGGGTCAGGCCCTGGGTATCGCGCAGGATCTCGGAGAAGGCGCGGATCGAACTCATGGGCGTGCGCAGCTCGTGGCTGATCTGGCTGAGAAATGCATCCTTTTGCACCGACAGCCGCGTCAGCTTGTCATTGGCGCGGCGCAACTGGGCGGCGGTCCGGCTCAGCTCCAGCGATTGCGCCTCCAGCCGGGCGGAATATTCCATCATCTGCGCGGTCTCGTCGGCCACGGCCATCAGGTCCTCGACCGAGACCATCGCCCCGCCGGTGATCTGGCCCACCATCGCATGGGCCGTGGCCGCCCCGACCGACCCGGCCAGTTCGCGTTCCAGCACCTGCAGGAATTCCGGTGTCGGGGCAGGCAGATCGCCCTGCACCCCCTGCGCCCGGGCCTCGCGCAGGAACAGCGCCTGGGCTTCGTTGGGGCCAAGGATCCGCTGGGTCATGACCATCAGGTCTTCGCTCTCGGCGGTGCTTTGCAACCAGCTGCGCGCCCCCGCCCCCGCGGCCCGGGCCGACACGAACTGCGCCCCCTGCAGCCGTTCCAGCGGCGAGGCGGCGCTGAACAACGAGCCTGCAACAAAGGCCAGCGTGTTGAGCAGCAGGCTCCAGAACACGGCGTGCAGCAGCTTGTCGTCGAAACTCACCCCGAACAGCGCCTCTGGCCGCAGCAGCGTGATGTCCAGCGGGCCGTCGCTGAACCAGCTTGCGGGCAGAACCGTGCCGGGGCCGAAACTGGGCAAATACAGCGTGTAAAGCCAGATCGCAAAACCCACCGTCAGCCCCGCCAGCGCGCCCACCCGCGTGGCCCCGCGCCAAAAGATCCCGCCCATCAACGCCGGCAGGACCTGCGCCACGCCGGTAAAGGCGATCAGCCCGATGGCGGCCAGTTCGGTCCGCCCCCCCGACAGCGCGTAATAGAGATAGCCCAGCAGCAGGACGCCCGCGATGGACAGGCGCCGCGACAGCAGCACCACGTTGCGCACATCGCCCGAGACACTGGCCGTGCCTTCGCGCAGGCGCAGCCAGACCGGCATGACAATGTGGTTCGACACCATCGTCGACAGCGCGATGGCCGCGACGATCACCATAGAGGTTGCAGAGCTGAAGCCGCCCAGGAAAGCCAGCAGCGCCAGCCCCTCTTTCCCCTGGCTCAGCGGCAGGGTCAGCACGAACAGATCGGGGTTCGACCCCTCTGGCAAAAGGTCCAGCCCGGTGACGGCGATCGGCACGACAAACAGGCTCATCGCCATGAGGTACAGCGGAAAGGCCCAGGCGGCCATGCCCAGCTGGGCGTCGTTGTCGTTTTCCACCACCAGCACCTGGAACATGCGCGGCAGGCAGAGGAAAGCCGCCGCAGACAGCAACATGACCCCGGCCCAGCGCCCGTTGTTCACCTGCCAGGTCCCCAGTTCCGAGGCATCGATCCGCGCAAGCGTCGCGACCACCCCGCCCGACAGCCCCCAGACGACAAAGACCCCCAGCGCCACCAGAGCGGTCAGCTTGACCACCGCCTCGACGGCGATGGCCATGACGACGCCGTGATGACGTTCGTTGGCATCCAGATTGCGGGTGCCGAAGATCACGGTAAAGACCGCCAGCCCGGCAGCGACCCACAAGGCAGTCAGACTGCTGCCCGTATTCTCGACCGGCGCCGTATCCGAAAACACCTCGACCGAAAGCGTCACCGACTGCAGTTGCAGCGCGATATAGGGCGTCGTGCCGATCACCGCGAGGATGGTCACGCCGATGCCCAGCAGGTTGGACTTGCCATAGCGGGACGAGATCAGGTCGGCGATGGAGGTGATGCGCTGGTTGCGCCCGATCCGCACCAGCTTGCGCAGGATCCACCACCAGCCCAGCATCACAAGGCTGGGGCCCAGGTAGATCGTCAGGTATTCGAACCCGTTGCGCGCCGCGCTGCCCACCGCGCCGTAAAAGGTCCAGGCGGTGCAGTAGATCGACAGCGACAGCGTGTAGACGATGGGCGCCCGCAGCCAGCGCACCCGCCCGCTTTGCGCCGCGCGTTCGGCAAAGAAGGCGACTCCGAAGAGCAGGGCGACATAGGCGATCGAGATCGACGCCAGCAGGTTCAGCGTGCTCACGGTCCCTCGCCTCCGGACGGCGGTGCGGCGGCACTGTGCGAGCCTTTCAGAAGGCGGACCAGCCGGGCGGCCGCCAGCGCAAGCCCCAGCCAGATCCCGAAGATATAGACCAGCACCAGAGAGGCGGGCATCGGCGCATCGGCGCCGCGCCACAAAAGCGGCAGCCACCACAGCACCCAGCCCAGCAAGGGCAAGGCGCAGGCGGCGTCGATCAGGCGACGGCGTCGAAAACTCTGGCGTTCGACCTGAAACGGCGCATGACGCGCGGGCGGCTTGCCCGGCGGACGCGGCGGCACGCCTCCGGGCGGGCGGGTCATTGCGCCGACAAGGCCCGCACGGCGTCGAGCACCTCGGCGTTCGAGAAGGGCTTGGTCATAAATCGGCTGGCGCCGGCACGCTCTGCCATCTCGCGGTCCTTGCTCTGACCGCGCGCGGTCAGCATCAGCACCGGCAGCTCTGAATGGGTGGGATCCTCGCGCAGTTCGCGCAGGATGTCATAGCCCGACCGCCCCGGCAGCATCACGTCCAGGATCACCACATCGGGCGCCCGGTCGCGCACGATCTGCGCGGCGTCGGTGCCGTTGGAATGGGTGTGCACCTGCCAGCCATCGCGGGACAATATGAAACGGATCGCTTCAATGATATTCGGCTCGTCCTCGATCAGCAGAACCTGTCCGCCCATATCTTCCCCCCCCCGCATCCCGCCTCCAAGGTCTTTTGCGCCTATCCTAAAGCAGGTAACGCCAAGTCTAGGCGGTTATCGCGACCGGTGTCAAAATACTGTTGTCGCTAACGCGGTGTTTTCTGACCCCGGACAAGCCCTTGGCCTGCCCCAGCGTCGCGGTGCCCCGCCACAGGGCGCACCCGGGGCTCAGCGCCGGGCCGAGGCCAGGATCGAGGGTTCGCGCCGCCCCTCGCAGGATTCGCGCGGGCAGACCCGGCAGGCCACCCCCAGTTGCGGCGGTGTCGCGGGCGGGTCTGCCCCCTGCGGCAATGGGCGGACCAGCATCTGCGCCTGGTACAGCGGATCGGCATTGACCGCAGGCCCGGCCTGCGGTGTCGCCAGCGCATCGGCCCAGAGCAGGGTGCCGGTGCGCCCGACCTGCATCACCGGCCCCGCCAGGATCACATGCGGACGCGACAACGCCCGGTAGAGCGGCCAGAGCGGACAGGCGGCGCCGAAACGGGGCATCGGGAAATCCGGCAGCGGCTTGCGGTAGGTCAGCACACCCGAACTGTCGCAGATTGCCAGGCCCACCGGGGTCGGCAGGTCCTCGGGCGGCATGGCGGCAAGGCGGCGCATGATGCGGGCCGGGTCGGCGCCCAGCGCGGCCGCCAGCGCCGCCGGATCGGGGCCATGCTCTTCGACCGCCGGGCGCAGCCGGTCCAGCGGCAGGGCCGCGGCATCGGCGGCGTAGCGGTCCAGCCAGCCGCGCAAGAGCCCGCGCGCAGGCCCCGACAACCCCCGGCCCAGCGCGGACAGGGCCGCGTCACGGTCGCCCCCCGCTTCCAGCTCGGGCACCGTGTGCCCCGCCTTCTCCAGTGCAGCGTCCAGCTCCTCTTGCGGGGCGCCGGTTTCCAGCGGCGAGGTCTCGTCCGCCTCCAGGTAGGTGACAAGCCCCCGGCTGGTTTCCGCCAAGCGCGCGCTGTCCTCGTAGATGTTGCGGTGAAAGCGCGCCTGCCATTCCGCGTCGACCTCGCCCGGTTCCGCCAGGATCGAGGCGGCAGAGCGGATCGCCGTCACGGTCGACAGCATCTCGTGCAGCGAGGCGGCCAGATGCGGGTCATGGGTCATGCGGTCGTTCAGCGTTTCCAGGCTGCGCTCCAGTTGGGCGACGCGGCTGTGACTGTCGGCCAGCACCTGCGCCCAGCCCGGAAAACGCCCGGCGAATTCATCGACGCGGTCCAGCTCGGAACTGACCTGCGGCATGTCGGCGGCGGCCTCGCGTAGCGAAGCG
>Ga0208330_1000518_pt1 | contig 17154 bp, 16 predicted proteins | sample DeeseametaMP1896_FD_184180 | JGI IMG/M metagenome (GOLD analysis project Ga0208330, IMG submission 184180) | Marine microbial communities from the Deep Pacific Ocean - MP1896 (SPAdes) | ecosystem: Environmental > Aquatic > Marine > Oceanic | place: East of Hawaii, North Pacific Ocean | collected...
CCCCCGTCGCGGCTGGTTTCCTGGGCGCCGGTCTGGCGGTGGGCTGGACGGCGGCGGAGATCAGCAGCGCATCCCTGAGCCGTGACCGGATCATCCGGCGGGTGACGGCGATCGCGCCGGTGGTGATGGCCGCCGGCCTGACGCTGAATGCCCTCACCCAACGTCAGGACGCGTCCGCAGGATATGTCGCGGTGTGGGCGCTCGGGCTGGTGATGAGCGGCGTCGGGGTGGGCATGGCATGGCCGCATCTGTCAGCGTGGGCGATGAGCAAGGTCGGCGACCCCGGCGAGGGGCCGGTCGCGGCGGCTGCGATCAACACCGTGCAACTCATGTCGGCAGCCCTCGGCGCCGCGGTCGCTGGAGTCGTCGTCAATTCCATCGACAGTGGTGACGCGACAGCAGCGGGCGCTGTGTTCACGACGTTCGCGGTGCTAGTCGCGGCGGGGACGGTGGCCGCGGTCAGGAGCGGCCGCGACCCTCACTCTGCGAGGCGCCGCACCAGGGTCCAGTGATTGCCGTCGTGGTCGCGGCGGTAGGGCACTCATCGAGACCTCGATGGGCGGTCTCACCGAGGGCGAACCGCGATCACCAAGGCGAACGACCACGGCACCGGGGACCGGGACGAAATCACGGCAGCCCGGTGCGCGCCTGAGAGAGGCATGGCCGATGATGGCCGGGCAGCGACGAGAAGGAGGACGGTCGGGTGACCCTGCTCTATCTGGCTCTGGCCATCGTGACGGAGGTGGCAGCGACGCTGTCGCTGAAGGGCTCGGCCACCACGCCCGCGCTGTACGTGGTGGTGGTGGCGGGCTATCTGGCGTCGTTCGTGTTCCTCACCGTGGTGCTCAAACGTGGCATGGCCCTCGGAGTGGCCTACGGGATCTGGGGCGCGTGCGGAGTCGCGTTGACGGCGACGCTGTCGACGCTGATCTACCGCGAAGCGTTCACCGTCGGCATGGGCATCGGGCTGGTCTGTGTGATCGCCGGTGTCTTGCTGGTGGAGACCGGTTCCCGTGCGGAGGAGCCGGAACCGCGCGCGGGCGCAGCGGATCGGTGACGGCGTGCAGTACCTGTTGTTGATCGGGGCCATCCTCACCGAGGTCACCGCGACACTGTCGCTTCGCGTCGCGGCCCGGGGACGCCCGCCGTTCTACGTCGTGGTCGTGGTCGGTTACCTGCTTGCGTTCACGATGCTCGCTGGGTCGTTGCGCGCGGGTATGCCGCTCGGTGTCGCGTACGGCATCTGGGCCGCAGCGGGTGTGGCACTGACCGCCACGGCGCGTTATCTGTTCCAGGAGGCGGTGACCCCCCGGATGCTCGGGGGGATCGCGCTGATCGTCGTCGGGGTGCTCCTGCTCGAAGTCGGCGCGGTTCGCTGAGCGGAGGGATTATCCCGTCGCTGAGACACCAGACGGCTTCATTGCGACACAACTTGGCAACTGTTGGGTCACTCTTGCATCGCCGAGCTGGGCAAATTTGCTAGCAATGTGTCAGCGTGATCGGCGTGCGCACATTCCAGGTCGCTCGCACCCTCATGGTCGCTACACTGACTGCCGCGGCAGCCGCTGTGTCTGTCGTCAACAGCCCTGTTGCTGCCGCTGTCTCGTGCCCGGACGTCGAGGTGGTCTTCGCCCGCGGAACGGCGGACCGGACCGGACTGGGTTGGGCCGGCAAGGCCTTCGTCGATTCGCTGAAATGGAAGCTACTCGGCAAAAGAGTCTCGGCCTACGCCGTCGACTATCCCGCCAGCTGGAACTTCTCGAAGTCGACGTCGGAGGGTGCCGTCGACGCCAACAAGCACGTTCAGTACATCGCCGGCATGTGTCCGGACACCAAGATCGTCCTGGGTGGGATGTCGCAGGGTGCGGGCGTCATCGACCTCATCACCATCGGCAACAGGACCATCTGGTTCTTCCGGCCGGCGCCGTTGCCCGATTCCATGGTCGACCACATCGCCGCGATCGCGGTATTCGGTAACCCCTCGCGCGACGTGTCGACGCTGGGTCCGCTCACCCAGATCAGCCCGCTCTACGGCGACCGGGCAATCGACTTGTGCGCGAACGGGGACCCCTATTGCTCCAATGGAATCAACTTCTTCGCCCATTTCGCCTACCGCTGGAACGGGATGATCAACGAAGCGGCCACATTCACCGCCGGACGTGTCCTCGGCATCGACTCCTGAGCCGGAGGCCGGATGCCGCTGCCGTTTCCACCGCAGCGTCCGCCGGACCCGAGAGGGAGTGCCTCGGTGGCCCGAACCAGCCGCGGCCCCAGTGGATTCCGCCGACAGCGGCCACCCTTACGGGACCGCGTTACTGACGCGCAGAGATATTCGTTGCCGCAGTGCGTGATTCCCCCGGTTTGCGGGTGCCACCCACCCCGGTGTATCGGCCGTCACCGCTGATCGGGCATCGTGATGTTGCCAATTCCGGTCAGGCTGCATCCAGGGCGAATGGACCGCGGGTGTGGTGATTCGCACCCATGTTCGCCTGATGCCGGGTTACTGTCTGTGGCGTTGCAACTGACACTGGGAGGATATGGATGAGCGCCTATCAAACCGTGGTGGTTGGTACGGACGGATCAGATTCGTCGTTGCGTGCCGTGGACCGCGCGGGACAGATCGCCGCCGGGTCGAACGCGAAACTCGTCATCGCGACGGCCTACTTCCCGCAGAGCGAGGATCAGCGCGCCGCTGACGTCCTCAAGGACGAGGGCTACAAGATGTCGGGGAACGCGCCGATCTACGCGATCCTGCGGGAGGCACGTGAGCGGGCCAAGGCCGCCGGTGCGCCTGACATCGAAGAGAAGGCGGTCGTCGGAGCGCCTGTCGATGCGCTTGTCGATCTGGCTGAGGAAGTCGGCGCCGACCTGCTGGTGGTCGGCAACGTCGGGTTGAGCACGATCGCCGGGCGACTGCTCGGCTCGGTGCCCGCCAACGTCGCACGCCGCTCGAAATCCGACGTACTCATCGTCCACACGTCGTGAGCCGCACGCCCTGGGCCGGCGACACGTCGGCCCAGGGCGACAGGCGGCTCAGGTGTTGGACGCTTTGGCGATGTTGGTGATCGCCGCGTCGAGGGTGGCGTTGAACTCCTCATCGCTCTGCTGAGCGGTCAGCCCTTCGGTCAAGGCGCGGGAGAAGCTGGCGATGACCCCATGGTTGGCGGCCAACTTGTCGCAGGCGTCGTCGCGGTTGTAGCCGCCCGAGAGCGCCACCACGCGCACCACCTTCGGGTGCTCGACGAGTTCGCGATACAGGTTGTTCTCGTCGGGCAGCGTCAGCTTGAGCATCACCGACTGACCGTCGTCCAGGCTGTCCAGACCCCGCAGGAGCGCCTCTTTGAGCTGCTCTTCGGCCTTGCCCTTCTCGGGGCTGTGGATGTCGACCTCCGGCTCGATGATCGGCACCAGGCCGGCGGCAAGGATCTGGCGGGCGACCTCGAACTGCTGATCGACGACGGCCTGCAGACCCGCGCCGGGCAGCTTGATCACCGAGCGCATCTTCGTGCCGAAGACGCCGTGGTCGCGCGCCCGCGCCAGCAGGTCGTCGAGGTTCGGGATCGGTTTCATCACCTGGGCGCCGTCCTTCTCCTCGGCCAGGCCCTTGTCGACCTTGAGGAACGGCACGATGTGCTTGACGTTCCAGAGGTAGTCGGCGCTCGCGCGTCCGTCGATCTGACGGTCCATCGTGTCCTCGAACAGGATGGCGCCGACGATGCGGTCACCGTCGAAGGCGGGGCTGGTGATGATGCGGGTCCGCATCTGGTGCACCATGTCGAACATCTCGGCGTCGCCGGAGTAGGCGTCCTCCTCGATGCCGTAGAGCTTCAAGGCCTTGGGTGTGCTGCCTCCGCTCTGGTCCAGCGCCGCGATGAAGCCGGCGCCGCTCTGCGCCTTGGTGAACTGCTCGCTGTTCATGTTCCCTTCCTGATCCTTCACACTGATCCTTTTCGGTCCCTGCCGTCACCACCCGCGGTCGCGCCACTCCTGCAGGTGCGGGCGCTCGGCGCCGAGCGTGGTGTCGTCGCCGTGTCCCGGGTACACGACGGTCTGATCGGCGTACACATCGAACACCCGACTGGTCACATCGCCCAGCAGCTGCTCGAAATCGCCTTCTTTCCAGGTCTTGCCGACGCCGCCGGGAAACAGGCAGTCACCGGTGAACAGGTGCACCCGCCCGTCGGTGGCCGGCCCGCTGAGCGCCAGCGCCACCGAGCCCGGCGTGTGGCCGCGCAGGTGGATGACCTCGAAGCGCAGCTCCCCGACCTCCACGGTGTCGCCGCCGGCCAGCAATCGGTCCGGCCGGACCGGGAGCGGGTCGGCGTCCAGGCGGTGCGCAGCGGTGGGAGCGTGGGTCGAGTCGGTGACCGCCGTCAGCGCACCCCAATGGTCCGGGTGCTGATGGCTGGTGACGATCAGCGACAGCGTGGGCGCGTATCGTTCGATCAGATCGAGCAGGATCTCGGGTTCGTTCGCGGCGTCGATGAGTAGCGTCTGACCGGTTTGGGAACAGGTGACCAGATAGGTGTTGTTGTCCATCGGGCCCACCGATGCCTTGATGATCGTGGCTCCGGGCAGGACGCGTCGCGCGGCGGTGTGCGGCTCGACGTGTCCGGTGTAATCGTCATCGACCACTGTCATGGTGGTCACGTTACTTCCCGGAGTCGGGGCGTCGGCGCTGCCGCCGCGATTCGGGACCTGGCGGCGGGCTCGCCGGCAGCAGGACTTGTCGGTGGGGATGCTTAGCATGGGCATGTGCTGCGTCTGCGGCCCGTAACGCGTGGAAGGGACATCGTTGGCTGACCGCCTCATTGTCAAAGGTGCCCGGGAACACAATCTGCGTGGCGTCGACTTGGATCTGCCGCGCGACGCGATGATCGTGTTCACCGGGCTGTCGGGTTCGGGCAAGTCGTCGCTCGCCTTCGACACGATCTTCGCCGAGGGCCAGCGGCGCTATGTCGAGTCGTTGTCGGCGTACGCGCGTCAGTTCCTGGGCCAGATGGACAAACCCGACGTCGATTTCATCGAGGGCCTGTCGCCCGCGGTGTCGATCGATCAGAAGTCCACCAACCGCAACCCACGCTCGACCGTGGGCACCATCACCGAGGTGTACGACTACCTGCGTCTGCTCTATGCCAGGGCCGGCACCCCGCACTGTCCGGTGTGCGGCGAGCGCATCGCCCGCCAGACGCCTCAACAGATCGTCGACCAGGTCCTCGCGATGGACGAGGGTCTGCGGTTCCAGGTGCTCGCACCGGTGGTGCGCACCCGTAAGGGCGAGTTCGTCGACCTGTTCGACAAACTGAACACGCAGGGCTACAGCAGGGTGCGGGTGGACGGAGTGGTGCACTCGTTGGCCGATCCGCCGAAGCTGAAGAAGCAGGAGAAGCACGACATCGAGGTGGTCGTCGATCGCCTCACCGTCAAAGCCAGCGCCAAACAGCGGTTGACCGACTCGGTGGAAACCGCGCTGAACCTGGCCGACGGCATCGTGGTCCTCGAGTTCGTCGACAGAGAAGACGACCACCCGCACCGCGAGCAGCGGTTTTCCGAGAAGCTGGCCTGCCCCAACGGTCACCCGCTGGCCGTCGACGACCTCGAGCCCCGGTCGTTCTCGTTCAACTCGCCGTACGGCGCATGCCCGGAATGCGTCGGGTTGGGCATCAAGAAAGAGGTCGATCCCGATCTCGTCGTCCCCGACCCGGACCTCACCCTCGCCGAAGGCGCCATCGCACCGTGGTCGATGGGCCACACCGCCGAGTACTTCACCCGGATGCTGTCCGGGCTGGGCGACCAGCTGGGCTTCGACGTCGACACTCCGTGGCGCAAGCTGCCCGCCAAGGCGCGCCGCGCCATTCTCGAGGGCTGTGACGAGCAGGTTCATGTGCGCTACAAGAACCGTTACGGCCGCACCAGGTCCTACTACGCCGACTTCGAGGGCGTGCTGGCGTTTCTGCAGCGCCGGATGGAGCAGACCGACTCCGAACAGATGAAGGAGCGTCTCGAAGGCTTCATGCGCGACGTGCCGTGCCCCGAATGCCAGGGCACCCGGCTCAAACCCGAGATCCTCGCCGTCACGATGTCCGCCGGAGATTTCGGCGCCAAGTCGATCGCCGAGGTCGCCGAGCTGTCCATCGCCGAGTGCGCCAGGTTCCTCAACGCGCTGACCCTCGGTTCCCGGGAGAAGGCGATCGCCGGTCAGGTACTCAAGGAGATCCAGTCTCGGCTCGGTTTCCTGCTCGACGTCGGGCTGGACTACCTGTCCCTGTCGCGGGCCGCGGCCACGCTGTCGGGCGGGGAGGCCCAGCGCATCCGGCTGGCCACCCAGATCGGGTCCGGCCTGGTCGGTGTGCTCTACGTCCTCGACGAACCGTCGATCGGTCTGCATCAGCGGGACAACCGCAGGTTGATCGACACCCTGGTGCGGCTGCGGGACCTCGGCAACACCCTGATCGTGGTCGAACACGACCTGGACACCATCGCCCACGCCGACTGGGTCGTCGACATCGGGCCCGCGGCCGGCGAGCACGGCGGCCGCATCGTGCACAGCGGACCCTATGAAGCGCTTTTGGAGAACACCGACTCACTGACCGGGGCCTATCTGTCCGGCAAAGAGCAGATCGAGGTCCCGGCCCTGCGCCGCCCGGTCGACAAGAAGCGCCAGCTCACCGTGGTCGGCGCCCGCGAGCACAACCTGCGCGAGATCGACGTCCCGTTCCCGCTCGGGGTGCTGACCTCGGTGACCGGGGTGTCCGGCTCCGGCAAATCCACCCTGGTCAACGACATCCTGGCGGCCGTGCTCGCGAACAAACTCAACGGAGCGAGACTGGTGCCGGGCCGGCACACCCGGGTGACCGGACTGGACAAGGTCGACAAGCTCGTCCGGGTCGACCAGTCGCCGATCGGCCGGACGCCGCGGTCCAATCCCGCGACCTACACCGGGGTGTTCGACAAGATCCGCACCCTGTTCGCCGCGACCACGGAAGCCAAGGTCCGCGGCTACCAACCCGGGCGCTTCTCGTTCAACGTCAAGGGCGGCCGGTGCGAAGCCTGCTCCGGCGACGGCACGATCAAGATCGAGATGAACTTCCTGCCCGACGTGTACGTGCCGTGCGAGGTCTGTCAGGGCGCCCGGTACAACCGGGAGACGCTGGAGGTGCACTACAAGGGCAAGACCATTGCCGAAGTTCTCGACATGTCCATCGAGGAAGCATCCGAGTTCTTCGCGCCCATCACCTCGATCCACCGCTACCTCAAGACGCTGGTGGACGTCGGGCTGGGCTATGTGCGACTCGGTCAGCCCGCGCCGACGCTGTCGGGGGGTGAGGCCCAGCGCGTCAAGCTCGCCTCCGAGCTGCAGAAGCGGTCCACCGGCCGCACCGTCTACATCCTCGACGAGCCCACCACCGGGCTGCATTTCGAGGACATCCGCAAGTTGCTCACGGTCATCAACGGCCTTGTCGACAAGGGCAATTCGGTCATCGTGATCGAACACAACCTCGACGTGATCAAGACCTCGGACTGGATCATCGACATGGGTCCCGAAGGTGGTTCGGGAGGAGGCACCGTCGTCGCCACCGGAACCCCCGAGGACGTCGCGGCGGACCCCGACAGCTACACGGGCCACTTCCTGGCCGAGACGCTGGGCGTCGCCCGTCCGACCCGCAAGACCCGAAACGGCCGCCGCAAGGTCAGCGCCTAGCATCCGGTCGGCAGGCGGGGGAGGGAAATCGCGGACTGACGCGGACCCCGTCCAGCCACGCGGTGAGCTGATCGGCGCGGGCTGTCAGTTCGCGGTGTGCGCGACGGCCGACGTCCTCGAGCAGCACGAGTTCGACGCGGCCGGCGTCGTCCTGTCGCCACGCACCGACCACGCGGCCGTCGACCCACACCGTCGGGCCGGCATTGCCGTTGCGGTCGAATACCTGATCGCGGTGTGCGCCCACGTACCAGTCTCGCTCCAGCCAACCCATCGTCGTCACGTCCAACGCGGGCAGCAGGGCGCACCACGGTTCGACGTCGGTGTCGGCGGGTTCGGGCTCCACGTCCTCGGGCAGCGCGTAGCCCGTGGAGCCGGCCAGATCGACTGCCACGGCATCGACCTCGCCCAGCGCTTGCCGCGCCCAGGTGAGTGTCTGGCCGAACCACCACTTGACGTCGGCGACGGTGGCCGGCCCGAAGGCGGACAACCACCGCCGCACCAGTTCCGCCCGCGCCAGTTCCGGTGACACCGGCCCCGGCGTGGTCGGCAGCCACTCGGCCATCGTGGTCCAGCGCGGCCGCGACGCGGTCCACCGGCCGTCGTTGGGGCCGCGCACGATATCGCCGCGGGCACCGAGCACGGTCAGCACCCTGGGCGCCAAAGGTGTCGGGCCGCCCCAGCGTTTGCCCGGGGCGGCGTCGTGGCTCCCGGCCAATTCTGTGAGCTCTTCGCGCAATCCCCGTGCGCTGACCGGTCCGTGCGCGGTGAGATGCTCCAGCACCGCGGCCGCCGCAGCGGCGAACCACGCCTCACCGTCGGCGGTGACGCCGGCTTTCTGCGCATCGGCCACGAGTCGCCGGTGTTCGGTGACGGCGACCCGGTCGCTGGCCGCCGACTGGACCAGGGGGAGATCCTCGGCGGTCACCATCCACAACGTCCGTCGCATCGCCAGGTGCTTGACCACGGTGCGCTCGCGATACACGGCGGTATCGAGGTCGTCGACCGAGAAGCCGGGCAAGCGGGCCCACAGCGACAGGTACGGGGTGGCCGGGTCGGTGGCGTGCAGACCGACGAAGCCGGCCGCTACGCCGGCCACCGACGGCGCGGGTTCACTGAGGAAGTGCCGTCGCGCCAGGCGCGCGCGGCGCTCATCGTCGGTGAATGACCGCATGGACCGCGACCGTACGGGCAACGTCCGACAGGTCAGCCGGAGCCGTCGGGCCGATTCATGGACTCCCGGATGCGGGCCAGCCGTTCGGCGGCGGCTTTCTGGCGCGCTTCGTACTGCTCCTCGACGGAACGGCCTTCGGGGGTCTCCGAGGCCAGCTCCGCCGCGCCGATCGCGGTGCCGTAGCGGGTTTCGATCTTCTCGCGCACCGACTCGAACGTCGGCACCCCGTCAGGGGTGTAACCGGTCTCCACCGGCTGGGTGGCGCCACCGGCCCCGGCCGGCTGAGGGGTGGTGACGGCCTCGGCTGGCTGCGCGGTGCTGCCCGGCGCGGGCGACAGCTCGACGACCTCCGCGTCGACAGGCTCGGGCTGCGGTTCGTCCGGCATGCCGCAAACGCTACCGCGGTTTGGCCAGTGGGAAGGGCAGCGTCTCGCGAATGCTGCGCCCGGTGATGAGCATGACCACACGGTCCACGCCCATGCCGAGCCCGCCCGTCGGCGGCATCGCGTACTCCATCGCCTGCAGGAAGTCCTCGTCGAGCTCCATCGCTTCCGGATCGCCGCCGGCGGCCAGCAGCGACTGTTCCAGCAACCGGCGGCGCTGCTCGACGGGGTCGGTCAGCTCGCTGTAGGCGGTGCCCAGTTCGACGCCCCACGCGACCAGATCCCACCGCTCGGCGACGCCGGGGATGCTTCGGTGCGGCCGGGTCAGCGGCGACACCGACGTCGGGAAGTCGGTGTAGAAGGTCGGCTCCTCGGTGCGGTCCTCGACGAGTCGTTCGTAGAGTTCGAGCACGACCGCACCGGCGTCCCAGTGCGACAGGTAGGGGATGTGGGCGGCGTCGCAGAGCCGCCGCAGCGTGGCGAGGTCGGTGTCCGGCGCGATCGACTCGCCGAGGGCTTCCGACACCGCACCGTGCACGGTCTTGACCGTCCACGGTCCGGAGATGTCGACGGGCTCGAGCCCACCGTCCTGGCGCGGACGCCAGAACACCTGGGCTCCGTTGGCGGCCTCCGCGGCGTTCTGGATCAGTTCCCGGCATCCGTCGACCCAGACGCGGTAGTCGGCGTGTGCCTGGTAGGCCTCCAACAGCGTGAACTCGGGATTGTGGCTGAAGTCGACGCCCTCGTTGCGGAAGGCGCGGCCGAGTTCGAAGACCTTCTCCACTCCGCCGACGCACAACCGCTTCAAATACAGTTCGGGTGCGATGCGCAGATACAAATCGAGGTCATAGGCGTTGATGTGAGTCATGAACGGCCGCGCGTTCGCCCCGCCGTGGATCTGCTGCAGGATCGGTGTCTCGACTTCCAGGAACCCCTTGCCGACCAGGGTTTCGCGAATCGCGTGCAGGACGCCGCTGCGTGCTCTGATCAGATCGCGGGCCTCGGTGTTGATCGCGAGGTCGACGTAACGGGCGCGCACCCGGGCCTCCTGATCGGTCAGCCCTTTCCACTTGTCCGGCAACGGCCGCAGGCACTTGCCGATCAACCGCCACCCGGTGACCAGCACCGATACCGTGCCGTTGCGGCTGCGGCCCATGGTGCCCGACACCTCGAGCAGATCACCGAGGTCGATCGCGCGGGTGAAGTCAGCCGTACTGCCCGCGTGTAGCGCCGAATTGTCCAGCAGGAGTTGAACTTCGGCAGACCAGTCGCGCAGTTGCGCGAACAGCACGCCGCCGTAGTCGCGCAGCCGCAACACCCGGCCTGCGACCGACACCTCGGTGCCCTGCTGGGCCGACAGCGCCGCGGCGACGGTGTGGCTGGGCGGACTGCCCACCGGATAGGCGTCCACCCCCTCGCCCTGCAGCGCCTTGAGTTTGGCCATCCGAACCCGGACCTGCTCGGGCAGGCGGTGGCTCACGTCCTCGTCCGGCCCACCCGGCAGGCTGACGTCGGGCGCGGAACCGTCGCTGTGCAGCAGTCCGGTCGCGACGAGGGTGCCCGGTGCGGCGATGTGATGGCCGGTGTGGGGTTGCTCGTGACGCTTGGAGAACGGAAGGACCAGAAAGCCTTCCGCGATCACCGAGGCCACCCCGACCCGCGGCACCAATCGGGCATCCTCGTAGCACGCGTAGCGCGGGACCCACTGCGGCTGGTACTTCATGTTGGACCGGTACAGCGTCTCGAGCTGCCACCAGCGCGAGAAGAACACCAGGATCCAGCGCCACAATCGTGCGACGGGGCCCGCACCGAGTTGGGTTCCCTGCTCGAACGCCGACCGGAACATCGCGAAATTCAGTGACACCCTGCTGATCCCGACGTCCTCGGAGTTCAGGCACAGTTCGCTGACCATCAGTTCGATGCTGCCGTTGGGGGAGCGCGGCGAGCGACGCATCAGATCCAGGGACACCCCGTTGGCGCCCCACGGCACCAGCGACAACATCGCGACCACCTGCCCGTCCTCGCGCACCGCCTCCACCAGCAGACAGTCACCGTCGGCAGGGTCGCCGAGTCGGCCCAGGGCCATGGAGAAGCCCCGCTCGTCCTCGGTGTCGCGCCAGGCGTCGGCCCGCGTGATCACCTCGCCCATCTCGTCGGCGCTCAGTTCGCGGTGGCGGCGCATCCGCACCTCGACCCCGGCCCGGCGGGCCCGGGTCACCGCCTGGCGCACCCCGCGCATCTCCGGTCCGGACAACCGGAACTCATCGGTGTGCAGGATCGCCTCGTCGCCGAGCTGCAACGCGTTGAGCCCCGCGCCGCGGAAGGCCTGCGCCCCGGCCGCGCTCGCACCCATCACACCGGGTGCCCACCCGTACGCCAGGCACAGCTCCAACCAGGCCCCGATCGCCTGCGGCCAGGATTTCGGGTCACCGACCGGATCTCCGCTGGCCAGGCACACGCCGACCTCGACGCGGTAGGTGATGGCGGCGCGGCCGTCGGGGGAGAACACCACCGCTTTGTCGCGGCGGGTGGCGAAGTAACCCAGCGAGTCGTTCTTGCCGTAGAGCTCGAGCAGCCCGCGGATCGCCGACTCGTCCTCGCCGGTCAGCGCGTTGTCGGCGCGTTGCGACTGAAACAACACCACCGCGGCCGCCATCAACGCCAGCGCGCCGAACAGGCCGAGCATTGCGTTGACGAGACCGTGGGGCGCGCCGCTGAAGGAGTCGGGATCGGCGCCGGCGAACGCGCTGACGCGGTTCAGGGCGTAGAGGAAGCGGTCCGGTCGGGCCAGTGTGCCCGGGAACAGCTCCAGCAAGGCCCAGCCGATCAGCGTGCCGATGCCCATACCGGCCACCAGGACACCCGCCGCTTTGGCCAGCGCACCCCGACGCGCCCTGGCCCAGAACTGCCCGCGCGCGAGAAGCAGGAACACGATGGCCGCGACGTGGAAGACCAACCCGATTGTCTCGCCGATCTGCGCCAGCCGGGACTCGTCGCCGGAGAGCAGGTCGGCGATGTTCCACCCGGTTGCAGCGACCATGTAGCCCACGAGCGCCCACCAGGCGATGCGCTTGCGCGCGGCCAGCGCCCCGGCCAGCACCGCCAGCACGAACGCCCACGCGAAGCTGGTGTCGGGGAAGTTGAAGATGTAGTCGTTGACGAACTCGCGAGGCACCTTGATGACCGAGCGGACCAGCGGTGAGATGCTGGCCAGCAGCGACAACGTGGCGATGATGCCGACGGTCCAGCCGGCGGCCGTCGGCACCCAGCGGAAGCGCGAGCGGGCAGCGGCCCGGATGGGACTCGTGACGGTCATAGGCCGGGAGGATATGCGCTCACCAGCCCGCCCGGGCAGAGGTCGGGCTTCGGCGAGTGGCGCTACCAGACCGGCCCGGTGTACTTCTCTCCGGGCCCCTTGCCGGGCTCCTCGGGTGCCGCGCTGGCCTCACGGAACGCCAGCTGCAGGGATTTCAACCCGTCGCGCACGGGTCCGGCGTGCGGTCCCAGATATTCGGCGGACGCGGTGACCAGGCCGGCCAGCCCGGTGATCAGGCGGCGAGCCTCGTCGAGGTCGCGATGGGGGCTGTCGTCCGGATCGTCGGCCGAGAGCCCGAGCTTCTCGGCGGCCGCACTCATCAGCATCACTGCCGCCCGGGTGATGACCTCGACGGCGGGGACGTCGGCGAGCTCGCGGACGGACAGCTCGGCTGCCAGGGAGGATGGTTCGGGAACCTCGGTCATGCCTGCTAGACTGGCATGCGCGACCGTCCCGGCAACGTCCGGGACAGCAAAGTGGAGTCCCGCTCCCACCGTTCACCGACGATACGTCGAAGGTGCAACGGTCCGGTCACAGACATCGCAGATGTCTGTCCTGGTCGGTGTCGGGCCCTGCTCTGAGCAGGGCTTTTCTGTTCTGTAGGGACAGGGCGCCGGATGTGTGTGGGCTCCTCGAGGACAGCAGGATCTATCCAGGGAGGCCCCATCAGCACTGAGACCCGCGTCAACGAGCGCATCCGCGTACCTGAAGTCCGCCTGATCGGACCGGGCGGTGAACAGGTAGGCATTGTGCGCATCGAAGATGCTCTCCGCGTTGCCGCGGATGCCGATCTCGATCTCGTCGAAGTAGCTCCCAATGCCAGGCCGCCGGTCTGCAAGATCATGGACTACGGCAAGTACAAGTACGAGACGGCCCAGAAGGCGCGCGAGTCTCGCAAGAACCAGCAGCAGACCGTCGTCAAGGAACAGAAGCTGCGTCCCAAGATCGACGACCACGACTACGAGACCAAGAAGGGTCACGTCGTCCGCTTCCTGGAAGCCGGGTCGAAGGTCAAGGTGACCATCATGTTCCGCGGACGCGAGCAGTCGCGGCCCGAGCTCGGGTTCCGGCTCCTGCAACGCCTGGGCGCCGATGTCGCCGACTACGGCTTCGTCGAGACGTCCGCCAAGCAGGACGGCCGCAACATGACGATGGTGCTGGCCCCGCACCGCGGCGCGAAGACTCGCGCCAAGGCGGCGCACGATGCAGACGCTCCAGCGGCGCAGCGCAAGGTGCAGCCCGCCCAGGAAGCACCCACCGATACCCCACAGAACTGAGGAAACATGCCGAAGGCGAAGACCCACAGCGGCGCGTCGAAGCGGTTCCGCCGCACCGGAACCGGAAAGATCGTGCGCCAGAAGGCCAACCATCGCCACCTGCTCGAGCACAAGCCGTCGACCCGCACCCGCCGGCTCGAAGGCCGCACCGAGGTGTCGGGCAACGACACCAAGCGCATCAAGAAGATGCTCAACGGCTGAGCTCTCCACCCGCTAGACCGGTGGTCCGACCGTCCCGGCCGGACCCCGACCCTGACTGAACGACGATAGGAAACTCCCATGGCACGCGTGAAGCGCGCGGTCAACGCGCAGAAGAAGCGGCGTACCGTACTCAAGGCATCGAAGGGCTACCGGGGCCAGCGCTCGCGGCTGTACCGCAAAGCCAAGGAACAGCAGCTGCATTCGTTGACCTACGCCTACCGGGACCGCCGCGCCCGCAAGGGCGAGTTCCGCAAGTTGTGGATCTCGCGCATCAACGCCGCGGCCAGGTCCAACGACATGACCTACAACCGGCTGATGCAGGGCCTCAAGGCCGCCGGCGTGGAGGTCGACCGCAAGAACCTCGCCGAGCTGGCCGTCAGCGATCCGGCTGCCTTCACCGCGCTGGTCGAGGTGGCCAAGGGTGCACTGCCTGCCGACGTGAACGCCCCGTCGGGCGAGGCTGCCTGACCCTCACCGAGCGCTCTGCCCGGGTGGTGGCAGCAGTAAAACTGCACCGCCACACCGGGCGCCGCCGCGCCGCACGTTTCCTCGCCGAGGGGCCCAACCTCGTCGAGGCCGCGCTGCGGCGCGGACTCGTTTCCGAGGTGTTCGTCACCGAGAACGCCGCCGAGCGGTTCGCCGACCTGCTTGCCGGCGCCCCGACCCAGCTCGTCACCGAACGCGCCGCAAAAGCTTTGTCGGACACGGTGACTCCGGTGGGCCTGGTGGCGGTGTGCACGGTCCCTGACGCCGACCTGGAGCAGGTGCTCGCCGACGGGCCCACGTTGGTCGCGGTGCCCGTCGGCGTCTCCGAGCCCGGCAACGCCGGGACCATCATCCGCGTCGCCGACGCCATGGGCGCCGACGCGGTGGTGCTCGCCGGCCCCAGCGTGGATCCGTACAACGGCAAGTGCCTGCGCGCCTCGGCCGGCAGCATCTTCTCCATCCCCGTCATCGCCGAACCCGACACGGACGCGGCGCTCACCGGCCTGCGGGACGCCGGATTACAGGTGTTGGCCACCGTGCTGGACGGTTCGGTCAGCCTCGACGACGTCGACCTGGCGCGGCCGACCGCATGGTTGTTCGGGCCGGAGGCCCACGGCTTGCCGCCGGATGTCGTCGAGCTCGCCACAGCCCGGGTGCGAATCCCTATGGCGGGCAACGCCGAAAGCCTCAACATCGGCTCCGCGGCGGCTATCTGCCTGTACCAGAGCGCTCGCGCCTCCCGCCGCCGCTGACCGCTGCGCGGCGCGACGATCCCGTGGCGTGACGTGACAATCTGCGCCGGCGTGGATCGGTAACGCGCGCCCCGCCGACGAGTTGTCAGGCCGCCTCGGCCCGGCCGCGCGCGGGGCGCACACCGGCCAGCGAGAACGTCGAATGCACCAGCGAGCCCACGCGGTCCAGGAGCGACTTACGGGCCGGCACGTAATGCATCGGCAGACCGCGACGATCCCGCGGCGGGGCCATGAACGCCGGCGCTTCGACTAGCGGCGCGTCCGGCGGCAGCTTGCCCTCCGCGCGGCGGTAGGCGGCCAGCGCACGCGGATGCAACCGGATCTCATCGGGTACGGCCACGAATGCCAACTCCACGAGCTTGCCGAACAGCCGCAGCAGAATCTCGTCGCCAGGTGTCCATCGCATGCCCGCTCGCTCGCGGAGCGCCGGGTCGAAAACCCCTGCGGCGATCCAGCGTTGCGCATCGACCATCGGTTTGAACATCTGGTCCCAGACCGGCGTCGGCATCAGCACGAACCGCGGCTTGGGTATCCGGATGGAAAAGATGTCCAGGGTCGCACGGTTGATCTCGAGTTCCTCGTCGCACTTGTGCGCCCAGTACTCCTGAAAGGCCTCCCAGGACGTCGGCACCGGCCGCATGCTCATGCCATACATGCGATACCACTGCACATGCTCGTCGAACAGTTGGCGCTTCTCGGCTTCGGTCAATCCGCCGCAGAAGTACTCCGCAGTCTTGAGGATCAGCATGAAGAACGTGGCGTGCGCCCAGTAGAACGTCTCGGGATTCAGCGCGTGGTAGCGCCGCCCGGCGGCGTCGACGCCCTTGATGGTCTTGTGATAGCTGCGAATCTGCGCCCCCGTGGACGCTGCGCGGTCGCCGTCGTAGACGACTCCCATGATCGGATACACCGACCGAGCCACCCTCTGCAGTGGTTCGCGCAGCAGTACTGAGTGATCCTCGACGCCCGCTCCGAGTTGGGGGTACATGTTCTGGATCGCGCCGATCCACACGCCCAGCATGCCGGTGCGGACGTCGCCGAAGTACCTCCACGTCAGTGAGTCCGGCCCGAGCGGATGGTCGGTCGGGGCGGTCGAAGGGTCTGCCATCGCCGTTGATCGCATCGCCTCACGATAAGCGTGACAACAACCGTTGTCCACGAATTCCACGCGCCGCGCGGCCAGTGTTACACACCCTCCACACCGACGGCATACGCGCGTGACCTGCGAATTTATCCGGTCGTTTCGGCTCGATTAGGCTGAGTGGCGTGGACGACGCCGAGTCGAGTGAGCCGGGAACCGATCACTCGTCAGGCCCGCTCGGCTGGCTGCGGGGAGTCAATCAGCACGACGGTGTCGTTTCTGCCATCCGCCGTGCCCGCCGTGCCCTGCCCGGTGATCCCGAGTTCGGCGACCCGCTGTCGGTGTCCGGTCTGGGCGGACCGCGAGCGGCCGCCCGGGCCGCCGACCGCCTGCTGGAACGTGCAGCCGCATCCCGCGAGCTCAGCCTGGGGGCGCTGCAGGTCTGGCAGGCTCTGACCGAGCGGGTTTCGGGCCGGCCCGCCAACGCCGAGGTGACGTTGGTGTTCACCGACCTCGTCGGCTATTCGGCGTGGTCGCTGAACGCCGGCGATGAGGCGACGCTGCGGTTGCTGCGCCGCATGGCCCAGGTGGTGGAGCCGCCGCTGCTGGAGTCCGGCGGCCACATCGTCAAGCGCATGGGCGACGGCATCATGGCGGTGTTCGCCGATCCGACCACCGCCGTCCGCTCGGCGATCGCCGCCCGCGAAGCGATCAGATCCGTCGACGTCGACGGATTCACCCCACGCATGCGGGTCGGTGTCCACACCGGACGTCCGCAGCGCATC
>Ga0208330_1000520_pt1 | contig 17090 bp, 19 predicted proteins | sample DeeseametaMP1896_FD_184180 | JGI IMG/M metagenome (GOLD analysis project Ga0208330, IMG submission 184180) | Marine microbial communities from the Deep Pacific Ocean - MP1896 (SPAdes) | ecosystem: Environmental > Aquatic > Marine > Oceanic | place: East of Hawaii, North Pacific Ocean | collected...
GACCTGGATCAGCACGAACCTGCCAGACGCCGTTCTTCTGGGCCCTGACAGCGAAAGCCAGCAATGGGTCGCCGAGGTGGCCCGGCTGGCCGGACGGCCCTATGAGGTCTTGTGCAAGGTGAGATCCGGTGACCGCAGTGTCGATGTCAGTGTGCCCGAAAGCGCGGCGCTGCACGAAGGTACGCCAGTGATCCTCGACGACATCGCGTCTTCGGGGTCCACGATGGCACGTGCCGTAGATCGCCTGCTTGCCGCCGGAACCGCCGCGCCTGTGTGCCTTGTCATCCACGCGGTCTTTGCCGATGGCGCGCAGGACACCATCATGTCGGCAGGTGCGGCAGGGATCATATCGACCGACACCATACCCCATCCAACGAATGCGATCGGAATTGCCGGTCTATTGGCCGAAGCGATCCTTTCGGTCGTGACAGCCCTTGACCTTCCAGTTGCCGGAACAATTAGGCTGGACCCGAATCCCGCCGAGAGGACATCCGAATGAACAACCAAGCAAGCCATGCTGCACATGAAACCGAAACCAACATCTACGTCTGCCCGATGCACCCAGAGGTGCGGCAGAACGGTCCGGGCGATTGCTCGAAATGCGGGATGCATCTTGTGCCCGAGGCGGAGCTCGACAGCCATGCCGGGCATGATAACCACGGGCACCACGTTCATGAACATCACGCGGGTGCCGCCCCGGTGAACGGCAGATTCGATACCGTCCCGGCGGGCCATGAAGGCGCCGTCTACACCTGTCCGATGCACCCGCAGGTTCGCCAGGTCGAGCACGGCTCCTGCCCGATCTGCGGAATGGGGCTGGAGCTTGAGTCCGGGGTTCCGACGGACGACGGCCCGAACCCCGAACTCGTGGATTTCACTCGGCGTTTCTGGGTCGGCACGGTCCTGACCATTCCGCTTCTGATCCTCACCATGGGTCCCTATCTCGGCTTTCCAGGAGTGCGCGAGATTTTCGGTGAGCGCGCAACCCTCTGGATCGAGTTAGTTTTCGGGACCCCGGTGGTTCTTTGGTGCGGCTGGCCGTTTCTGGTGCGGGGCTGGAATTCGTTCCGGACGATGAATCTCAACATGTTCTCCCTGATCGGTATGGGGGTAATCGCGGCCTGGCTCTTCAGCGTCGTCGCCGTTCTGGCACCCGGCATATTCCCCGACGGATTTCGCGACGCCGAAGGTCATGTCGGCGTGTATTTCGAGGCGGCGGCGGTGATCGTGACGCTCGTGCTGCTCGGTCAGGTGATGGAATTGCGCGCCCGTGAAGGCACCGGCAAGGCAATCCGCGCGCTTCTCGATATGGCGGCCAAGACCGCGCGGGTCATCCGCGACGACGGGTCCGAAGAGGAAATTCCGCTGGAGGACGTGCAGGTCGGGGACCGGCTGCGCGTGCGACCCGGTGACAAGGTGCCGGTCGATGGCGTTGTTCTGGACGGCCGGTCGTCGGTCGATGAAAGCATGATCTCAGGTGAACCTGTGCCGGTCGAGAAGACCGAGGGCGACCCGCTGACCGGCGCGACGATCAACGGCACCGGCAGTCTGGTGATGGAGGCAACGCGGGTCGGGTCCGACACCATGCTGGCGCAGATCGTCGAAATGGTGTCGAACGCACAACGCTCGCGCGCACCGATCCAGAAATATGCCGACAAGGTGGCGGGGTTCTTCGTTCCGGCCGTCATCGGTATCGCGGTTCTGTCCTTCATCGCATGGGCGGTCTGGGGGCCATCCCCAGCGCTGTCCTACGCATTGATCTCGGCTGTCGCCGTATTGATCATCGCCTGCCCCTGTGCGCTCGGCCTCGCCACGCCGATGTCGATCATGACGGCAACGGGGCGGGGGGCCCGGGCCGGCGTGCTGATCAAGAACGCCGAGGCGCTGGAGCGGTTCGAGAAAGTCGATACCCTGATCGTCGACAAGACAGGCACGTTGACGATGGGCAAGCCGCAGCTTGTCGCCGTCCTGCCGCAACCCGGTCACGACGAGGCCGAGGTCCTGCGTCTCGCCGCATCGCTGGAGCGCGGATCGGAACACCCGCTTGCCGAGGCCATCGTGCGCGGCGCGGAAGTGCGCGATGTGAAGATGGCGGCCGCGGACGACTTCGAGGCGGTCACCGGAAAGGGCGTGAAGGGCGTCGTGGGCGGCAAGGCGGTCGCATTGGGCAACCTGGCGATGATCCGGGACCTTGGCCTTGAGGCGGGCGACCTGACCGCCAAGGCAAATGCCCGTCGCGACGAGGGCGAGACAGTAATGTTCGTGGTGCTGGATGGCGAGATCGCGGGTCTCGTCGCTGTCGCCGACCCGGTGAAGGAGACCACGCCCGCCGCCATCAAAGACCTGCATGAACTGGGATTCCGCGTCATCATGGCCACCGGTGACAACGAGCGCACGGCCAAGGCGATCGGCGCACGTCTCGGCATTGACGAGATCCGGGCCGATGTGCTGCCCGAGGACAAGGCGCGGATCATCAAGGAGTTGCAGCAGCAGGGCCGCAAGGTGGCGATGGCCGGCGATGGCGTCAACGACGCGCCGGCCCTGGCGCAGGCCGATGTCGGCATCGCCATGGGCACCGGGGCCGATGTGGCCATCGAAAGCGCGGGCATCACGCTGGTCAAGGGCAACCTCGACGGGATCGTGCGCGCGCGGCGGCTGGCACGGGCCACCATGCGCAATATCCGCCAGAACCTTTTCTTCGCGCTGATCTACAACGCATCCGGCGTGCCGGTCGCGGCGGGGGTGCTGTTTCCGTTCTTCGGCATCCTCATCAGCCCGATGTTTGCCGCCTTCGCCATGAGCGCCTCATCGATCTCCGTGGTGCTCAATTCGCTGCGCCTTCGCGGCGCGAAGATATAGGAACGGATATTCAGCATGACACATCAACCTGATCCCTCCCATGTTCATGACGATCAATCGGAACACGTCCCTCGGCCTCCCTCGTTCTGGCGATCGCGCGCCGGCATTTATCTGATCGTCGCCTTGGTCTTGGGCGGCCTTCTTCTTGGCTACGAGCACCGAGTACACCTTCTGAGCAGCGGATTGCTCATCTGGCTGCCATTGCTGCTCTGCGTTGGGATGCACTTCTTCATGCACGGGGGGCACGGCGGGCATGGCTCCGGAGGCGACAAGACATGACCGAACCCGGAACGGCATATGGCCTTTGGTTGCTTGTATTCATCAACTCTGCGGTCTTCATCATCTTCGCCTTCAGCTTTTTCAAGCCGCAGACTTCGCGCGACTGGCGGAGTTTCGGGGCGTTCAGCGCCTTTGTCGTGGCGCTATTCACCGAGATGTACGGGTTTCCACTGACGATCTTCCTTTTGTCCGGCTGGCTGCAATCGACCTGGCCCGATATCGACTGGCTTGCACACGATAGCGGACATTTGCCTGAAATGATGTTTGGCTGGCAGTCAAACCCACATTTCGGCCCCTTCCATATCCTGAGTTTCGCGCTGATCGGAGGCGGCTTCTGGCTAATATCCGTGGCATGGCACCATCTCTGGTCTGCACTACGGCAAGGGCGGCTTGCCACAACCGGTCCCTATGCCCGCATTCGCCATCCCCAGTACATGGGATTCGTTCTCATCATGCTGGGCTTTCTGGTGCAGTGGCCGACCATTCTGACGCTCGCGATGTTCCCGGTGCTGGTCTGGATGTACGCCCGTCTTGCCCGCGCCGAAGAAACCGACAGCCGCGAACGGTTCGGCGAAAGCTGGGACGGGTATGCAAGCCGCGTCCCAGCTTTCATTCCTAACCATCGGACCAAAAGGAGCGACGACCCTCAATACGACTGATGCAAACCCAGGAGGAAAAGATGAAGAGGCACGTAAATGTACTTGCCGCGATTGTCATGCTTTCGACGGCACCGGCAGCATTCGCCGAGTCACACGGCGAACAGATGAGTATGATGAGTCCCGGGCTCATGATCCCTCTGATGAATCCGGCCAAGGGCAGGCTGCTTTTTGCATCCAAAGGCTGCGTTGTCTGCCACTCGATCAACGGCGTCGGCGGAGAGGACGCGCCGATGCTGGATGCGGAATTCATGGACATGCCGATGAACCCGTTCGAGTTCGCGGCTCGCATGTGGCGCGGCGCCCCGGCAATGATCGCGGCGCAGGAGGACGAACTTGGTGCACAGATCGAGTTTACCGGCGAGGAGCTCGGCAACATCATTGCGTTTGTTCACGATGCTGGCGAACAGGCGAAATTCTCCGAGGATGATATCCCGCCAGAGATTCAGGAGATGATGGAGCATATGGAATGAGTCAGGGCCGAAGAGCAGCTTCCAGGCTATCGGCTTGCTCCTAGTGGCGAAGGAACAAGATGTGCCCGAAGTTGACCTGGTCTGAAGTGGCTGAGCGGAAGAGTCAGGGAACTGCGAGAAGCGAGGCATTTATCGAAATGGACCATGAGGAGTGCGTAGAATGGCCGCGAAGAAGTTCGCAATTGCGGTGCTTATTGTTGGCGGACTCGCGACAAGTATTGTTGCCCAGTCCGATAAAGGGCGCGACCGGCCAACGGTCAGCACGGAGATGCACGGCGCCGACGCCGCAAACCCTGCGCCTGACCCCGAGACAATCAACGTGCCCGAAACCCTGAGCGCGCCAGCCTATTTCGGCCAGATTGCTTTCGAACGCGCCTGCGCGTCCTGCCACGGCACCAACGGGGCCGGCGGGACCGGCAAGGGCCCGCCGCTGATCCATCCTATTTACGAACCCGGTCATCACGGTGATACGGCTTTCCTTCGGGCCGCCATGGCTGGAGTGCGGTCGCATCATTGGGATTTCGGTGACATGCCGCCCGTTGAGGGGATCACCGATGAAACCGTTGCACTGATCGTGACATATGTCCGCGAATTGCAGCGTGCGAACGGAATCCAGTGATGGCTGGTCGCCCCGCACCGCCTCGGGCTGTCCCGAGGACGATCGTGCTGATCGGCGGCACGGGCGATGTTGGCCGAAGATTGGTGCCATTGCTGCTCGATCACATATCGGGCAGTATTCTGGTGGTTTCGCGCAGTGGCATTGCACCAGATGATCGAGTAGAGACGCTGCGACTCGATATCGCAGATGCGGGTGCCGAGGCCGGGCTTCCGCCTGGCGCGACGGTGGTGAACCTGACCGAAGCCACGCCACCATCCATCGCAGCCCATATCGTTCGCACAGGCGGAAGGTTCCTCGAAACCTCGGCCTCGCCCGATTATCTGGAGGCGATCACTCGGGAAGCGGCGGCCACCGGCGGCCCGGGCGCGGCTGTCGTCTGCGTCGGAACCGCGCCGGGCCTCAGTACGTTGATGGCCGCCGATATCGCGCGTGTCGAAGGCTGCGCGACAGTCGATATCGGGTTACAGCTCGGCATGGGTCGGCACTATGGCGCGGCGGCGACGGCATGGTCGATCGGTGCCTTCGGCACCGCCTTCCGCCAATCCGGTGCGACGGGCACGACGGCGCGACCCAGAGACGTGTGCCGGTCATTTGCCTTCCAGCGGACGGGGCGGGAGCGGCCTGCGCTCGGCATCAGCTTCGCGAAGGAGGGCATCGCGGGGCGCTCCGCTGCCAGCTCGTCTACCCGGGCACGTACATTTCTGGCCTTCGATCCGGCCTATGTGACGCGCTTCGTCTGGCTCCTCCTGCGCCTCGGCCTCGGACCGGCCCTGGCGCGGCGCAAACACGGGCTGACGCGCATCCTGATGCGGTTGCCATCCCTTGGGCGCACATGTACCCGGATCGCGGTCGAGGCGCAGGGGCCGGACGGCGGCGTTCTGGCCTCCCGGCATCTCACGGCCGGCGATCAGGCCGATGTCACCGCTGCCATGATCCTGGCGACGATCCGCGCGTCCCATTCAAAGGAAGCACCTCTGAGCGGTGCGACGACGATCGTCGACCACCTGACCCTGTCCGGGGCACTCGACGCTTTGCGCGGACTGCTTCCAAACATGCCGATCGAGACGTGGTCCACCGGGACCGACGGAGAACGGACATGAGACGCGCCCGCAGCTTTCTACGGCTTGGCCGGATTCTGGCCAGCCTCTCGACGGATATTCGGGCGCTCTGCCGGTACGACCCGACCGGCGGCGACACGCGCGCGCCCGACCGATTTGCGCAGAACCTTATTGCGCTCGGCCCGGTGTTTGTGAAGCTCGGCCAAATCCTCAGCACCCGGCCCGACATTCTGCCCGAACGCTACGTCGCGCGGCTGTCCGAGTTGCAGGAGCGCGCGCCCGAGATGGATTTCGCGACGATCCGGCGCGTGGTCGAGGAGGAACTCGGTGCGCCGCTCGAGACGGCCTTTGACAGTTTCGAGTCCGCGCCCGTCGCTGCCGCGTCGCTTGCACAAGTGCACAAGGCGAGACTGAAAGACGGCACGACCGTTGCCGTCAAGGTGCAGCGCCCGGGACTGGAGTCGCTGTTCCGCCGCGACCTCGATGCACTAGAGTTCGGGCTTCGGCTCCTGCGTGTGCTGGCGCCGCGACGACTTCGCCGTACAAACCTGCGGGCGTTTCTCTCAGAATTCCGGCGTTATTCGATGGGGGAACTGGATTTTCAGGCCGAAGCCCGCGTCATGGAACGGTTTCGGTCAAATCTCGCCGGACAGGAAGGTGTGCGTGTCCCCAATGCCTTCCCCGACCACACCACGGCCCGCGTGCTAACGATGGACTGGGTCGGGGGCATGCGCTTGTCCGAGGCGGCGGCTACTTTTTCGGGATCAACTCAATCCGCACTGGTCGACCGGCTGGTGTCCATGCTGCTCAGGATGTTCGTCTCGGACGGCCTGTTCCACGCCGACCTCCATCCCGGCAACATCGTCTTTCACTCCGATGGCACTTTCACGTTGCTCGACTTCGGCATGTATGGCGAACTGAACCCGGCCGAGCGGGACCGCTTCGTGCTCTACTGGATGGCCGTGGCGCAGCGGCAGACCCGGCGCGCCTACCATCATTTCATCCAGCAGACCAAGCCGCTGCCAAGCGCGGATCACGAGCTCTTCCGGCAGGCATTCAACGACCTCGCCGCCCAGTTCTATGCGGCACCCTCGCGTGAAGCCAGCCTTGCGCGGACATACCTCGCGATGATGTGTGCGGGCTATCGCGCCGGGTTCGTCTTTCCCGCCTCGCTCATGCTTCACGCCAAGGCGCTGACCACGGCCGAGGCGCTGCTGTTCAAGCTGGCGCCGGATGCGCGCTTCGACGAACTCTCGCGACCGTTCATCGCGCGCGAGGTGGCAGCAAGGTTTGCGGCAAGCGATCCGGTAGGACGCATCACGCAGATATTGCCAGAATTTTTGCTGACAGGTGCCCTGCCACCCGCCGAGGCAATCGACGAGTTCTGGGACAGGTCAGCAACTCACGGCATGTGGAAAAATGTCCTGGGCGCGTTCGGGCCGGTGGATCAAGGCATCGGACGCGCCGCGCTAACGGCGCTGTTCCGCTGTTTTGCGCAGCGCCACCTGGGGCAGGAGACGGAGCGACTGCTTTCCGAAACCTGGGCGGCCTACGATGCTCTCGAGGCCGACCTGCCGCTTCAGCCGAACACCGGCGCGATACTGACCACACATCTCGCCGCGCTGACCCTGGCACTGCACCGAACCCTTATCTCGCACGGCCGGTCGCAGGCACAAAGCCGCGCGCTGATCCATGCGGTCGGCTGGGACATCTACCGCCGAATGGCCGATCCCCCCTGGGAACTGGCTCGCACGATCACCGCAGATCCGGCAAAACGGCTGCGGATCGCGACCGACATGTTCCGCCGCTTCCCGTTCGGACCGCCAGGTTATGGCTGGCGCGATGTCGAGGCGGGTGAGGATGTCGTCGCGTTCGACTGCACGAAGTGCCCGGTGGCCGAGTTCTTCGCCCATCACAACGACGCGGAACTTTGCACCGCGACGTGGTGCGCGCTCGATTTCCCGGTAGCCGAGAAGTGGGGCGGACGGCTCGTGCGGCCCAAGACCATTGCCGGCGGCCATGATCATTGTGACTTTCGCTGGCATTCCGGACCGGCTCTGGACAGTGCGAAAACAACAAAGGCAGGACGGAATGCAGATTGAAAATAGAAGCGACACCTACCGCGAAGGCTCGATCACCCTGGGCGGGGCTGTCGCAATGGGAACCGGCGTGATGATCGGCGCCGGAATTTTCGCGTTGACCGGACAGATCGCACAGCTCGCCGGTCCGCTGTTCCCACTCGCCTTCATCGCTGGCGCGATCGTCACCGGTTTCAGCGCCTACAGTTACATCCGAATGTCAAACCAGTGGCCGTCCTCTGGCGGCATCGCCATGATATTGCAGAAATGCTATGGCCCCGGTGCGGTTGCCGCGGGGGCCGCCTTGCTGATGGCGCTCAGCATGGTGATCGCGGAAAGCCTCGTGGCCAGAACCTTCGCGACTTACGTCTTGCGACCCTTCGATATCGATGGTGGGCCACTGGTGCCAATCCTCTCCGTGGGTGTCATCGTCTTTGCCTTCCTCGTGAACATCGCGGGCAACCGGTCGGTCGGGCTATTCTCGCTGGTTATGGCAGCGATCAAGATCGGCGGTATCGGGCTGTTCGGTATTGCCGCGATCTGGTCCAGCGGCTTTCGGTTCGCAGCGGCATCCGACCCGGCGCAGGCCTATGGAGTGACGGGGTTCATCGCCTCCATGGCATTCGCCATCCTGGCCTTCAAAGGGTTCACCACCATCACCAACAGCGGATCCGAGATTACCGAGCCAAACCGCAACGTCGGCCGGGCGATCATGCTCTCGATCGGGATCTGCGTGGCGGTCTATTTGCTGGTGGCCTTCGGTGTTGGATCGAGCCTGACAATCGACGAGATCGTCGCGGCGCGCGACTATTCTCTGGCCGAGGCGGCAGAGCCCGCGCTCGGGCAGACTGGTTTCCTTCTGACGGTCATCCTTGCGGCTGTCGCCACCGCGTCCGGGGTGCTGGCCAGCGTGTTCGCGGTGTCGCGGATGCTGGCGATGCTGACCGACATGAAGATGATCCCGCACAGCCATTTCGGAATGTCGGGCCCGATCCAACGCCATACACTGGTCTATACGGTTGTCATCGCTTCCACGCTCGCGGTGTTTTTCGACTTGGGCCGGATCGCCTCGCTTGGTGCCTTTTTCTATCTCGTCATGGACATGGTCGTGCATTGGGGTGTCTTTCGCTACCGGCGCGAGGAGATCGGGGCTGCTGGTCTCGTACTACTGACAGCGCTATCGCTCGACGCAGTGGTCCTGGTGGCCTTCACGGCGATGAAGCTGCAGAGCGACCCCACTATCGTGCTCTACGCCGTCTCAGGGATCGCGGCGGTCTTTGTCTTCGAGCGGGTCTACCTGTCGCGCTGGCTGGCGCCGCAGGCCGCTCATGAACACTCAGGGTATCATGAGCAGGTCCAGACACTCTTCAAACCGGATGGCGAACGCCTTCACCGATGAAGAACTGGCGGACCGGAATAGTTGCTGACAGGGAGACAGGCAGGGGCGCCCATGTCGGGGCAAGCTGGTTCACCTCGAAATCTCCCCTGCCAACACCGCTCGTCCGTGTACCGCCAAGGTTGCTGAAAACCTCTGGCACCCAAACTTGCGGATCACATCGAGTACCCGCGCTTCATAGGCAGCATGCCCGATCAAACGACACAGGTCGGACGCGTGGAACTGGCGGTTGGCAGTCGGCGCGGCTTGCATCTGTCTCAACAATTCGCGCTCTTTGGGGTCCGATATCCGTCTCACTGGTGGCTTTGCCGCGGGACGAGGTGGAGTTCCCGATGAATTCCGCCATCGGCGCATGAAACCAAGCAGGAAGCCGGCGGGCACCCTGCCGTTGCCTCGGGACCGGTTGAAGGCGAGGAAGCGTTCCCAGATGACCTGGGTGTCGACGTTCCAGCAGGGCAGCGTGGCCTTCGCTGCCTTGATGAGTTCCGCCCAACTGGTCTGAAAAACGTTCGAACTCGCGGAGATGTCGATCAGTCCTGAGAAGATAGTTTTGTTATTATTATCTCCAGATAGTGATGTGTCGCCTTCACCTGACACGAGATCATGAGTTTCACTCTCCTCGTCGAAGGCTGAAAATCGAAAAATCCAGGGTGCGAACTTGCCATTCGGCTTCGCCCGCTCGAGCTGCAACTCCGACGTCTCTAGTTCGTTCAGAAGAACCGATAGATACTGTCGTGAGACTCCCATTTTCTCCGCCAGGGCCGAGAGGGTGAAGGCTGCCGTTCCGCGGGACAAACCGTTGTAGCCGTCCTTCCAGGCGATGGCATCGAGGATGAGGGTGGCCAGCTTGTGCGCGGCAACAGAGAGATTTGTCTGCGTGATCCGTCGCAGGATCAGGCCGGTCGTAGGTTCCATGGTCGAGGTCTCCTTGGAGATCCGACGCCATGTCGTGATACAACACCATTCTTGCCGGCAAAACAACTTTGCTGGTTGCAGGTGTTCGAGCGGTGCGCTAAAAATCTCTTGTTCACGGAGTTTTCCAGCGCGGCGTCAGGCTTCACGGTCTGGCGTCGTCTCCTTTTTGGGGGTTTGCACAGCCTCCCGTGCAGGGTTGTCAGGAAGCGCGCGGCGAAACCGCGGGCTGGTTTTGTCAGTAGCGAACTTCTTCAGAGCCATAGTTCCCGGCGTGATCGCGCCAGTCGACGAAGACGGAACGGTAGAAGTAGCTGGCGCATCCATTCGGGATGCTCAGGCCGGATCCGGCCGGCACTTGGCCCACGTTGGATCTTGTCCATCGGTAATCGCCTTGCATTCCGTAGGACCCCAATCGTGTGGAATCGCTGCGATTGCAGTCGCCATCTCGGTTTTCATGCTGGCGGTACTGGATGTGATAGACGCGAATGCTGCGCACGAAATCGAAGGCGTCTCCCGAGATGTCGATGTCGGCTCCGTCTGTGGCCTGAACCTCCATCACCTGTCCGTCGTCAGGGAAGGACTGCCGGGGCAGGGTGGCTTGGAATGCGGCGTCGAGCAGGCGCTCGGCCGGTTCGGGGGCCTCGGTCGGCGAGAACGACGCTCCCATAGGGCAGCGCCATATCTGGAGCGGCGGCTCGATGGGCCAGGGGGTGATCCGGCGGATGAATACCGCTCGGGCATGGGCACAAGGTGCCGATGCAGGCCATCCGCCAGCAAGACAGAGCAGGATGGCGCAATCCACCTGGTAGGCACTTGCGGGCGTCGCAAGAGGAACCTGGCCCGAAAGCGTCAATGTCGCGGCCATCGCCAGCCGCACGATATGGCGTCTCATGTATCGACTCCCCACAAAACTATTTGCGCGAATACAATACCACACGTTTGACAGCAATCGGATTTCTTTGCCTGGGATATCTGGCTCGCAGGCCCAGGATCTATGGTTTGGATGCGGCAATTGCTCCATGAAGCGGGTCAGAGAGAATCAATCACTTGCCTTATGTCTTCTTATGCATACATAAAAGCGGTACAAAGACCGGGGATATAAGCATTGCCTGCGTCATACCTTCCACCCCCCGCCGCCAAGCGGGCGATCCGAAAGCTCGGGTCCGATATCCGTGACGCGCGTTTGCGCCGCGGCTTGCCGGCGTCTGTTGTCGCCGAACGGGCGGGTATTGCGCGCTCGACCTACCACAAGATCGAGAAGGGTGATGCTGGCGTGTCCGTCGGCATCTATGCAGCTGTGCTGCAAGCATTGAACCTGATGGATGGACTTGCAGACCTCGCTGATGCCAGGAACGATCCCCAAGGTGCGCATGCAGCACTTGAGCGCTTGCCGAAACGCGCGGTTCTTGCGCGCAAGAAGCCTGGCTCCAAGGAGAGCAACTAGGTCATGGCGGAACGGGTCGTCGAAATCGACATCGAGATCGATGAAGCGATAGTGGCTGTTGGGGTCATGCGTTGTGTGCCATCCCGGGCGCGCGAAACCGTCGTTTTCGAATACGCAGACGATTGGCTGAACCGGCCAGAGCGGTTTGCTATTGATCAGGGTGTGTCGCTCTCGCCCGGGCCGTTCGTGCCATCAGGCAACGGAGAGATGTTTCCCGCCCTTGGCGACGTGCCCCGGACAACTGGGGCCGCGCCCTGATGCGGCGCCGCGAACGGCGCCGCGCTGCGCAGGAGGAACGTCCGGTTCGAACCTTGTTCGAGACGGATTATCTTATGGGCGTCTCCGATGTCAGACGCATCGGAGCCTTGCGGCTGCGATGGCGTGGCGAGGCGGAATGTGCCGCACCCGTCCAGGGCGGCGTTCCGGGGTATATCGCGCTCCAACGTCTTCTCGACGCAGTCGGGCGGTTCGAAGCTGGCGAGGAACGGGACGAGGACCTCGATCTCATTTTCGCGCCCGGGGCCTCGCTCGGCGGGGCTCGCCCGAAATGCTCGTTCTATGATGTCGAGGGCAAGCTCTCGATCGCCAAGTTTTCCAAGGCTGACGACGATTACAGTAAGGAACGCTGGGAGGAGGTCGCCGCGCGATTGGCAGATCGGGCCGGCCTGACCATGGCTGACCACTCTATGGCAAACATCGGTGACCAGCCGGTCTATCTGAGCGCCCGGTTTGACCGACGCGCAGCAGGCGAACGCATCCCGTATATGTCAGCCATGACCATGACGCAGAACCGGGATGGCGTATCTGGTAGCTATCTCGAGATCGTAGACGGGTCGTGTCGCGGAAGTGGTGGAAATTCGAAGGCGGCGTAATCTCCGGGTGACCTGAAACCCACCCAACCGGCGGCGCCAACCGCCAGGGAGATCACGCCATGACCCAGATTACCGACACTTCAAGCTTTTCGCTACTGGCCGGGGAGGCCGGGTTCGACCCGATCGAGGATCGGCTGCGAGCGAACGTCCGTGCGACCATCGAAGCCGTGTTCGAGGAGGAGCTTGCCAGCTTCCTCGGCCGTCTTCGCTACGACAGGGGCGACGGAGCCGCGAAAGGCTATCGCCACGGGCACCGCGAACGGAAACTCACCGGCACGTTTGGGACCGAGACAGTCCGCGTTCCTCGCGCCCGGGTCGAGGACGACGCAGGCAAGGTGACGGAATGGCGGTCGAAGGCGCTGCCCCGTTACCAACGACTGACGAAGAAGGCCGAGGCCCTGATCGCCGCGGTCTATCTCGCCGGGACCAACACGCGTCGGGTCAAGCGGGCGCTGTTGGGGTTGTTCGAGGGCGCTGTCAGCAAGGACGTGGTCAGCCGGGCCTGGCGGAAGGTCAAGGTGGACTGGGACGCCTGGTGTGCCCGCAGTCTGGCCGATGAGGACATCGTCCGCCTGATCCTGGACGGAACCGTGATCCGGACACGGCTGGATCGGAAGGCCACGAACATCTCGGTTCTGGCCGCGATCGGCGTGCGCCGCGATGGACAGAAGGTTCTGTTATCCATCAGAAAACATGGGCGGCGAGAGCACGGCGGCTTGGCGCCAGTTCCTCGACGATCTGGACGCACGCGGCCTGAAACGACCAGAGTTCGTGATCGTCGACGGTGCCCCGGGGCTGGAAGCCGCGCTGGTGGCGCTGTGGGGCGAGGAGCTGCCGATCCAGCGCTGCACCGTCCACAAGCACCGGAACCTCCTGGCCCATGCGCCGAAGCACATGCAGGATGAGGTCACCGAGGACTATCGGGACATGATCTACGCCGACACCGCGGCCGAGATCGAGAAGCGGCGCAAGGCGTTCCTCCGCAAGTGGCGGCTCAAGTGTCGGGCGGTGGCCGACAGCCTTGAAGAAGCCGGGGCGCGGCTCTTCACCTTCACTCGGCTCGACCCGTCGCAATGGAAATCGGCCCGGACCACCAACGCCATCGAACGCCTGAACGGGGAGTTCCGCCGCCGCATCAAGACCCAAACCGTGCTGCCCTGCGCCGAGACCGTGCCGATGCTGCTCTGGGCGCTGCTCGCCTCAGGCCAGATCCAGATGCGAAAGGTCGATGGCTGGGAAACCCTCTCTCAGCCCATCGAACCGATGCCCCTTGACCTCGCCGCTTGAAAAAACGAGCCTTCACATGCCCGGAGCACGCCGCCAGGGAATTTCCACAGCATTCGCGACACGACCCGTAGACGCGATCACCAGGACTGGCAGCCAGGCAGCCAGGGATCGTGAAGAACTGAACCGTCGTCTCATCTTCACCGTTCTGGTGTCGAATACCGACGACCACATGCGCAATCACGGGTTTCTTTGGGATGGTCCCGCCGGATGGCGGTTGTCGCCGGCGTTCGACATCAACCCGACGTCCCAGTTGGAAAAGCCGCGCGTCCTGCAGACACGGATCGATTACGACGATGGCACCTGTGACATCGACCTTGTGCTGTCCGTGGCACCTGAATTCGGCCTCCGCACCAAACGCGCCCGGGAGATCGTCGCTGAGGTGGCAAGAGCGACAGCCACATGGCGTGAGGTTGCGCATCAGGTCGGCGCTCCGACACGCGAAATCGACTATCTGGAAAGTGCTTTCGAGCACGACGATCTGGAGAAGGCTTTGACGCTTTAATGTCCGCTTAAGCGGACATCTAAATAGATTTGTGTCTTCGTAACCGAACAGACCCGATGCACTGCAACAGTCTTTCCCGTACCTTCGGTTTATAGCCGGTCCTTCAGGCGCTGCACGAAATCCATCCGTTCATGTAGGACAGCGATAATGATAGGCTGCGAGGCAACAAGCCAGACGACATAGTGATGTTCGCACCGCAAGATCCTGACGTCGTCCGGCAACTGATCGAAAGCCTTCGACCGTGCCCGCCTTGTACCGATGGCGTCGCAGCAAGACTCGATCTGGCTCAGATACCGGTCGGCCTGATCTGCGCCCCATGTTTCGAACGTGTAACTCCAGATTGCGCGCAAATCTTCCTCGGCGCCGAGCGTAAGACCGTATCCAGCCATTCGGGGACTTATTGCTCGGCTTGGTTACGGGCTTCGCGCCGGATGTCATTGATCGACTTCGAGGACAGCTCGCCCTGGCGGGCCTGCTCGATGCGCGGTTCAAGGAACCGTGCCAAAGCATCGAATGCGTCTTCCTCGCTCATGCCATCGAGATGGGGCGCATCGCCAAGCGTCCGGTTCAGGACATACTCCTTGATGCTTTGCCCCTTCAGGGCCGCGATAGCCTTGAGCTTCTGGTGTTCTTCAGGGGTGATATCGATTGAGAGTCTAGGCATGTTTTCAAGATAACCGCCCTCGACCCACAAAACAACATTTGTTCACTCTAGAATCTCGGCCAGCCTTCCATAGTCCCGGCCAACCTCCTGTGCCTCGTGAAACGCGCGTTGGCGCTCGGCGTCCAAGCAGCGGAAGTATTCTTGTATGTCGGAAATGTAGCCCTCGAAATCAGAACGGTGTGGCGCGACATCGCAGTTGAGTGCTGAGCGACATCGCAGGTGGATGACGGTGACGTTTTTTGACGGTGCCGGTTTGCGGCCGTCAGATCAAGTTTCGATGTCGCTGCTCAATGTCGCTGGCCGCGAGTTGTCCTTCGCTGTGGCGATCTCCTTTTCGGGCTGTTGTTTGTCGCGGTCATCTTCGATGTCGCTGAGCGATGTCGCGGCGGCATAGGCGGCACGGCGTCGGTAGCTTTCGACGTTCATCTCGAAGATTGTTGCATGGTGAACGAGCCGATCGATGGCGGCGATGGTCATCGCCCTGTCGGGGAAGATGGCGTCCCAACCACTGAACGGCTGATTGGCCGTAATCATGATAGAGCGCCGCTCGTATCGTGCGGAGATGAGCTCGAAGAGGGCGCTGGTCTCGGCCTGATCCTTTCGCACGTACGACAGGTCGTCGAGGATGAGCAGGTCGAACTTGTCGAGCTTCGCGATCTCCTGAGTGAGCGCCAGGTCCTGCCGCGCCACTTGCAGGCGTTGGACCAGGTCCGACGTCCTTGCCATAAGCACACGGTACCCTCGTTGGATGAGTTCGTATCCGATGGCCCCCGCGAGGTGCGTCTTGCCCGAGCCGGGCGGGCCGAAGGCCAGCAAATTGTGCCCTGCCTGCAGCCAGCTGTCGCCTTCGACCAGCGCTCTGACGCGGGCCTGGCTCAAGGTGGGTACCGCCAGGAAGTCGAAGGCGTCGAGCGTTTTCCCTTGTGGCAGCCTTGCAGCGGCAAGATGGCGTTGGATGCGGCGCTGTTCCCGCTCGCTCAGCTCCAGCTCGCACAGCGCCGCCAACAAGCGTTCGGCCGGCCAACCCTCCTTGTCGGCACGGGTGCAGAACTCCGGCCAGAGGCGGGCAACCGTGGGCAGCCTGAGCGCCGTCAGTAAGGTAGGCAGTGTTGCGGTTTCCACGGTCATGCTCATGCGGCCGCTCCCTGACCCTGGATCAGGTCATCGTAACTGCCGGCAGAGGGGATGCAGACCGGGACATCGGGCCCACCATCGCCTTCGGTCCGCGTGAAGCGGGAGCGCAGTTCCCCGAGGACCGGAAGTTCGCCTCGGGCAAGGATTGCCGAGAGGGCCGCGGCCAATTCCGCCTCGCAGGTCTGATCATGGGCGAGCCACAGCAGGCCGACCATGATCCGGCAGGCTTGCCGCAGCGGTCCGGCAGCCGTCAGCGCGTCCCAGCATCGGCGGTATTCCGTGCGAGGGAAGAGCGCGTCGCGATAGGTCAGGTTGGCGAAGGCCTGAGGCTTGGCCCGCAAGCTGTGGATGACGTGATGGTAGCTAACGACATAGCCATGGCCCCCACGTCCGCCGGCAGGCGGGCGCCCGCGCGGTAGGGTCTCGAGGGGTGTGCCGCCGAGGAACAACTCCAGGCGATCATCGAAGATGCGCAGCTTCAGCTCGTAGCCGATCAGGCGAGAGTGAACGGTGTAGAACACCTTTCGGAACACGAAGCCGCCCGACGAGGTCACCCGCACGCGCGCCTCGTCGTAATCACAGCTACGGCGCGCCGGAAGCGGCTGCAGATGTGGCCGTTCGACCCTCAGGCGGTCCCGATGCCGTGCATTGTGGCGCGCGACAACCTGGGCCACGAAGTGTCGCCAGCCGTCCAACTCATCGAAGTCATGACTGCCACGCAGCAGCAAGGCCTGCTCCAAGCGGATCTTGAGATGTCTGGACTTGCACCGGTCCGGTTCCGGTTTTCTGCGAGCAATGCTCGCCATGAAGGAGACTGGATATGGCACCCAAGCATAGTGAAGATTTCAAGCGCG
>Ga0208330_1000521_pt1 | contig 17017 bp, 13 predicted proteins | sample DeeseametaMP1896_FD_184180 | JGI IMG/M metagenome (GOLD analysis project Ga0208330, IMG submission 184180) | Marine microbial communities from the Deep Pacific Ocean - MP1896 (SPAdes) | ecosystem: Environmental > Aquatic > Marine > Oceanic | place: East of Hawaii, North Pacific Ocean | collected...
GGGGGTGCCGCAGCTCTTCGGTTTGCCGCAGCAGATCAACGAGGATTTGCCGCCCGGCGCCAGCATGGACGAAGCGGTGTCGCTGGACAGCTCCAGTTCTTCGGGCGGCAACGGATCGGTCCGCCGGAACGAGAAACTGACCCTGCGCGTGGCTGCGACCGTGACGGACGTCCTGCCCAACGGGGTACTCGCCATCCAGGGCAGCCAGGAGGTGCGGGTGAATTTCGAGCTGCGCGAGCTGCTGGTCAGCGGCTTCGTGCGGCCCGCCGACATCTCGCGCCAGAACGAGATCACCTATGACAAGATCGCCTCGGCCCGAATATCCTACGGCGGGCGCGGGCAGATCACCGATGTGCAGCAGCCGCGATACGGTCAGCAGATCCTCGACGTCGTTCTGCCTTTCTGAAGGACCCCGCCATGCGCAAGCTTCTTCCCGTTCTATTGGCTCTGGTCGGCATCGGCGGCGGCGTCGGCGCTGGATTTCTTCTCAAGCCCGCGGAGCCGGAGCCGCCGGCGGATCTGGCCGAAGGCTGCGTCCCGCCCGAAAATGCGGCAGAGCACGACCTGCCCAACCACGCCGATGACGCCCACGATGCCGAAGACAGCACGAAAGAATACGTCAAGATGAGCAACCAGTTCGTGGTGCCGATCGTGGGCGACGAACGGATATCCAGCCTTGTCGTGCTGTCTCTCAGTCTCGAAGTGTCCGCGGGTCAGACAGAGGCTGCCTATCGCCACGAGCCGAAGCTGCGGGACGGGTTCCTTCAGGTGTTGTTCGATCACGCCAATATCGGCGGTTTCAAGGGCGCTTTCACCGATGCCAACACAATGGCGATCCTGCGCCGGGCGCTTCTGGAAACCGCCCGCAAGACGTTGGGAAACGACGTGAGCGACGTGCTGATCACCGAAATCGCGCGGCAGGACGCTTGAACACCTAGCGGTCTGCCCGCTGAAGCAGTGTCAGCGCGCGCAGCGCCTCTTCGGTCCGGGCGCGACGGTGCGCGGCCTCTTTCGCTGCAGCCTGGTCCGACAACTCCCGGGTAACAGTCTGCCGCGCATGGGCGAGCCGCGCCGCGTCCCGAAGCTGTTCCTTGCGGAGCCGCAGGCTGACCAACGCCTGATTCAGGCTCAGCCGACGTTGCGCTAGCCAGGCGCTCCACTGATCCTCTGCACCGGAGATCCGGCGCGCGTGAATACCGACGTCATCCTGCACCGCGCCGCGCTGCAGGTCGGCCAGAGCGTCGAGTTCGCGGTGAAGGCGCCCTTCCTCGGCCAGGACGTCGCGGTAGTGCTGCAAGGCGCGCTCCTCGAGCATCTCGGTGACCTGAGTCAACTGGCCGAATGCCCGGCTCACCTCCAGACGCCCCGCTTGGCCTTCTGGCGCATGTCCTCGGCAAACCGGATGGCCGCGGCAACGGGGCGGTAGAGGTCCGGCGCGATCTGCTGGCCGATGTCGACCGACGCGTAGAGCGACCGCGCCGTCGGCGGATCCTCGTGGATCGGAATGCCCGCCTCCCGCGCCGCTTCGCGAATGCGCACGGCCACCGCATCGACGCCCTTGGCCAGACAAACCGGCGCCCCGCCCTGTCCGCGATCCCATTTCAGGGCGACGGCGTAGTGTGTCGGATTGACGATGATCACGCTGGCCTTGGGTACATCCGCCATCATGCGGTTCATCGCGATTTCCTGTCCGCGTTGCCGGCGTTCGTGCTTCATCTCCGGATCGCCTTCGGTGTTCTTGAACTCGTCGCGCAGTTCCTTGTGGGACATGCGGTTCTTGCGCAGGTGCTCGTGCCGCTGCCAGACGAAATCAATGGTCCCGATCGCCGCCGCGATGACCACAACGACCGCCATGAACTGCAGGGTCAGGTGACCGAAGAGCGCCAGTACCGGTCCGGGGCCGGCCTGCGGGCTGCCGACGATTTCGGACATGTACGCCGTGAGAAAGAGCGCCAATGCGGCGGAGTAGACCGCGAGCTTGGTAAAGCTCTTGGCGAATTCGAACAGACCGCCCCGCCCGAACTTGTTCTTGGCGTTCTGGATCAGCGACAGGCGCGATCCCTTGAAGGCCAGTTTGGACGGGGTGAAGAGCAGTCCGCGGGTGGCCAGAAGGGTCGCGAGGACAAGGATGCCCGGCACCAGAAACCAGGGCAGAACCGCGGTCAGAACGCCCCCGGCCAGCGCCGCGGTCGGCCCGCCGGACGGGCCGTCGAAGAAATCGGCAACCAGCCGCTCCGGATGGTCGATCAGCGGCAGCAGCGCGTCGCCGAATGCGGTCAGCGACGCCTTTCCAAGCATCAGCGCAATCATCGCCATCCCGGCGTAGCCGACCGCGACCAGCGTGTCCGGGCTGCGCGCGATTTCGCCTTTCTTTCGCGCCTCTTCGAGCTTGTGCGGCGACGGCTCGTGGGTCTTTTCGGTGTCGTCACTTTCCGACATCAGGGCACCGCGAAGGGGTTCGACAGAAACACGTCCATCGCGCCCAGCCAGACCGACAGGATCAGCGGCGCCGCGACCAGAAGCATCGCGATGGACCCGAAGGTTATGACCGGCGCCCCGACAAAGGCGACCATCAGTTGCGGCATGGCGCGGTTGATGACGCCGAGCGTGAGGTTGTAGAGCACCGACAGGATCACGAAGGGCGCGGCCAGGGTGAAGGCGAGCGCAAAGGCCCGGGCGACATGGCCGCGGCCCCAGTCGGCCATCACGCCTCTGTCGGGAAACACCCCCAGCGGCAGGATGTCGTAAGACAGAATGAAAAGCGCCGCGACCTTCACGTGCAGACCGGTGATCATCAACAGGGCCAATGCCGAAATCACCAGCAGGTTGCCGATCGCGGGCATCGGATCGGCGGCGGAGTTACCGGCAAGCTGCGAAAGCGAGGTCGCCTGCGCAGCCATGGTGCCCGCGGTCTGCAGCGCCAGCATGAAGAGCCGCAGCCCGATGCCGATGGCAAGCCCCGCCACGGTTTCGGTTGCCGTTATCCGGGCAAGGCTGGCCAAAGTAGGATCGGGCATGTCGATCAGCGGCGCGGCAGCCGGCGCGATCACGGCGGTGAGCGCGAGGCTGGCCAAAAGCCGCACGCGCACCGGCACCGACCGTTCACCAAGGCCAGGCAGGACCGCCATGGCCGCACCGACGCGCAGCAACACCCCCAGCGTCAACCAGGCCAGGGGCGGCAAAAGCTCGGTCAGGGCGGTCAGCGGGCTCATGCCGCCACCGTCCCGACCAGAGAGGGCCGCGCCTCGAGGCCGATTTCCTCGAAGGACAGGACCGGGTTGCTGATGCCCTTGGCCGACAGGATGGTGCGCAAAAACCGACGGCGGCGGGCCGAGGTCACCACGGCAGGAAAGACCCCGCGCGATCCGGCGTCGCTCACTTCCCTGGAGACACCGTTGGTCAGCGTCTCGAACGCCTCGGGCGGCAGAGCCACGTCGACGCCACCGCGGTCGCCGTCGACCTGGTAGGTGGTAAAGATCGTCTCCCATTCCGGATCGAGCTGGATTAGCGGGATCGTTCCGTCGTTGCGGCGCATGTTGGCGACCATCTGGAACCCCAGCCGCTGGCGCACGTGTTCGCAGATCGCCTCGGGCCGGGCGCCCTGTCCGCGGGTTTCGGCAATGGCTTCGAGGATCAGCGGCAGGTTGCGGATCGACACCTGTTCCTCGAGCAGCAGTCGCAGCACGGCATGCAGTGTGTCGATCTGCACCTTGTCGGGGATCAGCTCGTCCAGCAGCCGCCGGTTCGCCTCCGCCCGGTCCGTATTGGTCAGGGTCACCATCTCGTCCAGCAGCCGGCGCAGGGCGCGCAGGCTGAGCAGGCGGCCGAAATTGCGCTTGATCACCTCGAGCAGATGCGTCGCGAGCACCTCGGTCGGCGTGACAATCGTGACGCCCGACAGCGCCGCGCGGTCCTGATCTTCGGGTTTGATCCAGCGGGCCGGGGCGCCGTAGACCGGTTCGGTGACATCCTTGCCTTCGGGCATGCGCGACTGGCCGTCGGGCAGCAGCGCCAGCACCAGGTCGGGGTTCAGCTCGCCCCGCGCAAGCTCCACCCCGTGGATGCGGATGACGTAGGTGCCGGTGGGCAGGTCGGCCGCGTCGGTCAGGCGGATCTCGGCCATGATCAGGCCAAAGTTCGAGGCGATGTGGCGGCGCATGTTGGCGATGCGCACGTCCAGCCCGGTGCCCGGGTCCAGCACCATGTTCACCAGGTCGGGGGCGAATTCCACGTGGATGTCGTCGATGTCCAGAACGTCTCCGATGGGTTTCTCCCGCGGCACCGGGTCCGTCACCTCTGCGGCAGCGGGCGCGCTCTCTGTCAACCGCTTGCGCAGCATGAACAGAGCCGCCGCCCCCAGCACCAGCGCCCCGGCCATGAAAGGCGCGAACGGCAGCCCCGGCACCAGTGCGAAGAGGGCCATCAGAACGGCCACCGTGCCCAGCGCCGCGGGATGCCGGCCCAATTGCCCGAGGATTGCGAGATCGGTGGAGCCGGTGGCACCGCCGCGGGCCAGCAGCAGCGCCGAGGCGATGGAAATGATGACCGCCGGGATCTGGCTGACGAGCCCGTCCCCGACGGTGAGGATCGCATAGGTTTCGAACGCGTCGCCCATGGCCATACCATGCACCAGCACGCCCATGATCATGCCCATCACCAGGTTCAGAAGCGTGATCAGCAGACCCGCCACGGCATCGCCCTTGACGAATTTCGAGGCGCCGTCGAGAGAACCGAAAAAGGTGGTTTCCTGCAGTTCCTGTTCGCGGCGGCGCTTGGCTTCGGCATGGTCGATGGCGCCGGCGGACATGTCGCTGTCGATGGCCAGCTGCTTGCCCGGCATGCCGTCGAGAGCGAACCTCGCCCCGACTTCGGCCATGCGCGCGGCCCCCTTGGTGATGACCATGAAGTTCACGATCAAGAGCACGCCGAACACCACGAGCCCCATGAAAACGCTGCCGCCCATGACGAAGCTGGCGAAGCCCTGGATCACGTCGCCCGCCGCCTGGGGTCCGGTGTGACCCTCACCGATGATCAGCTTGGTCGAGCTGACGTTCAGCGACAGGCGCAGCATCAGGGACGCCAGAAGGATTGTCGGAAAGGCCGAGAAATCGAGCGGTCGTTCGATGAACAGCGTGACCGTGAAAATCAGGATCGCCAGCGCGAAGGACGCGGCAAGACCGATATCCAGAACCCAGGAGGGCACGGGCAGGATCATCATGACGATCACCGCCATCAACGCGACCGCCAAAAGCACCGTTGGGCGGAAAAGCCCCCGAACCGTCCAGCCGGAAATCACGCGGACCATCCCCGCCGGGTGTCGGCGCCGGACCGGATCCTAAAACGGAGCATTCTGCCCCTCCCTCGTTTCTGTCTGCCGCGCAGGGTTAAGCCAAGGCCGTTACGATTCCATGAGCACCGGTCAATTCGCCGCCTCCGGTGAAAGCGCGGTGCTGTCCAGAAGCGCGCGGAGAGTCTTTCGCGATTGCGCGGCTTCGTCCGCCAAGGCACCTGTTGCGGACAGGGTGTTGTCGGGAACCACCGTCGGCTGAACGGCAAGCTGCGCAGCTTCGCTCAGCGGATCGTCTTCGCCGTCCGCGGGCAATCGCTGCCAATCTCCGGCGATCCAGGCGGCTTGGCGCAAATCGTCGGCCTGGCCTTCGGCGGAGTAGACGTCAGCGGCATAGGCGTAGTCACCCATCTGCAAGCGCGCCTCGATCCGAAGCGCCTGCGCCTCGTCCCCCTGCAATCCCAACAGGGTCAATTCCGCCTCCTCCGGCTGGGCCAGCCCCAGATGTGCCCGCGCGGTCAGAAGCTGGCGCATACGGTCGGAGGCCGGCATGTCCAGTTGCGTAATCGCCGCCATTGCCTCGTCGGCAAGTCCGAGGGTCAACAGCCTGTCAATGGCAGCCGCGAGCACCTGGTCGCTGCTGTCGGCCGTGCCGGGGCGCAGATCGGTGACCACATGGCGCAGGAAGGTCACGTCGTCCGCCCGCGTGACCAGCGCCCTGAAGACCTCGCTGCGCATGTCATCCCGCGTCTGTGCGTCGATATCCTCGGACGTCGCGATTTCTGACAGCGCCTCGCCTATTCTCACCTGGCTCAGCAAGGCGCGGATATGCGCACGCCAGAGCTTGGCCGCTTCTTCCGTGCCGCGGTATTCCGTGACATATGCCGAGGCCAATTCGGTCATGCCGGGCGCGACCGGCCGGTCCTCGCGCGCGGCCAGCGAGATCAGCGATTCCACTGCCGCCGCAGAGGTTTCGGGTCCGGCGGTTTCCGCGATCTCCTCCAGCTGCGCCATCGTTTCCGTAACGTCCCTCTCGGGCGCGTCGATCTGCGCTTCGGCCAGCTTGATGTCGGGGGGCAGCGCATCGATCCCGCGTTTGACCCGTGCAAGCACGCTGCGCGCCGCCTTTGTCGCGCCGGCGGCGTGCAAACCGTCCGACAGGCGCGCAGCCAGAAGCTGTTTCAGATGCGGGGGAAGCGACTCGAAGGCGTTGAGGACCGCGTTTTCGTTGATCTGATCCGGCACAGCCCCGGGTTCGGCGCCGAGAACAGCCCACATGGCAGCGGGCGTGTCGCAATGGGCTTGACCGGCAAAGACGCCGGACCCCGCATCTTCGTCGTCGATGATCCGCGCCAGTGACGACAGTGTCGCGGCCTCGGGCACGTCGGCCATGTCGAGCACCGACCGGGCTTCGGCACCGAAGCCGACGTGCAGGTACAGCCGGGCCAGCGCCGCGACAGTCTCGGGGTGCGGGCGGTCGAATTCGCCGGTCAGTCGCGTGCGAAGGGCGCCGATCTGCTGCGGATAGGAGCCTTCACCTCCCCAGTCGCCGATGGACAGACTCGTTTCCGGTAGGCATCTGTCGCCGTTGAGCCGGATGCGCCGGTCTGCGCCGCCGCGGTCCAGGAACATCCTGGCGACATCCTCCATGGTCGTCTCGGGCATTTGCGGCGCGACCGTTGCATCGGGAGAGGCGACAGGCGCGGCCGGCGCAGGTGCAGGGGCGGGCCGGCGGTTCAGCGACAAAAGCCCGTATGTCGCGGCCGAGGCGATCTCCTCGGCAAAGGCTTGTTCGATTGCGCGTTCCTCCTCGGTCGGCAGGGCAGCCTCGAGCTCTTGCACCAACAACCGCTCGAACGGATCGGGGCGCCTTGGCAGGCTGGCCCAATCCGGTTGTGGAGGCATTGCCGTTGCAGCCTCGGTGTCTTCTGGCTGGTCGGCGGCGGAGATATCCATCGCCAGCATGCGCTGTCCGACCAACTGCGCCGCGATCACGCAGTCGCACGCAAGGTCGATCGCAAGCGTGCCTGGGGTCGGCGACGTCACCGCGGCAACGCGGCCGGTGCCGATCCTGTCAAAGACCGTCCCAGTGTCAAAGCCGAAGCCGCGGTCAGGGAAGCGCAAAAGGTAGCCTGCGGCCTCTTTTTGCGGATCGAGCTGCCACGCAACCTCGCCAGGCAGATCGACCACCAGGCGGGTAAAGCCGCCATGCTCGCCGGAGCGCACGGGCAAGGTCTGCGCCAAGGCACCGGAGGCCAGTATCCAAAGACATGCGAAAGGCCAGAGATGCCGCATCACGCCGCGTCCTGCTTGACGGCCTTCAGCGCCTCTTCCAGTTCGACAAAGCTGGGCCGGTAATGCAGAGGCGTGTTCTGGCGTCCAACCTCGATGCAGATGTTGGTGGAATGGTTATGCAGGTTCGCCACCAGGACCTCGCGGATCAACTGGTAGAAATGGCTGTCCTCCTCGACCACCGCCTTGACCTTGGCAGAGAAGGGCCCAACCAGACCGTATGCCAGGAACACGCCCAGAAACGTCCCCACCAGCGCGCCGCCGATCAGCTTGCCCAGTACTTCGGGCGGCTGGTCGATCGACCCCATCGTCTTGATCACACCCAGCACCGCCGCAACGATGCCCAGCGCCGGAAGTCCGTCCGCGACCGTCTGCAGGGCATGGCTGGAATGCATGCGTTCATGAAGCGTCGCCTCCATGCGTTTTTCCAGCACTTCCTCGACCTGGTGCGGATCGTCGTAGTTCATGGAAATCGACCTCAGGGTATCGCAGATGAGTTCCACCGCCTCTCGATCACTCTGGATCTTCGGATATTTGCCGAAAATCGACGACTCCTGAGGCGACTCAACGTGTTCTTCGATGGCGACGGGGTTCTGACGGGCCAGGCGCACCAGTTCGAAGAGCAGGCACAGAAGGTCACGGTAGTCCTGCGGTTTCCACTTCGCTCCCTTGAAAACCTTGCCCACATCCTTGAGCGTATGCTTGACGACGCTCATGTCATTGCCGATCAGGAAGGCCCCTGCGGCGGCGCCGCCGATCATCATCATTTCGAACGGCAGGCTCTTGAGAATGATTCCCATCTTGCCACCCGCCAGCAGGTAACCGCCAAAGACCATTCCGAAAATCACGGCAATCCCGATAAGCCCGAACATCCGGCACTCCTTTTCCTGACCTGTGGACCGTGCCACGCAGATCTTAAAAAACCTTGTTTCTGACCTGGGCTAGAGAGGTGAAACGCACGCCTGGCGCGCGATCACATGACGACGAATTCGGCATGCAACGCCCCTGCGGCCTTTATGCTTTTCAGGATATCGATCATGTCACGCGGGCTGACGCCAAGCGCGTTCAGACCCGCGATCACCTCTGACAGAGAGGTTCCGCCCGGCACTTCGGCCAGTCCGATGCCCGGCTCTTCCGCGACTTCGGCTTCGGTGCGGGGGATTACCACCGTTTCGCCCTCGGAAAACGGGTTGGGCTGGACGGCGATCGGCGCCTCCTCGATGCGCAGGGTCAGGTTTCCCTGCGACACGGCCACACGCGAAATGCGCACGTCGCGCCCCATCACGATGGTGCCGGAGCGCTGATCGACGACGACCCGGGCGCGACGTTCGGGTTCGACGGCCAGATTCTCGATCTGCGCCACCGCGTGGGCCGGAGACCGCGTACCGGCATTGAAAAGGTCGACGCTGATCGTGCCGGAGTCGGACATGCGCGCGATCCGGCCGGGAAAGGCGCGGTTGATCACCTGCTCGATTCGCGCGGCGGTGGTGAAATCCGGCTCCCGCAGCGCCAGGCGCAGGCTGGAGAGTTCGGAAAAGTCGAAATCGACCTCGCGCTCGATTCGCGCGCCGGCCGGGATCATGCCGGATGTCGGCACACCCTGCACGACGCGGGCCGCGTCACCTTCGGCCGCGGCGCCGCCGGCGATCACCGTGCCCTGAGCCACGGCATAGATCTGGCCGTCCGCGGCGTTCAGCGGTGTCATGATGAGCGTGCCGCCAAGCAAGCTCTTGGCGTCGCCGATGGCGGAGACCGTGACGTCGATCTGGCCGCCGCTGCGTGCAAAGGGCGGCAATCGCCCGGTGACGAACACCGCCGCGACATTCTTGGGCCGGAACTGCTCGCCCGTCACGTTGACGCCCAGACGTTCGAGGATATTGGTCATGATCTCTTCGGTGAAAGGCGCGTTGCGCAACCCATCGCCGGTGCCATCCAGACCGACGACAAGGCCGTATCCGACCAGGTCGTTGGACCGGACCCCATCGAATTCCACAAGGTCCTTGATGCGGACACTTTGCGCGGCAGCCGGCTGAAGTTGTGCCGTGATCATCATGGCCAAAAGCGCGCAGAAGACCATCAGACGGTTCATCTCATGTACTCCGTGAAGGAGAGCCGCGCCGCCCGCGCGGTCACGGTGTAGAGGCTTTCGAGTTGCAGCTGGGCATTTTCAAGCTGGGTCGCAGTCTCGTAGGGATCGACGGCAATGAGGTCGAGACGGGCCAGACGCGTTGCGGTGGTTTCGGCGGCGTTGCGGGTCACGGTTTCCTCGATCCGGGCCTCGAGCGCACCGAGGCCCGCACGGAGTTCGGTCAGCGGCACCTGGGTCTGCAACAGCTGGTTGCCCGCGGAGGCAAGCATTTCGGCCCTGAGACCCTGATCGAAATCCAGAATGTCGTCATCGGAAATCGCGGCCAGTGCAAGGCCGCGGATCATGTCGCGAAACACCTGGTCGTCGGCACGCACGTCAAGCGCGGCGCGTTCGGATGGGCCGAGCTGGAAGGGGGCCAGATTGGTCGTGGACCCCTGATATGTCTGGGTCTCGAACCCGCCGCCGGGTGCGTCGAACCAGGCGTCAAGCTGCGCCTCGATCCCCGCGAGCGTCGTTACGCCGGCCAGCAGGCCGCGCAAGTCCGCAATCAGCGTGTCGCTGGTCCCCAGCGGCGCGCGATCGGTGGCCGTGCCGCCGAAGAGACTGCGCCCGTAGGTCGTCCTGTTGAGGTCGGACATGACGGATGTCAGTGCGGATAAAGCGTCCTTCGCGACGGTGGACCGAAGGCTTTCGGAGACCATGATGTCGGTTTGCAGGAGCGTGAGAGAAACATCTTCCGTGCGCGTCTGGATGGCCCCCAGCGTCGTCTGCATCACGCCTGTGGTCTGCGCCGCCTCGGTGGTGGCGATGCGAAATCCGTCGAGCACCGACAGGTTCCGGTCCATCGCCGCCAGGGCGGTGAGATCGCCGGACAGGTGCCGGGCCTTGTCCGCCACCACGCCGGTGGACAACTCGAGGCCAAGCCTGTCGATCTGCTGGCGGATTTGCACGTTGCGGTTTCGCAGGACAAGGGCCTGCGCCATATCGCCGATGGATCGCATGGGACCTCCTTATATCGCGAGGATCGCCTGCATCATGTCGTCGACGACGGACATGACCCGGGCATTCGCGGCGTAGTTCTGTTCGATCTGCAAGAGCAGTTGCAGTTCCCGGTCGGTATCGACACCCTGGGACAGTTCGAGTTCCTTCAGCGCAAGGGTCTGTGACTGGGCAAAGCTGAGTTCGGTGTCGGCGCGTACCCGCCGGGACGCGGCGATCGAGCCGAGTTCGGCGCCGTGACCGACGACGCTTCGGGCTGTCGTTCCGAGCGCGGCAGAGGCGGCGGGCAGAGCGGCGCCCAACCGGTCGAAATGCCCCTGCAACAGACGCGCGTCGCCGACATCGCCCGGCGTCGCCGCATAGAGCCCGTCCCGCAGCAGCGCAGGCGTGCCGCTGTCCGCATCGACCAGGGCGTTGAGCGCGATGCGGCCGGACAGACCCACCTCGTCGGCGGGGGCGAAATCCAGGCCGCCATCGGTGAAGAGCCCCGGTTGCCCAGCGGTGACGGTCATGTCGGGCCCGCCAGCACCGAAGCGTTTGATCAGGTCCCGGGCAAGCCCGTCGAGCTGCGCCTGCAGGATCACCGTCTCTTCGTCGCGAATCTGGAACTGCGCGGCCAGGGCGCCGCCGGCCAGCGGACCGTCGGGCGAGGTATCCACGGCGCGGCCGCGAATGGTGATGCCGGACAGCAAGCCGTTGTCCTGTGTCATGTGCGGCGCGATGATCGCGTTGGGCGTGTAGTCCAAAGTAACCGGTGACCCGTCGAGCAGAACGGTGCCGCCGGTCGAGAAAAGCGCGACGACGCCGTTGTCCCGGGCGACGCTGCGCAGCGGCACCAGCGACGCGATTTCGTCCACGGCCCGCTGGCGTGTGTCCATGAGCGTGGAGGCGTCGCGGCCAAGCCGAACCGCCCTTTCGATCTGATCGTTGAGTTGTGCCACGTCTGCCAGCGCCTGGTTGATCGTTCCGACCTGGCGGGTGATGGTCCGGTCCGCGTCCGACCGCGCCTCCTGCACCGCGCCCGAAAGCGCGTTCAGCTTGGTCGCAATGGCGCCGGCCGACCGCGAAACCGCTGCCAGGCGCTGATCCGACGCCGGATTGCTGGCGGCGGTAACCAAGGCGTTTTCAAGCGCGGTAATGCGCCCGGTCAGAGAGGAAGGATCGTCGCCGGGGCCGAGCAGCCGTTCGGTCCTCGCGGCATGGGATTGCAGTGCGTCGGCCAGCCCGAGTCCGGCGTCGGCAAGGCGCCGGTCCGACAGGATCGCCGGGTCGCCATGGCGGATCACGCCATCCACCCAGACGCCGCCGTGGGTGCCGATGCGATTGGGCGAAATCTCCAGCGACCGACGCCCGTAACCTTCGGTCAGCGCGTTCGAGATATTGGCCGATACGATACCGGCGGCACGGGTATTGGCGGTCAACCCGCTCAGCGCATTGGACAGGGCTCCGGTCAGAGACATGGCGCGGCTCCTTCAGAATGTCGATTTCAGATGACGGGATCAGCGCTTGATGTTGGTGGTTTCCTGCAGCATCTCGTCGACGGTCTGGATAACCTTCGCATTCGAGGAATAGGCGCGCTGGGTCTGGATCAGGTCGGTCAGCTCGCTCGCCACGTCGGTTGCGGATTCCTCGCGCGCATAGGCCACGATGTCGCCCGTCGGCCCGTCCGCCGCATCCCACAGGAAGAAGCTGCCGCTTTCGGGCGACGGCATGTAGACCTGCCGGTCGAGCGCGACCATGCCATTGGGATTGGGCAGGTCGACCAGCGGCACCTGGAAGATCGTGCGCGTGATGCCGGTGTCGAAGAAGGCGTGGACCATGCCGTTTTCATCGACCTCGACCGAGGTCATGTTGCCGACCGGCGATCCGTCCTTGGAGATGTTGAGCGGCGCGAAACTGTCGGACAGCTGCGTCAGGCCATCGCTTTCACCCGGCACACCGATGTTGATCTCGATCGGGCCGCCGGCGACGTTGACGATGATCGATCCGGTGGTGGCATCATAGGTGCCGCCGGAGAGCGTGGTCACGGAATTGAGCGTGCCGCCGCTGGTGCGCGAATCGTCGAAGGTCAGTTCGTATTCGCCGATGACCGTACCAGGCGTCGCCGTATCCATCAGCGTCATGGTCCAGGTGTTCGAGGTGCCTGTCGCCGGGATCGTCGGGGTAAAGGTCACCTGCACATTCTCGGACACGCCGAGGTTGTCGTAATATTCCACCGACAAATCGAGCGGCGTGCCTTGTGAATCGAAATACGTCTCTGTCGCGGGCAGATTGACACCCAGCGTCATGCTGGTGGTCGGTTCGCCGGAGAACTGGTTGACGTTGATACGCACCGGTTCCAGCCCGTCGTCGGTGTCGCGCGGCATCGACGGAATGGTGCCGTCGGCGGTGGCCGGCCAGCCCAGCAGCATCAATCCGGATTCGGTCCGCAGGTAGCCATCCGAATCGGTGCGGAACGATCCTGTCGTCGTCAGCAGCATCTGCGGGTCGCCGTTGTTGTTCTCGACCTCGGTGGCGCGGGCGACGGGCAGGAAGCCGCGGCCGCGTACGGCGAGGTCGGTGGCGTTGGTGGTGGCCACCAGCGAACCGCTCTGGTCGATGAGGCGCTGGGTGGTCACCCGCACGCCACCGGCCGAATAGGTCCCGCCCGTGGAGGACATGACCATCGCCTCGAAATCCGTCTCGACCCGTTTGTATCCGAAGGTCGCGGAGTTTGCGATATTGTCCGAAATCGTCGCCAGCCTGCTGGCATTGGACGCAAGCCCCGCGACACCGGCATTGAGGGAAGAGGAAATTGTCATGGACACGCCTTTCTGCTGTATCGAACCCGTTTCGAGGCAACAGTTACGCGCGTCGGTTTAACGGCAGGCTAACAGATAAAATCTGACAGAATTGCCTGCCGCCAAGGTTCAGTTGTCGCGCAGATAGATCACCTCGATCCGGTTGTTGCGCAGGTCCATGCGGTTGTCCCGCACCGGTTCGCGGTCCGCATGGGCGGCGACGCGGGTCACCCTCTGGGTGGCCATGCCCTCCGACATCAGCAGGTCGCGCATGGTGCCGGCCCGGCGAGCGGACACATCCCAGCTGCGGTCGCTGGCGAGCACGATGGGCGCAGAGCGGACATGGCCTTCTATGGCGACGGAATTCGTCACGAGATCCGACACCCGTTCGATCACGCCCGCCAGCCGCTCCAGCGTGCGGGTCGGGCGGTCGGCGGCGTCGAAAAGCGGCGCGCCCTGTGCGTCGGACAGTTCGATCACAAGGCCCTCGTCCGTGACCCTGGTGATGATGTGCACCATCAGATCGTCCGCGACCATGCTTTCACCGCCGCGCCCCATGAGCAGATCCTCGACCTTTTCGAAGGATTCCTGCTCGCTGCCCGCCTCGGCCGTCTCGGGACCGGTGGTTTCGGTGCCGCGCGACCGGTCCGCTTCGGTCGGGCGCAGGCTCGTGGCGCCGGTTCCGACCCTGGGCAGGGTATTTTCGGCCAACACGCTGTCGCCACCAAAGCTGCCGTCACCGCCGCCCGACACGCGACTGATCGCGATCGTGGGGCTGAAATAATCCGCAATACCCTTGCGCTGTTTTTCCGTCGTCGCGTTCAGCAGCCACATCAACATGAAAAAGGCCATCATGGCCGTGACAAAGTCGGCATAGGCGACTTTCCACGCGCCGCCGTGATGTCCATCACCGCCAGCGACCTTTTTCCGTTTGATGATGACTGGCGCGACATTGCTGTCGGCCTTCATATTCACCACCTCATTTTCCCACCCGGGACGAGCGATAGCAGTTGCGGCGTTACCGTTGCCTTAACGATTCAAAATGTTCCGTAAAAATCCGCGATCGGCCCGGTCATTGCCGGGATAGAGTTCCCCGGACGGAAACGTGGTCAAAATATCCCACATCGGTGGCGGCCATGCCGCGTCATGATGGACAGGCCGCGTCAAAGTGCGTAGCACGGTGTAGAAGCTCGATGACCTTGTGGAACCGCTAAAGATGCCCGCCAGACCCTCCGTGATCCGTGGCGCCAAAGGATCGGTTGCCCGTGCCTGCCTGCTCGGACTGTTCGCCACCGGGGCGCTGGTGGCCATGCCGCACCGCGCCGAGGCGCAAAGCCAGACGAATTACAACCTCTACGGCGTGCCCGGCCTGATCGACATGCCTTCGGCAGGGGGCGCCCCCGATTCCGAGATCGGCACGACCATCTCTCGCTTCGGCAACAACACACGCACGACGCTGACCTTCCAGATCACGCCCCGGCTGTCTGGCAGCTTCCGATATTCGGCCATCGACAATTTCGACACCGTGGCATCGGTCGATGGCGTCTACTACGACCGCAGCTTCGATATGCGTTTCCAGCTTCTGACCGAAGGGCTGTACCGCCCGTCACTGGTCGTCGGCTTTCAGGATTTCATCGGCACCGGGCTTTACGGCGGCGAATACCTCGTGGCCACCAAGACCGTTGCGCCGGGCCTCACGGTCACCGGTGGTCTGGGCTGGGGCCGGCTCGCCAGCCGCAACGCCTTTGCATCGACCGGAACCCGCCCCGAGGAACTGCTGGGCGAAGGGGGTCTGCCGACCTATGACCGCTGGTTCCGCGGCGACGTCGCGGCCTTTGGCGGGGTCAGCTATTCGCCCAACGACCGCTGGACCTTCAAGGCCGAGTACTCCTCGGACAACTACGACCAGGAACGGCGGATCGGCGAGTTCGACGGCACCTCGCCCTGGAATTTCGGGCTCGATTATCATTTCGAGAACGGGTCGCAGCTGTCGCTGTATTCGGTGTACGGGACCGAGGTCGGGGCGCAGCTCACGCTGGTCCTGAACCCGCGCAAGGCGGCCGTTCCGGGCGGGCTGGACCCGGCGCCGCTGCCGGTCGACGTGCGCCCCCGCGGCAGCGCGGCGGACCTGGGCTGGACCACCGACCCGACCGCCGTGCCGTCGTCGAAGGTCGCGCTGTCGGAGGCGCTGGAGCAGGAAGGGCTTAAGCTCGAAGGCCTGGAACTGACGGCGCAACGCGCAACGCTGCGCCTGAAGAACAACCGCTACTATGCCGTGTCGCAGGCCGTGGGACGCGCCGCCCGCGCGATGACACGAAACCTGCCCGCCTCGGTCGAGGAGTTCGTGATCGTCCCGACGGAAAACGGCATGGCCCTGTCGGCCGTGACGATGCGGCGCAGCGATCTGGAGGCGCTGGAGAACGAGGCGGCGACGGAGATGTTCGCGCGGACGCGGTTCACCGACGGCATCGCCGCGGTTCCACCGGTCGAGCCCGGCCTCTATCCGGATTTCACCTGGTCGCTGTCGCCCTACGTGGCGCTCAGCGTCTTCGACCCCGACAATCCGCTGCGCGCCGACGGCGGCCTGCGCCTGCGCGGCAACCTGCGGCTGAGCCCGGGGATCATTGTGTCCGGCTCGGTCACCAAGAAACTGACCGGCAACCTCGATTCGGTCGAACGCGAGGACGAATCGAGCCTGCCGCTGGTGCGCACCCAGTATGCCGAGTTCAGCCGCCAGGGCGATCCCGCGATCGAGCACCTGACCCTCGCGGCCTACGGTCGGCCGGCCAAGGATTTCTACTCGCGCCTGACCGTCGGTTATCTTGAAAAGATGTACGCCGGCGCCTCGGCCGAGCTGCTGTGGAAACCGGTGAACAGCCGGCTCGCCCTCGGGGCAGAGCTCAACTACGTGCAGCTGCGCGATTACGACCAGCTTTTCGGCGTGCAGAGCATGGTCACCACCGACCCGGTTTCGGGTGTGCAGCGCGAGATTCCCAACCTCAACGGTCACCTGTCGGCCTATTACGACTTCGGCAACGGCTTCCACGGTCAGCTGGACGTGGGCCGCTACCTGGCCGGTGATTACGGCGCCACGATCACGGTCGACCGCGAATTCGCCAACGGCTGGAAAGTCGGGGCCTATGCCACCGTCACCGACGTGCCGTTCGAGGATTTCGGCGAAGGGTCCTTCGACAAGGGCATCCGCGTCAGCGTGCCGCTGGGCTGGGCCCTGGGCACCGCGACCAAGCGGGTGAACTCCGTCAGCATCAAGTCCCTGACACGGGACGGCGGCGCGCGGCTGGACGTCGACGGGCGGCTCTATGACCAGGTCCGCAACAGTCACCGCCCGGAAATGGCGAAAACCTGGGGGAGATTCTGGAGATGAGCCTGCGCAAACGTGCGATGGCCGCCGCGCTGGTCGGCGCCCTTCCCCTGCTTGCCGCCTGCGGCAGCAACACGGGCGAAAGAAACCCGACGGAGATCCTGAGCCAGACGCTGCAGGCCGCAATCTCGGGCGGGCCCGAGGTTCAGCCGATCACGACGCAGCAGATCGCCACGGCGCTTGGTTCC
>Ga0208330_1000525_pt1 | contig 16904 bp, 22 predicted proteins | sample DeeseametaMP1896_FD_184180 | JGI IMG/M metagenome (GOLD analysis project Ga0208330, IMG submission 184180) | Marine microbial communities from the Deep Pacific Ocean - MP1896 (SPAdes) | ecosystem: Environmental > Aquatic > Marine > Oceanic | place: East of Hawaii, North Pacific Ocean | collected...
GCTCGGATTCCGAAATCTGGCCCACTACCGCTGGCGCTCACTACTACACAGCGGAGCCCTGCACGCACTGGTCAATGCACTCTGAATTACGAAGAGCCATCAATGCGCCGAGCCCGCATTCGTCATCAGCACGGCTGCCTCGTTGTAGGGAAACGCTCGGTAGAGCAGGCGAGAACGCGGTACGACGAGGGTCGCGGCCTCGGCCTTGCTCACCACCCGGGGGTTGACGAGCACAACAGCCCGTCCACGCTTGCGCAGCACCGTCCGCCCGCCGGCCAGCACGTTCTTCAACCAGTCCGTCTGCAGGCCGTAGCCGATGAGGACGGCGTAACCATCCTGGGTCTTGAATACCAGAAGGGGCGTCCGATATCGCTTACCAGACTTCCGCCCGACGTGCTCGAGCGTCCCGAGATTCGGAAGCCAGGGTGTGATCGTCCGCGCCGCAGGATTCGTGACTCGCTTGTTGAACTCTGCGATTCGGCGAGGCACGCGCATTCTCGGAGTCTACGTATTCGTCGAGTTTCCTCACTGACGCGACGCTGAAGCAGGGAGCTGCCAACGACCGCGACCGCCGGAGCGTTCGAGCCGCAGTCAGCCCTACCTGGGATTTTCCAGTGCCCCCAGTCGGACTCGAACCGACACCGGGCGGATTTTAAGTCCGCTGCCTCTGCCAATTGGGCTATGGGGGCTGACCGACGCTGATCCTATCGGCAACGCGAGCCAGCCCCGGAGCCCGAGTCAGCCCTTCGGCATCCCCGTCGACCACATCGCCCAGGCGACCAGCACCGGCTGGAACAGCAGCCGGATGAGCCGCTTACGGTCGGTGTCCAAACCGAACCCATCACGCTTGTTCACGTATTGGGCGAGTTTGCCCGGGAACACGGCGACCACGAACGCGGCGATCAACCGACCCACCAGAACCCTGTCGTGGCGCACCAACGCCATCCCAGCCCGAGCAAGGTCTCCACTCCGCCGGAGCCAAATCCACCCGGCCTTCGCCCATCGGCACCGACTTGGGCACCTGCGCGCGGAACGTCTCGCGACCCCAGGACAGGCGGATTCAACCCCGGTCCGGCGGTGTCATGGCCTCAGCTCGTCGGCGGCTCGTAGGGAACTTCGGGATGGTCCCGGTGCCAATCCTTCTGGCGGTCGTGGGCCTTGCGGTGATTCTTCACGACCAACGCCATACCGCCGCCGATGAGCAGTACTGCCAGCACCACGCCGATGATGCCGAACACCGGCTCACCGGTGGCGAACGCCGCCAGGCCGAAGAAAAAGGCCACGACGCCGACACCGGTCGCGATCAGACCGGGCGCGTTGACGCCGGCCTTCATGGTCTCACCGGCGTGCTGGCGGGCGGTGCGGGAATGGTCGACCGGATCTCGCGAATTATCAGGCATGACAGCTCCTTTCGCCATCAAAGTCACTTGTGGCCGTCAAGGTCACTTGTAGGATGGGTATTCAGCCTTCTTCAGCACGCGGGCCAGATGCACCGCGTTGCGCGCCACCGCTGCGGTGGTCGACGCCACCGCCTCCGGCACCTCGTCGAGGTCGTTGTAGTCCTTGGAGTGCATGGCCTCGCCGTTCCAATAGGTGCCGCCCTGGGCGGGAACGCTGAACCCGATGTCGTTGACCGCCTGGAACACGTCGGCGATGGTCTTGTGCGCGCCGTCCTCATTTCCGACGACGCTGACAACCGCCACTTTGCCGGCCATCATCGGCCGACCCTGATCGTCGTTCTGGGACAGTTCCGCGTCCAGTCGCTCGAGTACACGTTGCGTGATCGAGGACGGATGGCCCAGCCACACCGGCGTGCTGATCAACAGGATGTCAGCGGCCAGGATCTTCTCCCGAATGCTGGGCCACTGGTCACCGTCGCCCATGTCGGCCTCCACACCGGGTGCGATGTGGAAGTCGACGCAGCGCACGATCTCGCAGTCGGCGCCCTGGCCTCGCACCGTCTCGAACAGGTGCTCGGCCATGAGTTCGCTACTCGACGGTGCCGGGCTTTTCTTGAGGCTGCAGACCAGGCCCAGGGCTCGTATCGGTGTCGTCGCGGAAGTCACGCCCCGTCAGATACCCGAGCGATGTCCCGCGAAACGACTTGCGGCACACGGTCACAGGCACGAAATAATTCAGGCCGGACGCCTGGTGACCTGCTCGTTCTCCTCGAACGCGACCCGGTCGTCGGGTCCGTCGCCGAAAAACCGGTAGGTGCCGGCGTGAGTGTCCTCCATCAACTGGATCTCGTTGACGGTCAGCCATCGGTTGGCCGCCGGATCGGCGATGACGTCGCCCTTGCGGACTTCGCTGGGCGCCACCGTCTCGACGTTGTCGTTGTCCACGCCGACCTACCTCAATGGTCGCGGAGTTTGGAGATCAGCTTGTCCTTGGTCAGCCGCGAATAGCCGTGCAGGCCCAGTTCTTTGGCCCGCTGCTTGAGATCGCCGACGGTCCAGTAGTCGTAGGACTGTGACCTGCCGCCGCGCCGTCCCACGGTGGTCGTGCTGCTACGTGCGGTGGCGTTGGCGACGCGTGCCGCCTTCTCCTTGGAGTTTCCTTCGCGCCGAAGATCCTGGTAGAGCTTCTCGTTTTTGATCGATGAGTTCGGCATCGGCTCGCCCTCCTCTCGGTGTCACTGACCTGTAGGTTTTCCCTTCGCAGAAGCGACCAAACACCGCCTTACGGCTGCAAAATCACCTTGACCGCGCCGTCCTGCTTCTTCTGGAAGATGTCGTAGGCGTGCGGCGCCTGCTCGAGCGGCACCGTGTGCGTGGCGAACGTGTCCACGCCCAGCGGGTCGTCGTCGGTGAGCAGCGGCATGATGTCGTCGACCCACCGCTTGACGTTCGCCTGCCCCATCCTGACCTGGATCTGCTTGTCGAACATCGTCATGAGCGGGAGCGGGTCGGCCATGCCGCCGTACACGCCGATCAGCGATACGGTGCCGCCCCGGCGGACGGTGTCGATCGCGGTGTACACCGCGTCGAGCCGGTCGATTCCCGCCGTCTTCATCATCGGCTTGGCGATCATGTCCGGCATGAACGCGGTCAGTGTCTGCGCCGCCTGGGCGACCCGTGAGCCGTGCGCCTCCATGCCCACAGCGTCGATCACCGAGTCGGTGCCACGTCCGTCGGTCATCGAGCGCACCGCATCCCCGACCGTCCCGTTGACCTGTTTGAGGTCGATGGTCTCGATGCCGCGGGTCGCGGCCCGTTGCAGGCGTTCAGGCACCCGGTCGACCGCGATCACCCGGAAGCCGTGGTGCTGGGCGATGCGCGCCGCCATGTCGCCGATCGGCCCGAGCCCGAGCACGGTCACCGATCCGCCCTGGGGCACGTCGGCGTACTCCACGGCCTGCCAGGCGGTGGGCAGCACGTCGGACAGGTAGACGAACCGCGAATCCGGCGGTCCATCAGGAACTTTGATGTGGGTGAACTGGGCCTGCGGCACCCGAAGGTACTCGGCCTGCCCGCCGGGCACCGAACCGTAGAGCTCCGAGTATCCGAACAACGCGGCTCCGGTGCCTTGTTCACGCACCTGGGTGGTTTCGCACTGGGTGTAGAGCTTCTGATCGCACATGTAGCAGTGCCCGCACGAGATCTGGAACGGGATGACCACCCGGTCCCCCACCGACAGCTCCGACACCTCGGAGCCGACCTCGGTCACCACGCCCATGGGTTCGTGGCCGAGGATGTCGCCTTCGTTCATGAACGCGCCGAGGACCTCGTACAGATGCAGGTCTGACCCGCAGATGTTGGTGGAGGTGATTTCGATGATCGCATCGGTCGGCTTCTCGATCGTGGGATCTTTGACGGTGTCGACGCGCACGTCGCGGCGACCATGCCAGGTGACTGCCTTCATGACCTGCAGCGGTACCCGTCCGTCGGGCCGTGAAACACCTGCCGGAGAGGGCCAACGGCACGTTTCGATTGCAGCCGGAACGGCAACGCACACTGCCATGGTTGAGGCTGACGGCAGCGCCGCCTTCGACGATCTGGTCTCGCTGCTGGACTACCCGATGTTCATCGTGACCACCGCGTCCGACGGGCACCCCGCCGGCTGCCTGGTCGGGTTCACGTCCCAGACCAGCATCAACCCGCCGCGCTTCCTGGTGGGCTTGTCGCGCAAGAACCACACGTTCGGCGTCGCGCAGAGCGCCGAGCATCTGGCCGTCCACGTCTTACCCCGCGAGGAACTGCCGCTGGCCCGGCTGTTCGGTGGCACCACCGGCGACACCTCCGACAAGTTCGCGCAGTGCGAATGGCACACCGGTCCGCAGGGCATGCCGATTCTCGACGCTGCACCGGCCTGGTTCGTGGGGCGGGTACTGCGACGATTCGACGTCGGTGACCATGTCGGCCACCTCGTCGAGCCCGTCGCGGGCACCGCCCCCGACACTCTCGGCGAGCTGATCTCGTTCTCCGATGTGCGTGACGTCAGCCCGGGCCACAACGCATGACCAACCTGGCGACCGTGGCCCCCGACGCCGCCGTCGAGGACTACGGCTACCGTCCGGCGCCGGCCGGGGTGCGGGCGAACATGATCTTCAGCGCCGACGGGGCGGCCGGGTTCGCCGGGCGGGCCGGTCCGTTGTCCTGCCCGGCCGATCAGCAGCTCCTGCTGGCGTTGCGCGCCTACGCCGATGTCGTCCTCGTCGGCGCGGGCACGGCGCGCGCCGAGACGTACGGCCCGGTGAAACTGAGCGACGAACATCGGCGTCAGCGTGTGGAACTCGGCTTCGGGCCCGAGCCGCCGCCCCTGGCGGTGGTGTCGCAGAGCGGGCGGCTGCCGACGACGATGCTGGGCTCCTCGCCGCAGCCGATCCTGCTCACCAGCGCCCGCGCCGCGCACACCGAACGCGTCGCCGAACTGCCTTGCGAGGTCGTGGTGTGCGGTGAGGACAGTGTCAACATCACCGACGCGGTGGCGCAGCTCCGTGGCCGGGGCGACGGCCGCGTGCTGTGCGAGGGCGGTCCGACCCTGCTCGACGAACTGGTCGCCGCCGACCTGGTGGACGAACTGTGCGTGACGATGGCTCCCGTGCTGGCCGGCTGCCAGCCGTTGGGTCAGGCCGCCGCCCCGATGGCGGCGCCCACGCGGCTGCAACTCGACCAGACGTTGGTCGACGACACGGGGTACGTCTACCTGCGGTACCGCCGCCCGTAACCCGATCAGCCAGGCAAAGTTTCACCGCCGAGCGGGGCCAGTACCTCGCCGCTGTAGTACGACGACAACCGGCCGGAAGCGAAGAACACGTACGACGGTGCGATCTCGTCGGGCTGGGCCGGACGGCCCATCGGAACGTGCTCGCCGAACGACGAGGTGCGCTCGGCGTCCATGGTGGCGGGGATCAGCGGCGTCCACACCGGGCCCGGGGCAACGCAGTTCACCCGGATGTTGCGCGGCGCCAGGGATTGCGCCAGCGAGTACGTCAACGCCGTCACCGCACCTTTGGTCGCCGAATAGTCCATCAGCGTCTTGTTGCCGCGCAACCCGTTGATCGAGCCGGTGTTGATGATGGCCGACCCGTCGGGCAGATGCTTGAGCGCAGCCTTGGTGACGTGGAAGAAACTGTCGATGTTCACCGCGAAGGTGTGGCGCCACTGCTCGTCACTGATCTCGGTGAAGTCGTCGACCGGCGCCTGGAAAGCGGCGTTGTTCACGACGATGTCCAGACCGCCGAGCTGTTCGACGGTCCGCTCGACCACCTCGCGGCAGTGCCCGGGGTCGGCGAGGTCGCCCTCCAGCGGCACGCCCTTCTGTCCGGCGGCCTCGATCAACGACACGGTGTGCGCCGCGTCGGCAGCCTCGGACAGGTACGCGATCGCGACGTCGGCGCCCTCCTTGGCGAACGCGACCGCCACGGCGCGACCGATCCCCGAATCACCGCCGGTGATCAGCGCGCGCTTTCCCGCCAGCAGGCCGGTCCCGACGTAACCGTGCATCTCGTCCATCGGGGGTTCGGCCATATCGGCGGTGTGCCCGGGGTAGGCGATCACACCGTCGGGCGTCACATTGTCATCCGAGCCATCCGCCATTGCGCCTCCCTCGTCTACGGTCGACGCCGCATACCCCCGTCGGCGTCGGCGAAACTACGTGGTCGGCGGCTCCGACTCCTGCGGCGTGCTCGGCTCCGTACGCCGCATCGCCAACGGCAGCACCAACCAGAACCCGGCGAACACCACCAGCGCACCCGCACCGGCGACCATCGCAGGCAGCGTGCCCACCACGGTGTAGAAGATGATCATCGTCATCCCCGAGACCGCCAGGCCCAGCAGCAACACACCGGCGTAGGCGCACTTGTGCGACGCCGACACCAGACTGCGCAGCCGGTGCTGACGGAACAGCAAACGGTGCATCGCCACCGGCGCAACGAGCAGCGCCGTGGACAGCACCGCGGTGCAGACAGTCACCAGGTAGACCACCCGCATGGGCCCGCTGAGGATGTCGAACCGGCCCTGGAACGGCAGCGTGAGCAGAAAGCCGGTGAGCACCTGCACCCCGGTCTGCACCACGCGCAGCTCCTGCAGAAGACTGTTCCAGTTGCGGTCCAACCGCTCCATCTCGGTTTCCCGGCGACCGCGGTAGAGCTGTTCGCCCTCGGTGCGGGAATCGCCAGCCATGTCCCGATCATGGCACGTCAGCGGCGGTGACAGCCAGGTTTGACCGGCCGGGGGCCCGGGTATGCGCCGAGTCGCCCGACGAAATCACGCAGCTGTGGGAGCCGGCAATGAGCAAACTTTCCAGAAACCTGTACATCCCGTTGTCCACCGCCGCAAGCATCGGGGGTGGCTTGCTGGCCGGCAAGATCTTCAGCACCGTCTGGCAGCAGATCGACGACAACGACCCACCCGATCCGCAGGACCTCGAGCAACCCATGACCTCGGCCCTGGTGGCCGCCGCGCTGCAGGGCGTGGTGTGGGGTGTGGTGCGCGCGGTCGTGCAACGCGCCGGTGCGCACAGCTACCAGGCCATCACCGCGGAACGTCCGCCGACATAGCATCGTCCCCAATCTCATAGCCGATCCACAGGTTCCGGTGAGCAGTCTCTAAGCCCCGTGTCGCACCGTGGGACCATGGCTCACACATCGCACGATCGGAATGCCGCCACCCAGCGGATCTGGTGTGGCGCCCTTCTCGCACTCACCGGAAGCCTTGCGATCCTGCTGCTGGCGACCCCCGGAGCCGTGGCTCCAGCGCTCTACTGGGCGGTGTCGTCAATTGCGTTACTGACCGCCCTGGCGGTGGTGGGCGCCGGCGAATGCGCTTGGGAGCGGATGGTGGCCAACGCCCGTGCCGCCGGTGTGGTGGCGCGCTGACCATGTCTCGCGGCGTTCAGCGCGGCGGTTGAGCACCCGAACGGTGAGCAGGATGCTGCCTGGAATCGCCAGGAGCACCAGCACAGCCAGCAGGTCGCTCATGCAATTTCCTTCCGTTGTTTGTCGAGGTGCCACGCCCGCACGATGCCCTTGCGGTCCGAGTCGTGTTGCATACCTTCACTTCTAGTGGCCCGAACCTACGGTGGAAAGCATCCATACAGAACCTTTACACCCGTGGTTCCAGCCCTGACGTTCCCTTGACGGCGTCGGCGCGCGGCACCGGACCCAAGCTCAGATCATCGCCTTCGGTCGGCTCATCACCCTCGCGCGACGAACGGGCACCCGCTGCCGACTAGATGAAATTTGTTGCCGGACAGGGCCCTATTTCGGCATGGGTGACCCAGCCCAGCGCGCGGCCGACGAGCGCGACCGCCGTGGCGGCTGTAGATTCAGCCCGCGGCCCATTCCTTGGCCTGCTCCAGTTCATCGAGTCCGAACAGCGCGAGCTCACCGGGGACCATCCACTCCAGCAGGTGCAACGTGCGGCCGACCCATTCCTCCTCGGGCCGGTTCCTGTCCTGTTCTGTCAATGACGTTTTCGGAATCCGACATCGAAGCGGAAGAGCCGAACGGCCCTACCTTTCAGTTGCGGCCCCGAACCTCATGCCTCGAACCGATACCCCATGCCGGCCTCGGTGAGCAGATGACGAGGGTGCGATGGGTCGTCTTCGAGCTTCCGTCGCAACTGAGTGAGATAAACCCTCAGGTAATGAGTCTCTTTGGCGTAGGCCGGACCCCACACTTCACGCAACAGTTCTTCGCGGCCCACCAGCTTGCCGCGGTGGCGCACCAGCATCTCCAGCATCCCCCATTCTGTCGGGGTCAGATGCACCTCCGCACCGTTCTTGATCACTTTCTTGGCAGCCAGATCCACCGTGAACGACTGCGTTTCGACGACCGGTTCATCGGTCTCGGCCGATGCGGCGGCGCGCCTGATCGCCGCGCGCAGTCGAGCCAACAGCTCGTCCATCCCGAATGGCTTGGTCACATAATCGTCGGCGCCGGCATCGAGCGCCTGCACCTTGTCCGAGGAGTCGGTGCGCGCCGAGAGCACGATCACCGGCGCACTCAACCAGCCGCGCAATCCGCCGAGCACCTCGATGCCCGACATGTCCGGCAAACCGAGATCCAGAATCACCACCTCGGGCCGGAAGTCGGCCGCAGCCCGCAACGCATCGGTGCCGTTGGTCACGGTGACGACGTCGTAGCCGCGCACCGAGAGGTTGATGCGCAACGCTCGCAGGATCTGGGGCTCGTCGTCGACCACCAGAACCCGGACCTTGCCGGTCATCGTTCCTCACCGGCGGGAGCCGCCAGGTCGACGACGACGGTCAAACCTCCGCCGGGGGTGTCGGTGGCGGTGATGGTGCCACCCATCGCCTCCACGAATCCGCGTGCCACCGACAACCCCAGGCCCACGCCGCTGCTGGTGTCGTGATCACCGAGTCGCTGAAATGGGGCGAACAGCTCTTCTTCGGTTCCGCGGGGCATCCCGGGCCCCTCGTCGACCACGTTGATCAGCACGCGATCTGCGATCTGTCCGGCATTGACGCGTACCGGACGATCGGGCGCGTACCGCAACGCATTGTCGATCAAGTTCGCCAGCACTCGTTCCAGCAGACCACTGTCAGCCAGGGCGACCGTGTCGCCGACCTCCACCGTCACACGCTGCCAGCTGGCCGCCGCCGAACCGGTCGCACCGCGGCTGATGCCCACCAACGCGCGGTGAACCACTTCGTCGAGATAGACCCGCCGCAGTTGAGGTTGCACCACGCCGGCTGCCAGGCGGGACGAGTCCAGGAGGTTGCCCACCAGAGCGGTCAGCTGATCGACTGACTCCTCGATGGTGGCCAGCAACTCGGCGGTGTCATCCGGGGAGAACCCGACGTCGTCACTTCGCAGGCTTGACACCGCAGCCTTGGCTGCGGCCAACGGTGTGCGCAGATCGTGGCTCACCGCCGAGAGGAGCGAGCGGCGCAATTCGTCGGCCTGCTCGATGGCTTCAGCTCGGCTGGCCTCGGCACTGAGCTCCCGCTGCCGCACCAACCCGGCCGCCTGTTTGGCCACCGGTGTCAACACCCGCCGATCTCGGGCCGCGAGCTTCGGGCCGGCCATCAGCACCCAGAATTCGTCGTCGCCGGCATCGACCGCGGTGTCGGCGGTGTCGATGCTCACGCACGGCTGTGGGCCCACACACGCGATGACCCGATCACCGTGGGTGTCGCGGCGCAGCATGCTGACCGCCCGCTGCGAATACGTCTCCCTGACCCGATCCAACAAGGTTTCCAAATCCGCACCGCGGAGCACCGACCCGGCGAACAGCGCCAACAATTCAGCCTCTCTCGCCGCCTGGCGCGCCTCGCGGGTGCGCTGGGCGGCACTGTCGACCAATACCGCCACGGCGCTCGCCACCAGCATCAGCACGATGATCGTCAGCGCATTGTCCGGCTCGTAGACCGTGAATGTATAGCGCGGCTCGGTGAGCAGATAGTTGAGCAGCATTCCCGAAAGCACCGCCGACAGCAGCGCCGGCGCCACTCCGCCCAGCAGAGCCACAACCAGCACCCCGACGAAGAACAGCGCACTTTCCCCGCTGATACTCAGGAACGGGTCCAACAGACCTGCGGTGACTGCGGCGGTCGCCGACGGAACCATGATCGCAGCCACCCAGGAAGCCACCCGCCGTTGCCGCGACAGCAGGCCGCCCAACGCGACCGGGCGGGTGGCCTCCTCGTGGGTCACCATGTGCACGTCGATGGTGCCGGAATGCTGCACGATGGCCGCGCCGATGCCCTCATCGAGGATGCGCGCCCACCGGGACCGGCGCGACGTGCCTACCACCAACTGGGTGGCATTCATCTCGCGAGCGAAATCCAACAACGCTTCGGGCACCTGATCGCCGACGACGGTGTGCACGGTTGCGCCCAAACTGGCGGCGAGCTCGCGCACCCGCCCCATCTGCGGGCCCGACACCCCTGTCAGCCCGTCGCCTCGGACCACATGAACGACCATCAGTTCAGCGCTGGCTTTCGACGCGATACGAAAGGCCCGGCGGATCAACGTCTCGGACTCCCCCCCGCCGGTGACCGCCACCACGACCCGCTCACGCGCCTCCCACGTGTCGGTGATCTTCTTCTCGGCGCGGTACTTCTCCAGCGCCGCATCGACCTGATCGGCTAGCCACAACAGCGCCAACTCGCGCAGCGCTGTCAGGTTGCCCTTGCGGAAGTAGTTCGACAATGCCGCATCGACCCGTTCCGGCGCATACACATTCCCGTGAGCAAGCCTGCGCCGCAATGCTTCCGGCGTGATATCCACCAACTCGACCTGATCAGCCGCGCGCACGACCTCGTCGGGGATCTTCTCCTGCTGCTCGATCCCGGTGATCCGGGCGACGACGTCATTGAGGCTCTCCAGATGCTGGATGTTCACCGTGGACACGACGGTGATACCCGCGGCGAGCAATTCCTCGACGTCCTGCCACCGTTTGGCGTTCTTGCTCCCCGGCGTGTTGCTGTGGGCCAGTTCGTCGACAAGCACCACCTCGGGACGACGCCGCAGCACCGCTTCGACATCCAGCTCCGGAAAGCGGCCGCCGCGGTAGGTCACGTACTTGGGCGCGATCGTCTCGATGCCCTGCAGCAGGTCGGCAGTCTTCGCCCGCCCGTGCGTCTCCACGACCGCCGCCACCAGGTCGGTGCCCCGCTCGAGTCGCCGGTGCGCCTCACCCAGCATGGCGTACGTCTTGCCCACACCGGGTGCTGCACCGAGATAGACACGCAGCTCTCCGCGGTGCGGTCTGGTCAGCCCAGGAACGCGGCCTGGTTCTTCCCCCGTGCCAGCGGGTGCCCGGTCATCACTCACAACCACAATCATCCACGAGGCGAACGTTCGCGGGAATGCGGTGATACACCGAATCGACGAGCACGGACCCAGTTTCGGCGCTGATGGCGCCGCTGTCCCGGCTCAGGCCGTAAAGATTTCGTCAAGATTGGTCGCCGCACCGTCAAGGAGCCGTCAACGACGACGATGACCTGCGGCTCAGGGGGTTAGCGTTCTGCGCCGGATGTGCACCGCTGCGACCGTGGCGGTCCGACGTGAGAGGAACGAAATGGCCGACCTCGTGTTGGTGCTGGTTGTGCTGGGCTTCTTCGGGCTGTGTTGGCTTTATGTCCGTGGTTGCGACCACATCATCCGTCACGACGACATCAGCGACTCACCAAGCGAACCGACTCGAGAGGCGACCCACCGATGACCGGCGTCGACAACATCGTCGGACTGGTTGTCGCCGTCGCATTGGCCGCCTTCCTGGTGGCGGCGCTGTTGTTCCCGGAGAGGTTCTGATGTCAATTCCCAACTGGGTCCAGTTCGCCGTTCTCATCGCGTTACTCGCGATCACCGCACCTCCGCTGGGCATCTACATCGCGCGCGTGTACGGCGAGACCGGCACCGCGCCCGGCGACCGATTCTTCAAGCCTGTCGAGCGGATGCTCTACCGGCTGTGCCGTGTTGACCCGGCAAGCGAGCAACCTTGGACAACATATGCTTTCGCGGTCATCGCGTTCAGCGCGGTGTCCTTTCTGCTCCTCTATGGTCTGCTGCGGCTGCAGGCGGTGTTGCCGTTCAACCCGACTGATATGCCTGCGGTCACCGACCATGTCGCGTTCAACGCCGCCGTGAGCTTCATGACCAACACCAACTGGCAGTCCTACGGCGGCGAGACCACGCTCAGTCACCTCACCCAGATGACCGGGCTCACCGTGCAGAACTTCGTCTCCGCCGCAGTCGGCATGTGTGTGATGGCCGCCCTGATCCGCGGACTCGCCCGCCGGTGGGCCCAGACCCTGGGCAACTTCTGGGTCGATCTGACGCGCACCGTCCTCAGGATTCTGCTGCCCCTGTCTTTCGTGGTCGCGTTGCTGTTGATCAGCCAGGGCGTCATCCAGAACCTGAGCGGTTTCACCGCGGCCCAGACACTCGAAGGCGCCACCCAATACATCCCGGGTGGGCCGGCGGCCAGCCAGGTCGCCATCAAGCAGCTCGGCACCAACGGCGGCGGATTCTTCAACGTCAACAGCGCCCACCCGTTGGAGAACTACACGCCGTTGGGCAACCTGATCGAGAACTGGGCGATTCTGGTCGTCCCGTTCGCGCTGGCCTTCACGTTCGGCCGAATGGTCGGTGACCGCCGCCAGGGCTTTGCGGTGGCGGCGATCATGGCGATCATCTGTGTCGGCATGTCGGTGGCGGCCATGAGCTTCGAGGGCAACGGCAATCCACGGCTCGACGCGCTCGGCGTGTCACAGACCGCGACGGCCGACCAGTCCGGCGGCAACCTGGAAGGTAAAGAAGTCCGTTTCGGCACTGCGGCTTCCGGCCTGTGGGCGGCCTCGACGACCGGAACGTCGAACGGTTCCGTGAACTCGATGCACGACAGCTACACGCCGCTGGGCGGGATGATTCCGATGTCGCACATGATGCTCGGTGAGGTGAGTCCCGGTGGCGTCGGCGTCGGCCTCAACGGACTGCTGATCATGGCGATCCTGTCGGTGTTCATCGCCGGGCTGATGGTGGGCCGCACTCCTGAGTATCTCGGCAAGAAGATCCAAGCCACCGAGATGAAGCTGGTCACCCTCTACATTCTGGCGATGCCCGCCACGCTGTTGGCCTTCGCTGCCGCATCGGTCCTCATCCCCAGCGCCTTGAACTCGCTGAACAACACCGGACCACACGGTCTTTCGGAGATCTTGTACGCCTTCGCGTCCGGCTCCAACAACAACGGTTCAGCGTTCGCCGGCCTGACCGCATCCACCTGGTGGTACGACGTCACCATCGGGTTGGCGATGCTGATCGGAAGGTTCTTCCTCATCATTCCCGTACTGGCGATCGCGGGATCGATGGCACGCAAGGGAACCACACCGGTGACCACCGCGTCGTTCCCCACGCACAAACCTCTGTTCGTCGGCCTGGTGATCGGCATCGTCCTGATCGTGGGTGGCCTGACGTTCTTCCCCGCACTGGCGCTGGGCCCCGTCGTCGAGCAGCTGTCTATCTAGGAGAACACACCAACCATGGAAACTCTGACCACCGCGGACCCCGCCCGGGAAGAAACGGCGACTACGCCGCGCCCGGCGTCACGGTCGCTGTTCGACCCGACGATCATGCGGTCCGCCGCTCTCGAGAGCCTGCGCAAGCTCGACCCGCGTGTGCAGGCACGCAACCCGGTCATGTTCGTCGTGCTGGTCGGCAGTGTCATCACCACCATCCTGTTCCTGCGCGACCTGCCCTCATCCAGCGCGGCGCAGAACGTGTTCAACGGATTGATCTCTGCCTTCCTGTGGTTCACGGTGCTGTTCGCCAACTTCGCCGAGGCGATGGCCGAGGGCCGCGGTAAAGCCCAGGCGGCGACCCTGCGCAAAGTCCGCTCCGACACGATGGCCAACCGGCGCAACGACAACGGCGCCGTCGAGTCCGTCCCGGCCTCACAGCTCGACGTCGGCGACATCGTCGACGTGACAGCCGGGGAGACGATTCCCTCCGACGGCGAGATCGTCGACGGGATCGCCACCATCGACGAGTCGGCGATCACCGGTGAGTCCGCCCCGGTCATCCGCGAATCCGGCGGGGATCGGTCCGCGGTGACGGGCGGGACGGTCGTGCTCTCCGACCGGATCGTCGTGCGAATCACCGCGCGCCAGGGCGAGACGTTCCTGGATCGCATGATCGCCCTGGTGGAAGGGGCGGCACGACAGAAGACACCCAACGAGATCGCCCTGAACATCCTGCTGGCTGGGTTGACGATCATCTTCCTGCTCGCCGTGGTCACCCTGCAGCCGTTCGCGATGTATTCCGGTGAAGGCCAGCAGGTCATCGTGCTCGTGGCACTGCTGGTGTGCCTGATCCCCACCACGATCGGCGCCCTGCTGTCCGCCATCGGCATCGCCGGTATGGACCGGCTGGTCCAGCACAACGTGCTCGCCACATCGGGGCGCGCCGTCGAAGCGGCCGGCGACGTGAACACCCTGCTGTTGGACAAGACCGGAACCATCACCCTCGGCAACCGGCAGGCCACCGAGTTCGTGGCGGTGCACGGAGTGACGGCACAGCAGGTCGCCGACGCGGCGCAGCTGTCCAGCCTGGCCGACCAGACCCCCGAGGGTCGCTCCATCGTCGTGCTTGCCAAGCAGCAGTTCGGGCTCCGCGCCCGCGATGAGGGAGTCATGTCACACGCCACCTTCGTGCCCTTCACCGCCGAAACCCGCATGTCCGGAGTCGATCTCGCCGAGCCGGCCGGTGTTCGCCGCATCCGTAAAGGCGCCGCCTCGGCGGTGATGAAATGGGTTCGCGACCACGGCGGGCACCCCACCGAGAGCGTCGGCGACATCGTCGACGGCATCAGCTCCGGCGGCGGCACTCCCCTGGTGGTCGCCGAATGGGTGGAAGGGGCCAACGCCCGGGCGGTCGGTGTCGTCCACCTCAAGGACATCGTCAAGGAGGGCATGCGGGAACGCTTCGACGAGATGCGACGCATGAGCATCCGTACCGTGATGATCACCGGCGACAACCCGGCCACCGCGCGAGCCATCGCCGACGAAGCCGGAGTCGACGACTTCCTGGCCGAAGCCACGCCGGAGGACAAGCTCGCTCTGATCCGGCGCGAGCAACAGGGCGGTCGGCTGGTCGCGATGACCGGTGACGGCACCAACGACGCCCCGGCACTGGCGCAGGCCGACGTCGGGGTCGCCATGAACACCGGCACACAGGCCGCCCGCGAGGCCGGCAACATGGTCGATCTGGATTCCGACCCGACCAAACTGATCGAGATCGTCGAGATCGGCAAGCAACTTCTGATCACCCGCGGTGCGCTGACCACCTTCTCGATCGCCAACGACGTCGCGAAGTACTTCGCGATCATCCCGGCGATGTTCGCCGGCCTGTTCCCCGTACTCGACAAGCTCAACGTCATGGGGCTGGACTCGCCACGCTCGGCGATTCTGTCCGCAGTGATCTTCAACGCACTGGTGATCGTCGTGCTGATCCCATTGGCGTTGCGGGGAGTACGTTTCCGCGCCGACAGCGCATCGGCGCTGTTGCGCCGCAACCTCGCCATCTACGGGTTGGGCGGGCTCGTCGTCCCGTTCCTCGGAATCAAATTCATCGATCTGCTGATCGTGGCCCTGGGAGTGTCCTGATGCGTCGCCAACTGCTGCCCGCCGTCGTCATGCTGGCCCTGTTCACCGCGCTGACCGGGGTTGCGTATCCCCTTCTCGTCACCGGAGTCGGGCAACTGCTCTGGCCTGCCAAGGCCGACGGCTCACTGCTCGAACGCGACGGCGCCGTCGTCGGTTCCGCCCAGATCGGGCAACAGTTCACCACGCCCCGGTACTTCCATCCTCGACCGTCGTCAGCCGGGGACGGGTACGACGGCGCCGCGAGTTCGGGATCCAATCTCGGCCCCAAGAACGACGCGTTCCTCGACGAGGTGTCAGAGCGGGTCGACCGCTACCGCGCCGAAAACAACCTGACTGCCCAGACCCTGGTGCCCGTCGACGCCGTCACCGGCTCCGGATCGGGGCTTGATCCGGCCATCTCCGTCGCCAACGCCCGACTGCAAACCCCGCGGGTGGCCGCGGAACGAGGCCTGCCCTCCGACACCGTCGCCGACATCGTCGACGAGTGCACCGAAGGGCGCGGCCTGGGGGTCCTGGGCGAACCGGCGGTCAACGTCCTGTGCCTGAACCTGGCGCTGGACCGGCGGTGACCACGGGAACACGGCGCGTCAAGACCGCGCAAAAGTTGCCGCGTTCGGTGTCAAGAAACCGCTAAGAGGGCCCATCCCGCCGCGATCAGTGGGCACTCTCGAGAGCAAGGCAGCGATGCTCAGACGGCCAGTCGGTGCGCCGTAGACGGGAGAAGACGATGGAGAAGTACGGCTTGGAGACGTGGCACGACTACGCCACTCTCGTGTTTCTCATCGCGGTGCTGATCACCTCGGCGCTGTTCCCGATCTGGGAGCGGCACGCCCGGCACCGCGGCGAACGATCACAGCTTCGACGGCAGCCCGCACGGCGAGGGGCTAACTGAGGCCGACCACGCGGTCGATGTCCGCGACACGACCGCTGATCAGGATCAGATCGTCATAGGCCAGCTCGGTCTCAGCGGTCGCATAGGTGAACTCGCCGTCCTTGTTCTTCACCGCCACCACGGTGACGTCATATTTCGAGCGCAACCGGGTCTCGCTGAGCGGGGTACCGACGAAGGGATGCGGCGGCCGGACCTTGGCGATCGCGAAATCCTCGTCCACCTGCATGTAGTCCAGCAGCTGCCCGGAGACCAGATGCGCGACCCGCTGCCCGGCCTCGCGTTCCGGGTAGACGACGTGCCCGGCGCCGATGCGCTCGAGGATTCTGCCGTGATGGTCGCTGACCGCCTTGGCCCAGATGTCCTCGACCTCCATCTCCACCAGCATCGAGGTGATCAGGATGCTGGCCTCGATGTCCGTGCCGACGGCGACCACGGCGCG
>Ga0208330_1000530_pt1 | contig 16760 bp, 10 predicted proteins | sample DeeseametaMP1896_FD_184180 | JGI IMG/M metagenome (GOLD analysis project Ga0208330, IMG submission 184180) | Marine microbial communities from the Deep Pacific Ocean - MP1896 (SPAdes) | ecosystem: Environmental > Aquatic > Marine > Oceanic | place: East of Hawaii, North Pacific Ocean | collected...
CATTCCAAATGAGCGAACGACCACGCAGGCTTGCGGGAAAACCGGCCCGTTCCATTCGGATTGCGCCTGAAAACAGGCCATGCGGCGTTACTCGTCGCTTGTTTGGAATGACCAAACTTCACTCCTCGCGCCTTGCCTGACCTGTTTTCAGGCGGCAACTTGGCGGCGGGAATAGATCAGTGTTTCCCTACCGCCTAACCCAGCTTCGCTCCGTTGGGCAGCGGCTGGTCGGGCACGGCCAGCACCACCGCCCCGTCATCGCGATAAAACCCGGTGATCAGACACTCCGAGCGCATCGGGCCGATCTGCTTGGGCGGAAAGTTCACCACCCCCACCACTTGCCGCCCGACTAGCTCGTCCAGCGCATACAGGTCGGTGATCTGCGCGCTGGATGTTACCTCCTCATACTGGGAACCGGAATCCACCTATCTAACGCGTACACGGCACGCGGATGAATGCAATAGGCAACCCATAGATTGGTACCAACAACCAGATATAGTAGTTTCTAAGCGCTACGATCACTACATGTGCCACCGTCATCTCCAACTGCGCCGTTTATGCAAACACAGCTTGATTTTTAACCTGACAGGTCAAATACTTCTGTGCATCTGACTCGCCTGAAGCAAGCGCAGTGGACAATTTACGCGTGTGCGGACTCAGAAACGCAGTGTCGTCTATTGGACTCAGTTAATTCACTGGATTCGAACCACCAACGCAAGTTCGCTGCGCTAGTCAGTCGCGCTGCTGAACTCGGTCCGGAGCATGTTGCGAAAGACGCTTGCCACGTTATAGAAGGAAAAATCTGGCAGTTTCGGGCAGGCGATTTTCGGGTGCTCTGGTTCTACGATGCTGGTCGCGTCGTCATCTGCACACACGGGTTCGTGAAGAAGAAGGGTAAGACACCGGCCAGCGAAATCAGGGCCGCAAAATCACGACATGCCGCATATCTGGCAGCAAAGCAAAGAGGCACATTAACGTGTCGGGAGAGCGCACCATGAGCCGGACCACATATGAATCCTTCGACGCGTTGTTTTCTGACGTAGAGCGTCACCCAGGATATTGGGCGGAGCAGATCAAGCTGGAACTGGCCTACGAACTGGAACGTCTACTCAGACGTCGAGGACTCAACAAGACGGCCTTTGCGACCGTGATTGGGACATCCCCTTCCTACATCACGAAACTCCTGCGAGGTAACGTAAATTGCACAATCGAGAACATGGCTCGCTTAGTCCACGCGCTTGGCGGGCGTGTCCACTTACGCCTTGCGGATACGAACGAAGTCGCGAACTGGGCTCATCTGGCGCGTGGAAGTAGGCACCAGCGGCCTTCTCGCCTAGCTGTGCTCAGTTCACATCAAGGTGATCAGCCTATTTTTTCGGACTGGACATGCGCGAATGATTCAGAGTCCGTTGCAGCTTAATCGTTACTTCGTCACGGGCATTGAACTTCATGCGCGTCCGCCAGAAGAACTCAGCGACCAGGAAGATGCAACACCGTTCATCGAAACGGAGATACAGGTCAGCAAGTACTCGTCAGAGTCACGAGACTATCAAATCCAACTCGAAGTTCGCCTGACAGGGCAAGGCCCGTACTTTGGGCGCCTGTCGATCGTAGGTTTCTTCGAAATCGCAGAAGATATCGACAAAGATCGATGCGATGCACTCGCCCGCGTGAACGGTGCAGCGGTGTTGTTTGGTGCTGCCCGCGAAGTGATCGCCAACTCAACGTCACGGGGACCATGGGGCGAAGTAGTTATGCCGTTGGCCACTTTTATCGACGAAAAAGATGAGCCTGTGGAAGTTCTGAATCAGGACGCTCCCTCTATCGGATGACGATACCGAGGGTTCGACGGGAACTGATAGCAATTACGTTGTGCGTTTTTTTCGCTGCCTGCGGCGAAAGCCCGCAGACGCGCACACTGCTGCCTAATGAGCCGCCGACAGGTTTCGCCTGCCAAGTCGATGCGCTGAGCGAAGCTGACATCCTCGCCGTGGCGCGTCCGGAACCCGATGCCCCGCTGGCGACCCTCGCCCACTACGCCCCGCGCTCGGCCGTCCGCGCGCCGGATGCCACGCTGAACAGCGGCGCCTGCACCAACAACACGCAATTTCGATACGCGGCGGGCCGCGGCGACATCACCGGGCCGATCGGCGCCAACATGGCCGGGTATGTCGACACCGACCAGATCTCCAACGGTCTGCTGGACCGCCAGCATGCCCGCGCCTTCATCATCGAGACGGCTTGCAGCGGTGCCAGCGAACGCGTGGTGCTGGTGCAGATGGACATCGGCCTGATGTTTCACTCGATTCGCCAAACCGTACTGGATCGGCTGGCCGAGGACCCCGTCCTTGGCCCGCTGTACACCGACAGCAATCTGCTGATGAATGCCTCCCACAGCCATGCCACGGCCGCCGGGCAGTCGCATTTCGATGCCTATCACGTGCTTACGCTGGGCCACGATGCCCAGGCGCTGGAGCACGCGGTGTCGGGTGTGATCAACGCCATCACCCGCGCCCACCGGGCGCTCCAAGAGGCCGTACCGGGGCCGATCCGCTACAACCAGGGCGAATTGCTCAACGGCACGGTCAACCGTTCCATCGAAGCCTACGCGCAGAACCCGGCCGATGAGCGAGCCGCCTTCGTCGACACCCAAGGCCGCGAGGTGACGACCAACCGGATGATGAGCCTGCTGAAGCTGGAACGCGACGATGGCACCGCCGTGGGCATGATCAACTGGTATGCCATCCACGGCACATCGATCTGGCAGAACAATCTGCAGCTGTCGGGCGATAACAAGGGCTATGCCGGCTACCGCTTCGAACAGGATTTCACCGACATGAACCCGGATTTTCTCGCCGGCTTCATGCAGGCTGACGAGGGCGATGCATCACCGAATCTGTTCATCGTCGACCTCAGCGAAGCGGAGCTGCGGAACCTGGACTCCGACGGCTTCCAGCATCGGGCCGGCGGCCGCACCGAGGCCGAGAACGCCTTGATTGCCGGCTACAAGCAGTACCGGCGCGCGCGCGATCTCTATGACGCCGCCGAGCAGCCCCTGGTAGGCGGTGTTGGCCACCGTTCGATCCTCGTCGATTTTTCCAGCGTGCAGGTCGATGCACCGCGCGACTATCCCGCTGCCCTGCAACCAGACGATGGCGTCTACGCGGCCTGCACCAGCGCGCTGGGCGTGTCCTTCGCCGGCGGCGCCGAAGACGGGCGTGGCCCGACCGCGGAAGGTCAGACCTGCACCGATGTCACCGACCTGAACGCAATTGTCGAATTGATCGAGGAGAACTTCGCCGCCGGGTCAGCGGGCGCCATCCCGCCCGGTCTGATCGTGCCGGTCGGCTGCAATAATCCTGCCTTCGACCTGCTCGGCTACGCATGCCATGCGGAAAAGCCGATCATCTTCCCGCTGGGCCTGCCGTCGCCATTCCTCCCGACCCAGTCGCTGGAACCGCAGACCGTCCAATTGCAGGTCATCACCATCGGCAATCTGGCGATTGTTGCCGTGCCTTGGGAGGTCACGACCATGTCGGGCCGCCGCATCCGCACGGCCGTGCTGGACACCCTGGACGATGCCGGCATCGATTACGCCGTGATCTCGGGTTTGAGCAACGGCTTCGTGCACTACCTGACAACGCGCGAGGAATATTCCCAGCAATACTACGAGGGCGCATCTACCGTGTTCGGCCCCTGGTCGCAGGAGGCATTAACACAGGAACTCGAGCGCATCGCTCTCCAGCTACGCAACGGCGAGCCGGCGAGCAGCCCTTACGCCGACCCCGCCTTTCGCAGCCAGCTCACACTCATGCGCAACCCGATGCTGGCCGCCGACGGTACGCCGGCCGGCGCGTTCGGCGATGTCACGACACCACCCGACTTGCAGTATCAGCTCGGAGACGAGCGGATCGAGATCGTCGTGGAGTTTGCCGCCGGCCACCCACGCAACGACATGCGCCTGGACGCTAGCCTGCTCTATGTCGAGCGGCAGCAAACCGACGGAAGCTGGACGACAATCCGCACCGATGCCGATTGGTTCACCCGCTTCGAATACGTGGCCGCCGCCCTGCCCACAGGCGAAAACCACGCGCGGGTGACCTGGATTGTCGAGCCGGAGACCGAACCGGGCATCTACCGCATCCGGCATGCCGGTGCGAGCGGGGCCGGGCCGTATGAAGGCATCACCGATGTATTCGAACTGCTGCCCTGCGACGACGCCTGAACGCCCCTAGCGACAGTGGCTCCGCCTGCGGTGAAGTGGCACCATCAGCGGCCCGGAGACAATAAACACAGGCGTACATGAGCTCACTAATCAACCGCCGCGACCTCGATTTTCTGTTGTTCGAGTACCTGGATGCCGGCGCGCTGACGGCGTTCGAGCGCTACGCCGAACACGATCGCGCGATCTTCGAGGCGGTGATCGACGCCGCCGAACAGCTGGCGGTGGACCAGTTCCAGTCGCATGCGGCCAAGCTGGATGCCAACGAACCGCACTTTGACGGCGAGCACGTGCACATCATCCCCGAGGTCAAGGCCGCGGTGGATGCCTATATCGAAGGCGGCTTTCTCGGCATGGCCTTCGACACTAAGGACGGTGGGCTGCAACTGCCCTACACCATCGCCCAGGCCTGCGCCTCGCTGTTCTCGGCGGCGAACATCGGCACTGCGGGCTATGCCTTCTTGACCGGGGCCGCGGCGAACATGCTGCGCATCGTCGGCAGCGAGGAACAGAAAAAACGTTACATGCGCCCGATGATTGACGGTCGCTTCTTCGGAACCATGTGTCTGTCCGAGCCCCAGGCGGGATCATCGCTGGGCGACATCAAGACCCGCGCGATTCCACAGGCGGACGGGACCTACCACCTCAAGGGGACGAAAATGTGGATCTCCGGCGGCGAGCACGACCTGTCGGAAAACATCGTGCACATGGTGCTCGCGAAGATCGAGGCGCCAGACACGCCCCCCGGCACCAAGGGCATTTCGCTGTTCGTCGTGCCGAAGTACATGGTCGGCGACGATGGCCGCCTGGGCGCCCGCAACGGCGTGCGGCTGGCCGGCCTCAACCACAAGATGGGCTATCGCGGCACGGTCAACACGGTACTGAATTTCGGCGAGACGGAAGACTGTGTCGGCGAACTGGTCGGCACGGCGCACAAGGGCCTGGCCGGCATGTTCCACATGATGAACGAAGCCCGGATCGGGGTCGGCATGGGGGCGGCCGTGCTCGGCTATGCGGGCTACCAGGTCGCGCTGGACTACGCCAAGAACCGACCGCAGGGGCGGCCGGTCGCCGACAAGAACCCATCGTCCAAACCGATCGCCATCATCGATCATGCCGATATACGCCGCCTGCTGTTGGCGCAGAAGGCCGCGGTCGAAGGCGCTTACGGGCTTTGTCTTTACTGCGCGAAGCTGGTGGACACGGTGGATGCCGGCGCCGACGAGCAGGCCGCCGCCCGGGCCGGATTGCTGCTGGAGATTCTGACACCCATCGCCAAATCCTGGCCCAGCGAGTTTTGCCTGGAGGCGAACAAGCATGCCATCCAGGTGCTTGGCGGCTACGGCTACACCCGTGACTATCCGGTCGAACGGCTTTACCGCGACAATCGCCTGAACCCGATCCACGAAGGCACCCATGGCATCCAGGGGTTGGACCTGCTCGGCCGCAAGGTGCTGATGCAGGACGGCGCGGCATTCAAGCTGCTGATCGCGACCATCACCGAATCCATCGAAGCCAACGCCACCACCGAGGTCCTCTCAGAATTCGCGACAGCATTGAGAGACGCGCTACAAGCCGCCAGCAGCACGACACAAACGCTGATCGGCGCCGCGATGGCAGGACAAACCGACCGTTTCCTCGCCAACGCCACCATCTATCTCGACATGCTTGGCCACATCGTGCTCGCCTGGCAGTGGCTAGAGCAGGCCAGTATCGCCATGCGCCGGCGCGGCGATGCCACCGAAAGCGACCGGACCTTCTACGATGGCAAGCTTGCCGCCTGCCAATACTTCTTCCGCTACGAGCTGCCGAAGATCCACACGCAATGCGCGTTGCTGGCGCGGTTGGACACGACAACCTTGGCCGTGGACGCATCGAGCCTGTAACCTCCGTGGCCGGGGCGGGCGGCATGAAACTTGATGGCGAATCCGCGACTTAGAACACATCCTGAAACCGGAACCTGAATTCGGATGTCATGCGCCATACAAGGTTTTGACGAAGCACTCGCCGTCGAGGACGATCGCTTCGTTGCCTATTTCGAGGGTTTCCGGCTGGAAAGCACGTTCCAGCCGATCTTCAGCCATGCCCACCATCGGGCGATCGGGCACGAGGCACTCCTAAGAATCACCGACGGCGAAGGCGCTCCGATCGGCCCGCTCCAGTTCCTTTGCAAGCAATGGGCGCCGACCGACGCCGTCGCGCTAAACGCGCTCATCGCCCGCATGCATGTCGCAAACTTCCGTCGCTCGGAGCCGGTGGACCGCTGGCTGTTCCTCAATGTCGATCCGGTGGACACCATCCGCACCTTGCAGGCGGTTGAGGCCCTGGGCCAGGCATTGCGCGATCACGGCATCACCCCTGAATCCGTCGTCATCGAGATTGTCGAACAGGACATTCCGAACTCCGGTGATCTGCTCGACATCGTCGCGGCCTATCGAGAGTTGGGCTGCCTGATCGCCATCGATGACTTTGGCACCGGATTTTCCAATCTCGCCCGGATGATCAAGTTCCGACCCGACATCGTGAAACTCGACCGCACCTTTGTAGCCGATACCGGCAGCGACGTGCATTCGGCACGCTGTCTGCCACTGATCGTCAACATGCTGCATGAGATCGGCTCGCTGGTGCTGGCCGAAGGCGTAGAAAGCGAGCAGCACGCACTCACATCGGTGCGCGCCGATGTGGATTTGATGCAAGGGTTCTACTTCGCCCGGCCGCAACGCGACATCGAGTCCGGCCCGCCCAGCAGCCTGCCGGTATTGCGGGATATCACGCGGCTGTCCGACCAACAGGTGCTGGACTACGAATCGGCCTTTCAACTCGCATTGCAGGACTATCAGGCTGCCTTCGCCACCATGCTGGTGGAGATGCGCTGTGGTGCCGATCTATCGGCCGCAGCAGCGCCGATTCTGGCCATGAAGCGCGCCGTGCATCTCTACGTGCTCGACACCGACGGGCGCCAGGTGGGGCGCAATGTCCATGGCGCAAATCGGCGGGTCTATGGACAAACACCGCACAAGCCCTTGCTCAACGGCGAGGGCGCCAAGTGGACGCATCGGCCATATTTCCGGCGCGCCCGCCTGCGCCGCCATGAAATGCAGATCACCCGGCCCTACCTGTCGCTCACCGGCGCCTTCATGTGTGTGACGCTATCGCAGTCAACCGACATCGCAGGCCGCGAGCACGTCGTGTGTTGCGACCTGGAGTACCCGCTCTAGGGCGATCGGTACTGGGCGTGCATGGCGTCCATGCGTTCGGATTGATCCAGCGTAAAACGGATCATGCAGAAGTCGTCGACATAATCCATGAAGTTGTCGACCGGATCGTCGCCAGGCTTGCGCGGCCCCTTGCAGCTGTCGCGCCCCACCGGGCATCCGTAGGCCGGGCTGCGCTCGAACGGCGTGTCGTCCACGGAATCCCCGGCACCACGGCATCCGCCCTGGAAGGTGTGATAAAGCCCGAGCCAGTGACCCACCTCATGCGTGCCGGTGTCGCCCTCGTTGTAAGGCGCCGCTGATCCGCCGGGCAGGCTGGAATAAAGCACGACCACACCGTCGGCATCAGGGTTCGCGCTGTAACCCCATGGCAGTGTCGCGTAGCCGAGCACGCCGCCAGACGGATTGGCCGAGTAGATGTTCAGCGTTTCCGCGCCGCCCACGCGCAGGCTTGATTTGGCGGCATCCGGATTCGCGTACCACACCGGATTGGTCGTCCGGGTCACACCCTCCAGGGTGAACACGAAGGGCGTGCCGGCATAGGCATCGTTGAGCACGACCATCTGGTCATCGATCTGGTCCATCGGCACATTGCCCTGGTCCGGTAACGACCCCTGGCTGATCACATGGAACCAGACCGGAATCTCCACGCTCGCGGGCGCTCGGAACAAGCCGCGGCGCGTATTGATGCGGCGCGCCTTGAACGCCGAGAAATCACGTTCGATCAGCTCGATCTCGGCCTCCGACGGCATGATGGCGCTGCAACGCTCGCCCGCCCAGCGTCCGTCGACCGCAGCCGCCGAGGTGCTCAGCAACGCGGCGCCAAGCATCAAGATCATCTGTTTCATCGGGACTCCCTGTAACCGATTGGCCCTGATGGCCGATCTACGCAGTATAGCCAGACATCTGGCTCCCTCAATCGAACGTGCGTCGCATTAATCCAGCGATCTGGCGCTGCGGGTTATTCTTCCCTTCACGTGCTTGGGCACCCTGCGGTCATCTCCAGCGTCTGTGGGAGTGCGCGGCCGGCCTCGATCGAGTCCGGACAAACCCCGCGGGCCCGTGTACACTGCGCGCCCTCAGCCCGCCGTCCTCCGGTGATAGCGGCATCCGGTCGATCTTCGACCGGGTCGATTTGCAGCGACACCGCTGCCCTCTTTTCATCAGCCTGAACCGGACTGCTCGCGCAGACAGGCTTCAGGAGTACACATGCATTTTTCCGAACTCGGGCTTCATGAAGCCCTGCTGAGCGCTGTTGCGCGCGAAGGTTATTCCACCCCGACCCCGATCCAGCAGCAGGCGATTCCCGCCGTGCTCGGCGGCCAGGACTTGATGGCCGCTGCGCAGACCGGCACCGGCAAGACCGCAGCCTTCACGCTGCCCATCCTGCACAAGCTGGCAACGTCCAGCGAACGCCGCGGTAAGGCGCCGAGGGTCTTGATCCTGACGCCGACCCGCGAGCTGGCCGCGCAGGTGTCCGCGAGCGTGGACACCTACGGTAGCGACCTCAAGCCCCGCACCGCCGTCATTTTCGGCGGCGTGAGCCCGCGGCCGCAGATCGCCGCGATGCGCTCCGGGCTGGACCTGCTGGTTGCCACGCCGGGCCGGCTGCTTGATCACGCCCAGCAGGGCAATCTGGACTTGTCGGCGGTTGAAGTCTTCGTGCTCGACGAAGCCGACCGCATGCTGGACATGGGCTTTGTTCACGACATCAAGCGCGTGATCAAGCTGCTGCCGCAGCGGCGCCAGAACCTGCTGTTCTCAGCGACGTTCTCCGACGACATCCGCACGCTGGCCAGACGCCTGCTGAACGACCCCGTCGAGATCAACGTGGCACCGAAGAACTCCACGGCCGAAACCATCGCCCAGTCCGTGGTCCATGTCGAAAAGCGCCGCAAGCGCGCGCTGTTGTCATGGATGATCGGCACCAACAACTGGCAGCAGGTGCTGGTGTTCACGCGGACCAAGCACGGCGCCAACCGGTTGAGCAAGCAGCTCGAAACCGATGGCCTGGCGGCTGCGGCGATTCACGGCAACAAGAGCCAGAACGCGCGGACCAACGCCCTGAACGGGTTCAAGGCCGGCACCGTGCGCGTGCTCGTCGCCACCGATATTGCCGCCCGCGGCATCGATATCGACCAGCTGCCGCATGTCATCAACTACGAGCTGCCGAATGTGGCCGAGGACTACGTCCACCGCATCGGCCGCACCGGTCGTGCGGGTGTCGAGGGCGAGGCCCTGTCGCTGATCGAGGGCGAGGAAGTGAAGCTGCTCAAGGGCATCGAGCGCCTGATCGGGCGCAAGATTCCGGTGCGCGAGGTTGAAGGCTTCGATTTCAACGCCCCGCTGCCGGCCGCCGAACGCGACGAGCGCGGCCCGCGTCCGCAACGTCCGGCCCGCAACAATGCATCGCGCGGACAGCCACCAAAACAGCGCAGCCAGTCGCGAGGCGGGCAGGCCAAATCCGGCGATCAACCCTCCGGCGCAAAGCGGCGTCGGCGCCCGCGTCGGCAGACCACGGGTGGTGGCCAGTCACGCTAGGAAAGCGCTGACTGAATTTGCGCTACCCGGGTGTCAAGCGGGTGCGGCGATCAATTCCAATATCGCCGCCCCGTAGCGCTCCAACCGCTTGGCGGAAACACCGCTAATGGCGGCCAGGGATGCATCGTCCGCGGGTTTCTCGCGGGCGATGTCTCGCAAGGTTGCGTCATGGAACACCACATAGGCCGGCACCCCCTGCTCGTCGGCTTCGTCCTTGCGCCAGGCGCGCAGACGCTCGAACAAGGCCTCATCACCAGGGGCCAGTGAAGCCTGCGGCGCGCGTGCACGCCGGCTGCTGCCTGCCGGCGCAGCCGCCTTGCGGCGCACGCGGATGGACTGCTCACCCTTGAGCAACCCACGGGCCGACTCGGTGAGATGCAGTCCGCCGAAGCCACCGACATCCACATCCAGATGCCCGCGTGCGATCAACTGCCGGAACAGCCGGCGCCAGCGATCCGCGGTGAGTTCCTGGCCGATACCAAAGGTGGATAGCTGGTCGTGACCGAACCGGCTGGCGCGCTCGTCGCGTTTGCCCAGCAGGTGGTCAACCAGATAGCTGACCCCGAAACGCTGACCAGTGCGATACACCGCCGACAAGGCCTGACGCGCCGACTGCGTGGCGTCATCGGTGTCTGGCGGCCACAGACAGTTGTCGCAGTTGCCGCAGGCCTGTTCCAGCGTCTCGCCGAAGTAGCGCAGCAAGGGCTGCCGGCGGCAGGTGTCCAGCTCGCAATATCCCAGCATGGCGTCCAGCTTGCTGCGCTCGATCCGCTTGCGACCATCCTCGGCCTCGCCCGAATCGATCATCTGCCGGCGCTGCACCACATCGCCGAGACCGTAAAGCATCCAGGCATCGGCCGGCTCGCCATCGCGACCGGCGCGGCCGGTTTCCTGGTAGTACGCCTCGACGCTGCCCGGCAAATCCAGATGAGCGACAAAACGCACGTCCGGCTTGTCGATGCCCATGCCAAATGCGATGGTCGCGACGACGACCACGCCGTCCTCGCGCAGAAACCGGCTCTGATTCGCCGCACGGCGTTCGGCTCCGAGTCCGGCGTGATACGGCACGGCGTCGAAGCCTTCGTCGCGCAGCCACTCGGCGGTGGCTTCGACCTTTTTGCGCGACAGGCAATAGACCACGCCGGCGTCGCCCGGATGCTCCTTTTGCAGAAACCGCAGCAACTGCTGCTTGGCATTGGCCCGCTCGCTAACCCGGTAGCGAATGTTGGGCCGGTCGAAGCTGGCAACAAAACGCTGCGGATCGTGCAGCGCCAGCCGCTGGGTGATCTCGTCGCGCGTGGGCACATCGGCCGTGGCCGTGAGCGCCATGCGGGGCACGCCGGGGAAGCGATCGGCCAAGGTCGCCAGCCCCAGATATTCGGGGCGGAAGTCATGCCCCCATTGCGAGACGCAATGCGCCTCGTCGATGGCGATTAGCGCCAGCCTGAGATCGGCCAGCAACTCCAAGGTGCGCGGCATCAGCAGGCGTTCTGGCGCCAGATACAGCAGATCGAGCTGCCCGGCCCGCAGTTGGGCCTCCACGTCCGAGGCTTCCTGATAGTCCAGCGTGGAGTTGAGGTAGGCCGCGCGCACCCCAAGCTGACGCAAGGCGGCGACCTGATCGGACATCAGCGCAATCAACGGCGAGACCACCACACCGACTCCCGGTCGGACCAGCGACGGAATCTGGTAGCACACCGACTTGCCGCCGCCCGTGGGCATGAGCACCAGGGCGTCGCGCCCGGCAATGGCGGCATCGACAATCGCCGCCTGCTCACCGCGAAACTCCGAATACCCGTAAACCCGCTGCAGAACTTCGATTGCCGACATGCCGGGTATTGTGAGCCAGTGGCCGGACGACTGCGACCGCTTGACACCGTTCGGCGCAGGCCTGTGAATTCGGCAAGATGGTCCACGACGTCCGTGAATCAATCCGTGATTTCTTAAAGGTCCGCCATGGAACGGCTCCCCCGATACCGCTTGCTCGCGCTTGGCGGTCTGCTCGCCGCGCTGTCGCCCACGCTGGGCTCAGCCCAGGCCACGCCGGTGACGGCGCAGACGATCTCGGCCTCGCGCACGGCCGCGCCGCTGGTGCTCTCCGGCACGTTCACCGCGCGCCAGCGCTCGGATTTGTCCCCGGCCGTGCCCGGCCTGGTGCAGACGCTGCAGGTGGATGTCGGTGACACCGTTGCGGCGGGCGATGTACTCATCCGACTGGACACCGAACTCGCACAGCTGCAACTGGACCGCCTGCGCGCAGCGCAGACGGAAGCCGAGGCGCTACGTGATGAAGCCCAGCGCCAGGCGGAGCAGGCCAAGTTGCTGGCGCAGTCCGGCGATCTTTCCGCCTCGCTGGCGCAGACTCGTTTGGCCGAGGCCGCCACGGCAAACGCACGGCTCGCAAGCCGTGAGGCCGAGGCTCGCGAGCAGGCCGCGCGCGTCGAGCGGCATGTGTTGCGCGCGCCGTATGCCGGGGTGATCACCGGGCGCTACACCGATGCAGGCGAATGGGCTGTGCCGGGCACGCCGGTGTTGGAACTGGTCGACCTGGCCAGCCTGCGACTCGACGTGCAGGTACCGCAGGCGCGGTTTGCCGACATCACCGCCGACACCCGCGTGTCGGTGCGCACGCCGGCCCTGCCGGGCCAGATGCTGGACGCCACGGTGCAGGCTACGGTGCCGGTTAGCGACCCCACGGCCCGCACCTTGCAGGTTCGGCTGTCGGTCGACAACAGCCGGCGACAGCTGTTGCCCGGCATGTCGGCCCAGGCCGAATTCGCGGTGCAAAGCGAGGCCGAACGGGTTCTTGCCCCGCGCGATGCATTGGTGCGCCGGCCAGACGGTGCCTATGGCGTCTGGGTTGTGACGCAACGAGACGGCGAGCTACGCGTCAGCGTCCGCCGTGTGCAGACCGGCCGTACGGTCGGGGGCGATGTCGAGATTCGCGACGGCCTGTCACCGGGTGACCGCGTCGTCGTGCGCGGCAACGAGGGGCTTAGCGATGGTCAGGCGGTGCGCATCGTCGACCGCATCGGGCAGTCGAAACCGTGATCGACGCCATCGTCCGGCGCGGCACGCTGCTCACCGTCGCAGCCCTGGTGCTGTGCGTGCTCGGTCTGCTCGCCGCGTTTCGTGTGCCGGTGCAGATGATCCCCGACCTGGAGGTGCGTGAGATTTCCGTGCGCACCAACTGGCCGGGTGCGACGCCCCAGGACGTCGAAAAGGAAATCCTGATCGAACAGGAGGAGTTCCTGCGTGCGGTGCCGAACCTGTCGCGGTTGATTGCCTATGCCTCCACGGGCCGCGCGGAGATCGAGCTGGAGTTTCCCTTTGGCACCGACATCACCCAAGCGCTGATCGACGTCAACAACGCGCTGTCGCAGGTGCCCGCCTATCCCGAGACGGTGGACGAACCGCGGGTCACGGCCGATTCGTTTTCGCAGAACTCGTTCATGTACTACCGCGTGGTGCCGCTGTCCGGCAATCCGCGCGCGCTGGACATGGACATGATGCGGGACTTTATCGACGACAACGTGCGCACGCGCATGGAACGCGTGCGCGGCGTGTCGCAGGTGGATGTCCGCGGCGGCGCTGAGCGTCAGATCCAGATTTACGTTGATCCCGCAGCACTGGCCGAGCGTGGCATTTCGCTGAGCCAGCTGCGCGGCGTTATCCGCGAACGCAATCGCGATATTTCCGCCGGCGATCTGAACACCGGCAAGCGTCGCTATCTGCTGCGCACCGTGGGGCGCTTTGACAGCCTGATCGAGATCGAGGATCTGATCATCGCGCGGCAGGGCGACGCCGTGGTGCGGCTGCGCGACGTCGCCGAGATCCGGCTGGATCATTTCGAGTTACGCAGCCTCTCCTACGCCGAAGGCGCGCCGGCGATCACCCTAGCGGTGAATCGCATTTCGGGCTCGAACGTCATCTCCATCAAGGACGCGATGGGGCCGATGGTCGAGAGCATCAACCGCGAGGTGCTGGAACCGGCCGGCATGCGCATGAGCCTGACCAGCGACGACGTGCGCTATGTCGAGGCCTCGGTGGCGAATGTCTGGAAGAACCTCGGCATCGGCGCCGTGCTCGCGACTCTGGTGCTATTCCTGTTCCTGCGCTCGGCCAGGGCCACGGCGGTTGGCGTAATCGGCGTGCCCATCTGCACCATCGCCGCATTCATGGGACTGCTGCTGGCCGATCGCACGATCAACGTGATCTCGCTCGCCGGCGTCGCCTTCGCGATCGGCATGACCCTGGACAACACCATCGTCGTGCTGGAGGCCATCGAGCGCGAGCGCCGCAGCGGACTGAACCGCTTCGATTCCGCTGTCGCCGGCGTCAAGCGCGTGTGGAGCGCCGTATTGGCCTCGACACTGACGACGGTGCTGGTTTTCGCCCCGATCCTGTTCATCGAGGAGGAGGCCGGCCAGCTCTACTCCGACATCGCGGTGGCGATTTCAGCCTCGATCCTGGCCTCGATGATCGTCGCCATCACCCTGGTGCCGACGGCTGCCGCACGCTTGCAGATGGCGGAGAACCGGCCGGAACCGGGCCGCGCGGTGCGCCAGCAGGTGGCCCGCTGCGTGGCATGGCTGGTGGCAACGCGGACGCGGCGCTGGACCTACCTCGCCGGTCTGACCGCGCTGGTCGTCGGCGTGCTGGTGTTCCTGACCCCGCCCGCGGAATACTTGCCGGAGGGCGAGGAACCAAAGCTGTTCGCGCGGATGATCGCACCGCCGGGCTACAACCTGGACGAGATGTCGACCATCGCCGACGACGTCCAGGCCAAGCTGATGCCCTATGTCGATGATGACCCGGAGCGCTACGCCCGCGGCGAGGCGGATGTGCCGGCGCTGGCGTACATCAACCTGTCCGTCGAGGCCGGCAGCCTGCGGATCATCACCGAAACGATTCGTCCGTCGCAGATCGATGCACTCATTCCCATCCTCTCCGATCTCTACGAGTCCTACCCGGGGATGCGCGCCTTCGTCTCCCGCGGCTCCATCATCACCAGCAATGATGGCGGCACGCGCAGCGTTAACGTCGACATATCCGGCGCGGAGCTGGCCGATATCTATGCCGCGGCCGAGCAGGTCTACAACCGCGCCCGCGAGGTGCTGGACGACCCGCAGATCGGCTCGCAGCCATCATCGCTCACCCTGAACCAGCCGCTGGTGGAAGTTCGTCCCGACTGGTTGCGTGTCGCCGAGCTAGGGCTGAGCGCGGAAGAGCTGGGCTTTGCGGTGGCGGCGCTGTCGGACGGCGCCTTTGTCGACGAATACTTCGTCGGCGACGACAAGGTCGATATCTATCTGTACAGCCAGGCCGGTAATGCGCAGGACCTGTCTGCCCTGCCGGAATTGCCCATCGCCACCGCCGCCGGCATTGTCCCGATTTCTGCCGTCGCCACGCTGATCGACACCGTGGATACCGACGAGATTCGCCGCGTCAACGGCCAGCGCACGGTCACGCTGAACATCATCGCGCCGAGAGCCGTGGCGCTGGAAACAGCCGTGGAGATCATCCGCGACGACGTGATCGACCAGCTCAACCGGTCGGGCCAGCTGCCTGCCGGGGTGGTACTGGACATCTCGGGCGCGGCCGACCAACTTGACGCGACCCGCGAGGCGCTGTCCGGCAACTTCGTTGTGTCGCTGATCCTCTGCTATCTGCTACTGGTGGCCATTTTCACGCACTGGGGCTATCCCTTCGTGATCATGACCATCGTCCCGCTGGGAGTGGCCGGCGGCATCGGCGGACTGGTGCTGCTGAATCTACTCACCCGACAGCCCTTCGACATGATTTCCATGCTGGGCTTTCTGATCCTGCTCGGCACGGTGGTCAACAACCCCATCCTGATCGTTGACCGCACCCTGCAGAATCTGCGCGACGGCCAGACCTCCCCACAGCAGGCAGTCACCGAAGCGGTCGATGCCCGGCTGCGACCGATCATGATGTCGATGATCACCACGGTCGCCGGCCTGTCACCACTGGTGTTCATCCCCGGTGCCGGCACGGAGCTCTACCGCGGCGTCGGCGTCATCGTGCTGGCTGGCCTGGTGTTCTCGACGGTCGTCACGGTCACGCTGCTGCCCGTGCTGCTGACGACGGTGCTGCAACTGCGCGCGAGCGCTCCGACTTTGCGCTGACGCGATGGGGGGAACCTTACGTCGGCATGCTTCACCCAGCCCGGCAAGGTCTGCGGCACGCAACCAATCTTGGGGGCAATGGATTCGACGGCAGCCCACAGTGATGAATACTCGCTGCGGTGTTCCTGGACGAGCTGAGCGGCTCGCTCGCGGACTGCAGGGAAAACCTAAGGAAGGCCTGATCTTCTCACGCCGCCAAGTTGCTGCCTGACAACAGGCCAGGCAAGGCGCGAGCAGTGAAGTTGAGTCATTCCAAATCGGCAACGAGCACCCATTCGCCGGGAGCGAATTGAAACCGCCGAAGGGGGACACGCATGGACGCGCCGACTAACGCTGCATGGCCTATTTTCAGGCGCTATCCGAATGGAACGGACCGGTTCACCACGCCGATTCGGCGCTAACCCCCTCGCACCTTTTTCTCAGCCATCCAAGCCAAAGCAAGGTTTAAAACAACAAGAGCTCCTGTCACGCACATGGCAACAACAGAATAACGCTCAGATCGCTTAACCAAGGAGGCATTTGACTCGGCAGTAGATGTCGGGTCCCGGAAGATTCCGTACATTTCGCCGAAAAAGTTGAGGGTGTGATTGTGCCCACTGTTTCATCGCCTGTATCGGTGCTTGGTGTTTGAGC
>Ga0208330_1000531_pt1 | contig 16749 bp, 15 predicted proteins | sample DeeseametaMP1896_FD_184180 | JGI IMG/M metagenome (GOLD analysis project Ga0208330, IMG submission 184180) | Marine microbial communities from the Deep Pacific Ocean - MP1896 (SPAdes) | ecosystem: Environmental > Aquatic > Marine > Oceanic | place: East of Hawaii, North Pacific Ocean | collected...
CGTAAGCTTCCCCCTACGGGCGACAGGTAGGAAGTAGAACTTTCTGGCACATTGCCAGCCAGGAGGTTTGAAATGAAGAAGTCCCGATTCAGCGAGTCCCAGATTGTTGCGATTCTGAAGGAAGCGGATGCCGGATTGCAGATCAAAGAGGTCTGCCGCAAGCACGGCATCAGCTCACCCACGTACTACAAGTGGAAACCCAAATACGGCGGCATGGAGGCCTCAGATCTGCGCCGCGTGAAGGAGCTGGAGGCGGAGAACGCCCGGCTCAAGCGGATGTACGCTGATCTGGCACTTGAGAACACAGCGATGAAGGATGTCATCGCGAGAATGCTCTCGGGCCGAAAGATCGACGCGAGGTCGCACGCTACATGACGACCACTCACGAACTACCGGTCGCCGCGGCTTGCCGGTGTGCACCGCTCTCTCGGTCGGCCTATTACAAGGAGCCCGATCACTGGGCGGTCCGGGATGCCGAGATTATTGCCGTGCTGGCCGAGCTGGTCGCCGACCGGCCCAGCCGGGGATTCTGGAAGTGCTACAAGATCATCCGTCGTCGCGGCTATGACTGGAATCACAAACGAGTTTATCGCGTGTACATCGCCATGGGCTTGAATCGCCGGCGACCAGCCAAGCGTCGTCTGCCCAAGCGTGAGCGTGTGGCGCTGTACGTCCCGCGCATGCCCGATACCGTGTGGTCTGTCGATTTCATGAGCGACGCCCTCTACAGCAGCAAACGCTTTCGGACATTCAATGTCGTCGACGACTTCAATCGGGAAGCGCTCCATATCGAGATCGATACCTCACTCACTTCCGAGCGCCTGGTGCGAATCTTTCAGCAGCTAAAGGCGGAACACGGTCTGCCGCAGGTCATGCGGTGCGACAACGGACCGGAATTTCTCGGCGAGGCGTTCACCGCCTGGGCCAAACGGGCCGGAATGGCCATTCAATACATCCAACCCGGCAAACCCAATCAGAACGCCTACGTCGAATGCTTCAACCGCACGTACCGTGAAGAAGTGCTGGACCAGCACCTGTTTGCCAGCCTGGAGGATGTCCGCGTAGCCACCTACTGGTGGATGATCGAATACAACGAGGAGCGACCGCACGATGCGCTGGGCAACATGACACCAGCCGAGGCCAGGTTACTTGCCGCCAGAAACTCTACTTTTGAGCTGTCGCCTTGACGGGGAAGCTTACGTGAGGGCTTCTTCGGATTGCTCAAGCGTGAACGTGTCCATCACGCGAGGCACCCGAGCTTCGATGCGGCCAAGGCCGATGTGTTTGACTACATCGAACGATTTCACAATCCTCGGATGCGGCGCAGAACCGCCAAGCAAGACCGGAAGTTGTCAAACCTTTTCAAACCGTCCGTGGAGACGGGGTAGATCCCGAATCTCCACTTCCTCATTAGAATATCGATCCTAGCGTCTACTTGCAGCTTGGCATACGACCGGGTCAACGCAGGGTATTACCACACACTTAACGGCGTCGATTTTTCAATGAACTAGAACGCACCAAAACGCAGATGCGCGCCAAGATCGATCATTCGTTCCGGATGTTCAAGCGGCTGTTTAGTTATCAGAAGGCTCGGTATCGCGAACTGGCAAAGAGCCACCCCCAGATCGTCACGCTGTCCGCGTTAGTTAACGGGGTACAGGTCAGGCGACGGTTAAAGCCCACTCGTGCGGTATATTCGTCGTGTGAAACCAGACCGTCGCAGAGCTTAAAGTAGCGTCTAAGCGCCACATTTGGCACGCACGGTGGACGGAAACATAACCGTGGCCACACAATGAGGCTGAGAATACCTAGCCTTCAACATCTAGGTCGGCTTAATGCAGACATTCCCTATGGCTTTGTTGGGTAGATCATTGCTCGGCCAGAAAAGCCCACTTTCTTTGAGTTCCAAATCGAGCGTAACTCTGAAAAGGAGACGATTTTTACACCCGGCGCATCAGACAAAGTATCGATTAAATAAAGGACTTCCCGATCTTCACTTACCCCATTCACGATTAAAGCATGCCCTCCTGCAAGTTCAGTATCAATCACAACCAGAACGCCATTTCTCAGTAATCGAATGATTCTTCCTATACCTTGCATGAATCCCTGATTGTCTAGTGAAAACGTTTCTTCGCGCCAGAGAGAATCAATACTGCGCAGGCCTGCTATCTGATCCAGAAATAATGTTTTAGAGTAGACTTTATTATCTAAATTGGAGCCGTTGCCGTACCGCATTGAGAGTTTCTTGAGCTCAATTGGCTCAAAGTATCGGCCGTAAAACTCTAAAACAATTGAAACCGCAGTGGGCACACACAACAACCTCTCTTGGACACGGTGATTGACCGGAAAATAAACTTGCTCGGCAGAGTGCAGCACCTTTTCCGTAGCGAGATTGGGAGTGCATCCTGAACTACAGAAAACAATCACAAGCACTACGAAGAGCTTCATGAATTTGTAATTAAACACGCGCTTTATCCCCAACCAAAGCCAAACGATGGCGAAATAGTAAAAAGCCCCGGACATAATAGTCTAAGTGCATTACTGTAATTTATTCAGCGCTCATAACTCCCAACCTATTAGAACTGACTCCCAAGCGCCACGGCAACACGCACTATTTCTTTATCCAGCTCATCCCCTCAACAAGCATAGAATAATTATCCTTTCCGGAATGGCCATAAATATGCTCTCTAATGAAAACATCGAGCCCAACGGAATTGAAGTAATCCCGCGCAGCATATGCATTGTCGATACCCACCACCGAATCGAATGGTGAATGGTATAGAAACAGCCGCCGATCATCTATTGCGGTGTGCTGGGAAACATCACGCTTATCAAACACGCTTCCTGCAACTATTGCACCCGCAACGAAGTCTGCCTTTGTTAATAAAGAATAGACCGCGGGACCCGAACTGGACCAGCCTATAAGGTAGACACGACCACTAGCATCCACTTCAGATCCGAGCATTGATTCAACAACGTTCGTTACCCATTCTTCTGTTGTCACCAGCGCGTCTGGAACGGTTACAAAATGTGTTGGCCACACAATCCTTTGTGACCGGCTCCAATAAAATGCGAGGGGCTGAACTACCAGGCATGATCCCCTCTCCACGAACCGGTCGACCATACGACCCAATCCAATTGTTTCTGGGCCACCACTACCACCACCTAAAACCACAACCAGACATGACGCCCTGGCTCCCTCAATCAGACCTGATGGAAATATTACCGTTTCAAACGCAGGGGTTGAATCAAGGTCACTATAAGTAAACCGCCTATACACCTCACCGGGCTCTAGCACCTGCTCGATTGACACATTATCGGTTTTCGCATCCGTATCTGACGAAGCGATCGCCGGCTGCAGGGATAATATCGAAGATAATACCAAGAATCCTAAGCTGAAAACGCTACATTGAATCATTAGACGTACTCCAACCAACTTATCAACACATACTTATCAGAAGAACACGGTTTATTGCCCCTATGTACAAATGGGTAACCGGCTGGATGAATCAACAACTTTCCTGCCACCGGACGTATCTTTCGCTCTAAAAGGAGAAACTCTGTCTCTCCTTTCATCTCTTCCTCCAACGTATTTAGATAGATGAGAATTGAAAATATACGGCCAGCCATTCGTTTTCCAATATTCTCTATATGCCATGAGCGAAAGTGACCCTGATCTGCTGCGTACTTTTGGACTTGAAATGTCGAATATGCAGTATTGGTGCCATTCAGGATACACCTGGCATCAAACTCGGCATTTGCGGAAAGGGCCGATAGAAATTCTTCCATTATCACTCGGTTAAGACGCTTGGATAGTGCACTCAAAAATTGGCTATATTGATTATCGCGCCCAATCTGCCAGTCACTGGAGCACTTAAGATTACTATCCGTTGTAGTTTTGCCAAACTTAGAAATAACTCCCTCATTTACTAAGCCGTTATTATTTGCATGTTTATAGTGCTCGATCAGAGCGTTGCACTCTTCGACACTCATAAAGTCGTCCCGCACAAAAACTAAACGCTCAATCATTCGCCCACCTCTCTGTCACCAGCTGAATCACCATCCACTAAAGCCGCGGCGGTCAAGTCAATTGTAAAATCCGCATGCTTCCCTACTTCGAGACGATGCGAAGCAAATAGAATAGTTGAACTCATCTTTTTGAGATGACCTAAGATGCGACGCTCACTTTCTTGATCTAGATAATTTGTGGCCTCGTCAAAATACATTATTTTCGCCTCACGCCGAAAAAGCGCCCTTGCCAGAAGAAGTCTCTGCTGCTCTCCTGAAGAAAAACGGGCGCCGACATCGGTAACAGGCGTTCTCTCTCGCATAATGAGCTTTTCTACTCGCTCCAACATACCCACAGATTCTAAACACTCGCGTACGTACCTCAGATCCGGCGACTCCGCAAACATCGTAACGTTCTCGAGCACCGTCCCCTGAAAAAGCACATCATCATGAAACACACCAGTTGTAACCTGTCTAAGCGACCTTGCATTTACTTCTGTTATAGGGTAGTCATTAACCATCACTCTGCCCTCACTTGAGTGATGAAAGCCCAGAAGAAGGGAAAACATAGTGCTCTTTCCCGAACCGCTCACGCCCTTCACCCAGACAAAACTCCCAGCCGGGATATGACAAGTAAAACCATCAAAAACAAACTCGTCTACTCGACTGTAGCGAAATCCTACGTTATCGAACGTAATAGAAAATGCCTGCTCTTTAGAATCGAGCACTGGGTGGCGCTCTTGCACCGTCGGCCCTCCGCTCAATTCAAGACCCTCGACGCGCTCAAGATGCACTCGGCCTAAAAGTAATTTGATCGTAGCGTTGAGTACCGCAAACACCCCACTATTGAAGGTTCCTCGGTACGCTGAATAAGCTACCAACATGCCAATACTAAGCTTGCCTTCAATAACTAACCCCGCACCAATATACAAGACGACAATCGAGGCTAATCCATTGACAAGGGTTTCAGCGATCGTGAAATATGCCGAAAGCCTCCCACCCTCGACCCCTTTTTTTAAAAGGTTTGCGTATGGTACCGCCCAAGAACTCAGTCGAACGTTCTCCAACCCAAATCTAGCGATACTTTTATGATGCCGGAGTGATTCCAGCAATTGGTTATTTGCCTCCGCGCCCACTATCAGCGAGTCCGATGTTATCTCTCTTAAACGGCTGTACCCAAAGTAACGAATCAAACCGTAGATGATTGTAAAGCCGACCGAGACCAAGGTCAGCGCGGGGCTGTAAGATATGAGGAAAATTATCGCCACAATCACTGAAATAGCTGAAAATACTAGATCCGAAACTGTAGCGGTAAGTATGTTCAAAATATTGTCCACGGATGAGAGGCGACTCTGAAGGTCTCCTAAATCCCTGTTAGCAATATTTTTATTAGGCGCAGAAAGCAACCCAAGCGTGACAGCCGAGTTTGCTCTAAACTTTAATAGCGCGTCCAGATACATATACATCAAAGACCGGACCCAACGCATTATCACACGAACGATCAGAATAGCAGTGAACGAGAAAGCGAGAGCGGCAATCAACTGCCTATCTCCCGAGGCGAGTGCGTCATCCACTATTAACTGCAAGTATAGCGGCGAGGTCAACGCCATGAACTGCAGCAAGAGCGTTAGAAATCCTATCGTTAATAGCTTACGGGGCAATTGCGGCAGCGCACGAGCGAACCATGCGTACGTGATTGGGCTTTTCTTTACTTCATTATTTCGATTAAAATTTGGGGATATCGAAAACTCACATACGATTCCGCTAAATTCACGACTAAGCGAGTCTATAGGAACACGGCGATATCCTACTTTCGGATCCATGATTTTTGCGGTGCGGGAGCTTACTGCCGCCATGACCGCAAAGTGATTCATACTCAGGTGGATAATCGCAGGACAAGTGACATGTTTAAGCTGACTTAGCTCAATACTCATCGGACGCGTTATCAAACCCTCGTGGTTTGCAACTCGGATAATTTCTTTTAACGTCAGCCCATTCGGAGCCTCTCCATACAACCCATTTAAGTCCGAAATGGCAGTCCTTTTGCCAAAAAAACTTAAGATTGATGCAAGGCAAGCGTATCCACATTCGTTGATCGCTCGTTGCCGAATCAGAGGCAACCTCGCCAAAGCATCAATTCGTAGCATAATTAATAATTGGGTTGAATAGACGTTTCCATATTGGGATTTGCGGCCCTGACACTATTACGATGACTGACATGCCCGGAGTAAGCTCTTTTGCCTCCTCAAAACGATCTTTGAGGGACCAACCAATGACCCTTACCGACGCTACATGGTAAGAGGCCTCCGCACCATCCGCAGGATCACTTGCGGATCCGTATGATAATGATTCAACGGTCCCGAGAAGAAAGCCAAAATCCCTAAACGGATATGCATCCACCTTTATATTTACTTCGGCTCCTATTGCAACTAAACGTAACGCCCTAGCCTCAACTCGCACATAGATACGAAATTCTTCGTTGGGCGTTGAGACATAAAATAGCCTGTCGCCCGCTCTTACAGATTCTCCGACCTTCCGCCCATAACCACTCACTTTTCCACTGATTGGGGCGACATAAGCTCTACTTTTATCCAACTCTCTTTTGGCCACACTGTCCTTCTGAACAACAAGCTCAGCATTTAAGATCTCTAGCCTTTCTAGTAACTGATTTTGTTGTAACTCATACTCATAGTGCTCCAATTCCGCCTCCAGGCCCAGCGAATCCAATGAATTCTCGACTTCGATTAACTCCTCGCGCATCAATAAAACCTTCTCCCGCCAAGATATTACTTCGGTTGTTGCCGAAAATTTTTCGGAGTATAAAGTAGTCGCACTGGCAAGAGATCTCTCATACATTTCCAGGCGAACGAGAAGCAATTTCTTTAGTGCAAGAAGTTGGTTGATCCGTGCCTCGGTCTTCCTCTCGTAGCTCTCGTATCTAGAATCAGCCAAACCTAGCCGTGCGCGGATGACACTATACTGGCGCCTGTTTGACTCGATAAGCTCTTTCGCGTATTGAATCTGAATCTTACCTACATCGGTATGCGTTGGTGTGCCAACTTGATTCTGAGTTTCTAAGAGGATTTCTCCTTTTGAAACTATCCCGTCAGAAGGGAAATTTAAATTCGTGAGAGTGCCGGCCCTATCAGCTTCTACAACTTGCCCTATGCCGGCTTCATATATATACCCCTTCAACTCCTGCTGGTCACCGTAGCGAACGAAAATCAATACCAATGCGAGCAACAACACGACGGCAGATGAAAGTAGCCACGCGTGCAGTCCGACCAAGCCAAGTCTTGTTATTATTGGCGCGAACTCATCCCTAGCAATAGCGTCAACCGCCTCTTGCCTAAAGATTTTTTGTAGCTCTTGCTTATCCCCCATGGAATTAAAGACTACCTATTTCGCTTCAATTCAGAGTATAAATGCCGGGCCAAAATTTGGTATAGGACTTCTTCTGAAACATTCTGCTTATATTCATTTAAACGATTCATAGACATATGCACATAACTTACAATCAATTCAACGGCGGAACGTCTTATTTTTCCGGACTGCAACTGCACCTCGATGGACCCAAACAATCTTTGTAATTCAGCCTTCCATTCAATGAGCAGCCCTGCCAATTCCCGACCAAAAGCACGCTCGCAATTATTTAGAACTGTTCTAAGCTCAGCTTGATGCTCGCGATATTTTTGGTCATATACATACTTCCTTTCACCCGAGCCTTCTCGTGAAGCCGCAACTTGCCTTAGCGTAGACAATTTTTCCGCGTCCGGGAGCCCGCACATTTCCCAATAGCTTGCCATCACGAATACGGCCACCTTCCATTCCATTGACTCAGAGGTAGAGTAATTTCTGTTCGAGAGTATTCTAAGCGCCAGCCTACTATCAAGGAAAAAAATAGCTTCTGCAGCGGCCACCCCCAAGCTGCCACCGTACCTTTCATATTCCGGGTAGTATGGTTCAATTTTGGTGCTCCATATGCCATAAATGTCGCTGCTTCTTTTAATCTCGGATATAATCACCTCCACAAAAGACCCGACGCAACCGTCCTTTAATAAAAACCTGAGACGCAGATGATCACCGCTTTCGTCATACCTGAGAAAGAAATAAGAGTCGATCATTTTGGCAAGACGCTGACTCTTAAGTCGACTTACCATAAATTCGGCCAAAAACCTGTTCATATGTATTTTCGGCATGTAAACATGAATGGACAACCATCCCGAGTCTAACAACTTGCCTGAATGCTTGTACTGTGCCAACGGCCTAGTATTATTAGACTCATCAGGCACCCTAGCCTTTGAAGAGAATCCTGCCATCTGCATTAATGGTTTCGACTGCGCGATTCCATTCGACTTGTCTTCGTCATGTCGGCAAGCTATAAACGGCAGGATCATCTCATGGCGGTAATCTCCGCCACCTAAAGTGAAGCATTCACGGAGATAGAAGCAATCTTTTCCTTTAACATACCTCGCAATCAGCTGTCGCGACTTCTCGTTATCCAGCTGCACCGGAAAGCACAAATCACCATATACAAACTCAACACGCCGAGGTAATTCGCTAACTGGCGTGCACCCCGAATCCTCCTCGCAATCTGCAGTCCTGAAAAAGTCTGCATGCCGCACCTTCCACGCCTTACGCTCTATTACAACTGTTCCACACGTAACCCGTGGGTACATCTTAGGCCCGCTACGATCGTAGCTCCTATTGAGTCCGATCATTCTTGGCGAGCTTAATGTGGCCAACTCCGCCAGTAACTTGTACGCCGGTATTCCTCTATAATTCGGATTGTATGCCGACGACATCCTGGGAATAATTTCGCTATTTAACCTTGGACAGAATAGCCGAAGTTCGCCGCGTGAAAACTTTAAGTGTAGCTCAGAAAGATATATTGTATTCTCTGGCGAACAACTTGAGGATCCAGAAATCAAAATTTCATAATTACGAATAGATGGGTGCACTTGCACGTTGGGCAACCGGTCACCAGCTCTAAATATTACGTCTGCTATTAGTTTATTATTTTTGAGCTCGGCTTCTTTTGCAGAGAACGAGCAAAGGGCATCGCGTATCGACTGGTTGGATTTACTGAAGCGAGCGGCCAAACGTAATGCAGATGGCCCGCCAAAGTTTATAAGGCTTACTAAACTACCCCCCAATTCATCCCGTAAAAACTCAACTAGACAGTAAAAAGTGTCAGGCAGATCTATTTCGTCGCCTAAGTTACTTAATAACCCCGCCAAATCTTTAGAGTCGCATCTGTCGCACGCTTCTAACTCAAGTTGCATTTTTTCTAGAATCCTCTGCTTAGTGCCTGCGCCACCTGTTGAAGATGATAACTTCGGAACACCAGCTGTTATAGAAGTATCGGGCTCCCTAATGCCGCCAAGTGACACTCCGTAATATTCATCTATTGCTATCGGCAATGGTACTGATTCATGACCATAGCGCTTGAAAAATAAAGAAACATAATCATGAAACGGGGAGTCCCAGCCTGATCCAATTAAAGCATATAACTTAGCCACCTTAAGAAGGTCGCTCTTTGATTCTGAAGAAATCTTGACCTTCGCATCAGGAAGCACTAGATCAAGAACTAAGGACGACTTTACGTCATCAGCGCGAGGCGATTTAAAAACAGATCTAACGCTGGCATCTAGCGCTCCATACCATTCATAATTTGCAGATTCACCCACAACCCTTGAATTGTTTGTCAGATATTGGGCATCTTTGGCGTTATAATTCGCATCAGCCACGTCGACAGCATTGGCTAAAAGCTGGTGATTAAGATTCTCCACGGTGCAAGGGAATTCCATAGCACTGGTAATGAACCCTTGCTGTAAAAGTGCGTCAATGAATTCACTAGCGGACTGAACGCTCTCAGGTGAAACTCGCTTTAGTAGATCAATCAGGTCTTTTCTGTCATGTACACCAGACACTCTAGACATATACTCGTGTAAAGCAGACAACTCTCGCGTGTCAACAATCGACTCTACAACATATCGACCTGATTGCGAACATGGCATCTGCCGATATAAATGCCACCGGCCCGCAACTATATAAAGCGTCGGATTTAAATTAAAGCCATTTATATATTCCATACATGATTGATACTTTGAGTCAGTGAACCCACTGTAGAGCTCATAGTCAATAGAAGCATCGACTTCATAACTTCCTTCGCCGTACTGCAAAGCGCATTGGTGGTCCGACTCAACTACCGAGGCATAAGCAGCGCCTGAAAACCCAGCGTAGGGAACGGCCCGATAACTAGCGCGAATTAGATACCGCATCAGCGGACTAATTGCGTCTACAGGAACTTTGTTCTTCAATTTCCCTAAAGGTGTATAGACTCGCCTAAATAATGACGGACTACTATTTAGTAAAGACGTAACAAATAAACCGTCCTGTAGAGCATTGATTATTTCAGGGTGTCGCTCATTACCTAATGAGCCCCAGCCCTCCTCCTCTGAGAGGACTGCACAGTCTTGCAAGAAGAGCATTGCATTCCACGCAGTATTTTCCGCGAAATACGGCCTGCGTAGAATCGCAAAAGGGGAGTCATATTCCACAATCGTTACCAATAGTTAAAATCACAGAAAGCTTGCGTCACGGATTCCGTTGCTCGTGAAGTATATCGTTTTACCTTCATCTGCTGACTGAATGAAACCCAGGATACGCTCGGCGACCTCATTGATTAGAAGATCTGTATTCATAGCGCCCGGGTGAGCAGTATTTATCCGCACCCGGTTAGTCTTGAGAAATTGGCAACAATGCCTACTGAGCATATCAAGTGCCGCCTTAGACATTGAGTAGGTTGCCTGTCCACCAGGATATACCTTAACAGCGCTTCCGCTAGAAATATTAACCACTGACCTATTAGCTTTATTATTCATCTCTCGGTCGTGTTTCCAAAATCTGTTGTGCGCCTCGCCAATAATCAGCATCGGCGTCAAAGCGTTTAACAAATATTGGTCTATTATCGCAGCTCTATACCATTTAGCCTCATAAGGCTCACCGTAGAAGCGAGTGTCTGCTGCCAAATTAACAACAACATCCAATCGCCCGAAACGCGCCTCGATCAGACGAAATATCTCCTGGATACAATTAATCGTTGTTAGATCGGCTTGAATATACATCACACTTGACAGACCATCGTCATGATAGATGATATCCAATAAAGACGCGCCCTCGGAAAACACCCCAGCTTCCATCTGAACATTGCTTGCGTTTTTTGTCTTGCTTACAGCGACTAAGTCATATTCGCACTTCAAAAGTTCACAAATTTTTTGTCCTAGATTACTGGAGGCTCCCGTGACCAGCGCGACTTTACGATTACCGCCAATTCGTGACATCGGATTCGTCCCAACCTTTTAGTGCCAATGAACTAAACGAATCATGCAACCAAAATATCAAGGATTCTCTCCTTCCCTGCTTCATCCCTCGGAATGCATGGTATGAATATGGGCATACCTCAAATGCTATCAGTCTATTTTCTTTTGGTTCAATGCTAAGACTAGGCATAGCGCTTGGCTGCCTGGCACTCTCATAAATACCAAGACAACCATCCCTTGCATTAATTTCTTCCACTGCGAGAAACAGAATGCACACAATCCGTCTATAGAAACGCGCCAATCTTTCATCGATATTCGGACGCGACGGTTTGTGGTAAATGTCCATTTGTGAAAAACCGATGTTTGCTTTTCTTTCAGCTTCGCGAAACCAGCCTGGACTTAGGTCGCTATGCACCCACCCCGCCTTGCTCGGACCACTGTGTACATGAAGCGCAGCGTCAATGCGCCAAGGATCTCTCTGATTTATTTCCACGCCAAGTCGATCTGACGTTCTTTCAAGAGCCCTATCTGAAAAAACGTCGCAAAGGCTTTGTCCATCTTCAAATCCGACAGCATATATTGCAGCGTCGTAATCAGCGGCTTGAGTGAAAGGCTCTTTTGTTTTGCGCATGTGTGACCAGTCCCGTATTGCGCTAAGAGCACCCGCCTCAAGATAATCGTCTTGAACGAATAACGGAAATGGAAGCGATCTTTTGACAACCGTTTTCTCAGACATCTGCCTTCTCCGCCAAGTCGAAGAGACCTAGAGGTCGTGCGATTGACCAATTCCATTGTTTATTTGTAGAGTTTATCGCTTGCACCGCGAGTATGCCGTCAACTCCGTTCAAATATCCCGGAGCATTCACCCAGTCTCCGACATTCATCTCCCATATTAGTCGACTTGGCTTATACCAGTCATGGCTTTCTCTGAGGTTTAAATACTCGGCCCATGCCGCGACGCATGTTGACGAAATGTACGATTCGTTAAGCATCCGCAACCATTTAAGAATCAGGAAGACGCCCGTAGTACCATGGCATATTCCGCCATCAATACAGCCAGACTCCATAAACTCGCGCTTGGACATACTATCTGCTAACCGCACAATTAGTTTCTTTGAAATCTCTGACGGTAGATATTCGTTTGTAACTGCAATAGCCACGGCCACGCCTGGATCACCGTAGCACCATGCCATCCTTGATATATCCATGTTGTACGTGGAATGACCAAAGATTCCGACGTTATTTCTGCTTTGTTTATTCGCCTGATCGCAAAGGAAGTGAAGAATCCCGCCAACCAAGTCTGAGGCCAGCTTTTTGTTATTCAAAAGCCCCTTGCCGTAAGCAAGTGAAATAAATAACAATATACCGGGAAGGCCATGCGCTAGTCCTAAATTGTAGTCATCTTGATTTTCACGTTGTTTTTTTCCGGAAATAATCTCTCGTCTCACTGGAGTTTCCCAAGCATACATGTCGCTTGACAGATTACGCTTTGTCTCGTTGAGCGCGTCAAGGATCTTCCCTGCTATTTTAGCTCCACTTATTTCATCGTCTAGAGTGCAAGCCCATAGCCCAATTCCGGCCAACCCTGAGATAATGTCGTATTCGAGTCGCGCTGATTCTGTATCCAAATAAGTTAGATAGAACGCAACAACCTCTTCATGGTATGAAATGCGTTTATCTTTGGGCACCTGCAGAGCCTTCAAACCCTCATTAATCGAGTAATCGATTCCTGCTAGGCCAGAAAAAAGGCCCGGCGGCAGAACGTGTTCACTGGCACTAAATTCAAGCCTCTCAATAAGTGTCTTGACCGATCCCTTCACAGGTCCAGCGACCTCATTTGTCGCAACGTCAATCAGCAATTCACCAGCCAGCCCCGAAGCTAGCGTCAAATCTTGCATTGTCATGTTTAGAACTCCTGCCTTTTCACTTCCCCCGTTTTCACCAACACTCCCGGTCCAATGCTAGATAGGGGATATCCAAATAAATGCGTAAACTTCGTGTCCTGCATAATTTGCCTATTGCCAATTCCGCTCCGCACATGGTTCATCTTCTCATCGCCATCCTCTATAATTATATAGTCCCCAGAATCAATTACTTCTGAAAAGTAATTCACCAACATTTCCACGTGGACATGCGCATCCTCTACTACAAGTAGTGGCTTTGGCAATTCGCGCACTTCCTGCACCGACAGCAATTTTCTTATATCTGCAAGATCACCCGTGATATATTCTATTTCTTGATGCTTTACTTTAGGCTCCCTCTTATCAATTGTTATTATTCTATAATCGTCATATAGACCTGCGAGCTGATCTCGGTACCACAAGGCAGAGGCTCCTGTCCCGGTCCCCAGCTCAATAATACTTCTTGGCCTTATTTCGGATATGATCGTTTGCTCGATTCCAATGTCGAAAACTGATTTCAACAGCGCGCAACCATGGTACTGAAGCGATTGAGAAACACCTTGACTTAAAAACCTTATAAAGGATGTAGCTGCATTAGTTTTTGGGAATAACATGACTGGGAATTGAGAATAACGGCACCTTGAAGCAACACTTGACACTTCTTCAATATTCTTAATCTGAGATACAAAGTAAGCACTTACTAGCTGCTCGCTGTCCTCACTTGCGCCACAATCGATTAAAAACGTCTTGCATGCCTCATTAGGTTCAATTTTGAGTATTAAGTTTTCGTAGAAATTTGGCGTCGCATCTGCAGCAATTAGCTTTCTGGCGGTTTTTTCTTTAAGCTCACCCAGCCAGTCTTCCGTACTTTTCATATAAATATCGTTCATTTGCGAGATTGGATCTCGAAGCCACTGACGGCGCCAGAATTAGCTGACGTCAAAGTTTATAACTATCTCCAGATAATAATTATTTTCTAATTTTCCACTTTAGTAAACAATAACTGATCGCGGATAGAACATAATGCTAACCGAATGACCACATTGTCGAACGCGCGTTCGCGTTTGCGGTGGCAAATAAGGCTGGTCAGTTCAGTAGATATTATGAACGCACCTATAATCCAGACGCAGCTAGGCTTTCCGAAGCGTCAAATAATCGAGCCGGGAGCTGTAATTTCGCTAAGACAAGTTAGCTAGAGAGCTCTGCCGTGCTCTTGAATAAGCCTTTGCAGCGGGCCTTCCGATGTACAGACAAATCATTGTTGACGTGGAACGGATGTTAGGCATCGGGCCGCAGTTGGACTTTGGTTGCTCCCAAATGCGAAAGCAGACGACCTAGCTTCGCGGTTTGCAGCGCCTTACGGTTGCTCGGCCGCATAGCAATTTTCCACTCTAGCCTGTGTCTGTTGTCAGCCCCACGGTCCGAACCTTGGTAGCCGGCATCACCGCAGGCCGCAGCTTCCTGCCCATGAAGCTGTGCGATGGCCCGAGACACATCCACCGCATTGGCCGCGACGCTAATCAGCGAGCCCACCAGACCAGATTCGGCAGCCATACCGATGTCCGCTTTCATGCCAAGGAACCAGTAGTGGCCATTTTTGGTCAGGCGCATCTTTAGATCGCGCTCAGCCGTCTTGTTCTTCGTTGAGAATGGCGCCGAGATCATGCTAGCACCACGATTGTGCCCTCGGGCAGTATCGGCTCTTGCTCAGCCTGATGGCCGTAGATGGTCTGGCTGGTCGCCTGGGTCAGCTGGTAGCCCTCCCCCAGCCGCCCAAACTTGAGCATGGTGACGGCATTCGGCACAGCCTCTCGCGACAGATCAACACCGTCAAAGCGGGGAATGTCCCGAGGATCGTAGCGGGCGTCATCAATGCCTTCGACTGACAGACCAAGACACTGCTGGGCAATGCACATCCGCAGCATCTGGTCACAGCCATTCCGCGGGCGACCCAGACCCCCGCTCCTGGGATAGTGGAACTTAGTCACGCCGACCGGCAGAACCCAGGCCGTCGCAGCTTCGATCTGCGGCAGCGAGCGACCCAGCTGGGGCTGACGACGCTTGACACCATACTCTGCACCATGCCAACGGCGAGAATCTCGGAGCGAACTACAGCAGAAGTCATCCGGCCATTCATTTTTTACGACAAGGACCACAGTAAATAACCCGGTGGTAAAAATATTTACTCTTGCTTCCTACTGGCTCACACACTAGAGGCTGCGCATCAGTTACACACTTTTAGCGAGTCTAGCACGGTCAAAGATTGAAGAAGTCGGGCACTCAAATATCTAGCCCTGATTTCAGGCATCCTGATGCACCGGACGCTATCAAAGTGCGGACATCCCTGGTTCCTCACCTCAGATACTTTTAGTTTCAACACTCGTGCGTATCCGCGCCACACCCCAAAAACTTGCGATAACGGCTTTTAATCGCGAGCACATCGCTGATCGATTTGATGAAGTTCACTTGACGCCGGTTCACCCCGGCAGTATACGTAGCCGCAGTGTCGGCAATATTCGGCGCTAATGTCAATCAAACTCAAAATGGATGGGGAAATGAAGCTAAAACTAAAGGCGGATGCAGTCCGCATACTTTCAGATCAAGAAACGTCTTTTGTTGGCGGCGGCCCTGGGACGGGTCAAACCGGGACTGAGTGCCCATCTTACGTCCCAGAATGCTCCACTAGCACTAACAGTGGTACTTGCATAAGTTGCACCAACACTTGCCCGACGAACGATGGGTACCCACATTGCAGTGGCACCGGTTATCCCGGCCCGAGCCCAAGCCCGGGCCCGAGTCCAGGTCCGGGCGGTAGTGACGATGACGACGACGAGAAAGGAGTTGGCGACGATAAAGCTACGAAATTTGCTCCTGATTTACTTCCCGACATCATCTAAACGAGTCCACCGCGACTGCAGCGCAGAAGCGCTGCAGTCGCGTTCCTCACGCACTAGACGGCAGACGTTATATTTTCCGTAACCTGGGATTTTGCCGCGTTACGCAGGTTCGCTTTTTCGGTTGGTACGCCCGATGCGCGAGCTCCACCCCAGGGCCATACGGTTTGGCTTCGAGAGATTCAGTCCTTGAATGAGTATATTGGTGTTCGTTCGGAGAAACCCAATCGAATGACCGATGTAGCCGCTACGTGTTGTGGTTAGGTCTCCAATCTTCTTGCGGTCGTTGTCCAGACTAAAATCCTAATGGTTATCCGGCCGTCGCCCCGCTACAGAGTGTGAACACGTTCGCAGTCATTTTGCCCCCTTAACCACAATCTCCCGCTCCGAGTCAGTTTTAGCGGGTCGGCCTGTTGGCGTTGCGATTTAGAACTGGTGGCGACGCTTGGGAAACCTGGATGGCAGGTTCAAGCAGGGCATCTCTAGAAATAGGCGATGGGAGAATTCGCCACAACTGGGGAAGTGGCGGCGTAAGCTTCCCCGTCAAGGCGACAGCTCAAAAGTAGAGTTTCTGGCGGCAAGTAACCTGGCCTCGGCTGGTGTCATGTTGCCCAGCGCATC
>Ga0208330_1000534_pt1 | contig 16685 bp, 14 predicted proteins | sample DeeseametaMP1896_FD_184180 | JGI IMG/M metagenome (GOLD analysis project Ga0208330, IMG submission 184180) | Marine microbial communities from the Deep Pacific Ocean - MP1896 (SPAdes) | ecosystem: Environmental > Aquatic > Marine > Oceanic | place: East of Hawaii, North Pacific Ocean | collected...
TCGGCCATCATGCTCTTCTACGTCCTGCCCCGGCGGGCGATGACCGAGATGCGCATCCGGCTCGACCCGGAGGGGCTCCGCTTCCACGACGGCAACGGGGAGGTCGTCGTCCGGTGGCCCGAGGTGACGGGCGTCGAGCCCCGGCTGACGTGGCCCGGCCTGTGCATCCTGCTGCGCAACGGACGCAGGGTGGAGATCGAGGGCTTCCGCCATCGCTGGACCCCCTCCGCCCTGGGCGCGGTGATCACCTACTACGCCGCGCACCCCGAGGCCCGCAAGGAGCTCACCGAGGTGGAGTCCCTCGACAAGTTCCGGGGCGACGCACCCGTGACCGCGGTGCGAGACCCCTTGCCGGCTCCCTCCCTCTTCGCCCTCTCGGGTGACTGGACCGAGACCGATCGCGGGTAGGCAGGGGGCATGAGCACCCCACCGACGCACGACCCCGCCGACCGCGACGAGGAGCGAGCGGCCCACCGTGCCGACTCCGTCCCCGAGGAGACCGAGGCCGGCGCCGACGACCCGAAGCGACAGGCCGAGGCAGTCCTCGCGGACTCCGACGAGCGGCTCGAGGACCCCTCCGGCACCCGCAACGAGAGCACGCAGACACCCGGCGAGGAGTAGTCCCGGGACTGCCGGCCCGGCTCCTCAGCCGGTCGGTCCGGGCTCGCTCTCGAAGAGGTCGGGCTGGTCGTCGAGGAGCGCGGTCTGGATGGTGGGCCGCAGCGCGACCCGGCGGCGGGGGTGGGTACGTGCGTCGGCGAGGCGGTCGGGCTCGTCGACGATCCACCGCAGACCGGCGCGCAGGGCGTCCAGCAGGCCGTCGACATCGTCGGTGTGGGCGAGCAGGTGGCCCTGGCGCACACCGACCAAGCGGCGTACGACGGCGCTGCGGGAGTGGTTGAACACCTCCGCCACCACGCGCGGCGACACCGGCCCGGCCGCGAGCAGCTCGGCGACGGTGGCGAGCTCCTCGTCGAGGACGGCGGCGGGGCGCGGCTGGTCGAGGTTCTCCAGGTAGCGCTCGCCGCCGAGCAGCAGGGCGGCCTCGACCGCGACCTCGTCGATCTCGACCTGGCACCGCGCCACCCAGCCGGCCAGGTGCTCGGGCACGAACGGCATGGCGTGCAGCTCGTGGGTGAGGGTCAGCCGGCTGCCGAGCATCCGCGCGGACACGAAGGGCAGGCGGCCGCTCACGAGGTTGAGCGCCGCGAGACCGGCCTGGGGCCGGGTCACCCGGTCGACCAGGATGGCGGTGATCGAGACGACGGGTCGGTCGAGGTCGGCGCCGACCCAGATCAGGCTCTGCTCCCCGCACGGCACGACGACGTCGCCCTCCTCGTCGACGAAGACGTCAGTCCCGGTCATGACCTCGAGCGTCTCCACGACGAGCTCACGCAGGTGCTCGACGTCGCGCGGGCGCACGACCGGCAGCTGCTCGACGAGAGCCACCCGGTCGGGCGGCTCGGGGTCCGACAGCTCCGGCGCCGGAGGCGAGTCGGGACCCTGGAGACCGTCGAGGTCCAGGCCCGAGGACTCCAGGAAGGCCGGGTGCGGCACGGCGTACGCCTCGCGCAGCGCCTGCACGAGCAGCCACGCCGCGCGCTCCTCCTCCCCCGCGTCGAGGTCGACCCACCAGTTGGCGGAGCCGGGGCCACCTTGGTCGGGGAGGTACGACGGAGGGGCCCATCCCTGGGCCAGCAGCTGCCCCTCGGCCGCCCCGGCGAGCTGGTGCGCGGTGTCGAGGTAGGCGTTGCTCGCGGCCTCCAGCCGCCACCCGCCGGAGGGCGTGCCGCCGGCGGTGACGTAGGGGCCGGGGCCGTCGCTGAGACCGGCCACCTGCACGGAGAGGACCAGCGAGTCGGCGGCGCGCAGACCTGCGACCCGGTCGGCCAGCCGACGCCGCAGCTCGCGCCACGCGTCGTCGACCTCGAGCGCCCGATCACCCATGCCACACCTCCGATCCTGCGACCCGGTGGCCACTGGCAAGCAAAGTAAAGACCTCCGCCGACAGTCCTGCTCTCCGGTCTGGACCGGCGGCCTCCGGAGCCGGTTCGCTCAGGCCGGGTCCGTCAGGCGGGGGTCGGCTCCGTGGGGACCTCGTCCTGGGTGCGTCCGGCGCGCTCGCGCAGCCAGGCCTTCCAGGCGACCTGGGCGACGAGGACGATCCAGCCGACGATAAGCGCCAGGTCGACGGGCAGCGGCAGGTCGGCGAAGGAGCCGAGCACGGCGATGCTGTTGACCAGGATGATGAGGCCACCGACCATCACGCCCATCGGTGCGTGCGGGAGTCGGCCGGCCAGCCGGGCGGCGATGGGCGCGACGATGACGCCGCCGAGGACGAGGCCGAGCACCGGCAGCCACGGGATGTCCTGGTGCGCGGCGCCGGTGATGAAGCCGATCGAGACCGAGACGGCCACGGCGAACTCGGCTGCGTTCGTCGTACCCACGACCTTGCGCGGCTCGTGGGAGGTGACCGTCATGAGGCTGGGCGTGACGACCGGGCCCCAGCCGCCGCCACCGGTGGCGTCGACGAACCCGCCGAGCAGGCCGATGGGGCTGAGCCAGCGGGCGGTGTGACCGGACTTGGGGGTCGGGATGATCCGCATCCCGAAGCCGAAGCGCGCCAGGATCACCGCACCGAAGAAGAGCAGGAGGCCGGCCATGCCGCCCTTGGCCGCCTCGAGGCTGATCGAGGTGAGCACCACGGCGCCGAGGAAGCCGCCGATCGCGCCAGGGATCGCCACCCGGAGGAAGACACCCTTGTCGACGTTGCCGACCCGCCAGTGCGAGAGGCCGGAGATCAGCGTGGTGGGCAGCTTGGCTGCGTGGGTCGCGGCGCTGGCGGTGGCCGGCGCGACCCCGAGGGCGAGCAGCACGGTCGCCGAGGTGACGCCGAAGCCCATGCCGAGCGTGCCGTCGACGAGCTGGGCCAGACCGCCGGCGAGGGCGAAGGCAGCGACCAACCACATGGTGAGCTCCTGACTGAAGAACGAGTGAGTCACCAAAGTAACCTAATTTGGTAGAGATAGGCGAGTCCATCGACCAGGGCGTGGCGCGACCCCGTCGCGGTACGCCGCAGCCGGGGACCACCAGCGGGCCTGCGACCGGCTCTGCCCGGTGCAGCGCGCCCCGCCGGCCCCGCGTGTCGGCGGAGCCTCGACAGTCCGATCTGTCGGCAGTCGCCGTCAGTCGGCGATGAGCACGAGACAGGCGATGTCGTCGCGCGGCGTGCCGTCCTGCAACGCCAGCACGTGGTCGAGCAGGCGTCCTGCGACCTCGTCCGCGGACGAGCTCTCGGAGGCGATCGCGTCGAGCGCCACGGAGAGCCCCTCGTCCCCGAGCAGGCCGCCGGGGACACGGACCTCGGACATTCCGTCGGTGTAGAGCATCGCCAAGTCCCCTGCGTGGAGGTCGAACCGACCCTGGACCGGCTCGCCGGCGCTGTCGGGCCCGGAGTACAGACCCATGCCGACCGGTGGGTTCTGCGCCTGGACGCCCTTGGCCGGCCCTGGCCCTGTCCTGAGCAGGAGCGGCGGGTGTCCACCGGAAGCCATGGTCACTGCCCACGATCCGGTCGCCGTCCGCCTCAACCGCAGCAACGACACGGTGCAGAAGCGCTCGGTCTCGTGCCGCTCGACCAGCTCGTCGAGACGGCGCAGGATCAGCGCCGGCTCGCGCTCCGGCTCCGTCAGGGAGGTGGCGAGGGCACGCGCACCGTTGCGGACCAGAGCGGTGAGCACCGCGGCGTCCACCCCCTTGCCACTGACGTCCCCGAGGACGACCCACCACTCGTCGCAGTCGGTCGCGAAGACGTCGTAGAAGTCACCGCCGACCTCGCTGCCGTCGCCCGCCGGACGGTAGGCGCCCGCGAGGGAGAGCCCAGGGACCGTGGGGAGGGAGCGGGGCACCAGCGACCCCTGCAGGGTGTCCACGAGCGCGCTCAGACGGCGCTCGGCGTCCTCGGCGGCCTGCTGGGCTGCGCGCGCCTCCTCGGCGGAGCGGACCAGGTCCTGCTCGTAGCGTCGCCTCTCCGTGGCGTCGAAGACCGCGACGCGCACCAGGCGCACCCGTCCCTGCGGGTCTCGCTCAGCCGTAGCGTTGAGCAGGACCGGCAGGCGGGTGCCGCCACGGCACTCGAGGTCCACGGCTACCTCGGTGACGGCACCACTCAGGCGCAGGGTCGGCATGAGGAGGGTCTCGTGAAGGACACGGCCCGCAGGCGAGAGCAGCTCCTGCCAGGTCCTCCCGGTGAGCTCGTCGGCACCCAGCATCGTGCGCAGGGTGTGGTTGGTCTTCACCACGGTGCCGTCCGGCGCCATGGTGAGGTAACCGCAGGGCGCCCTGTCGTAGAGCGCGTCAGCGTCGTCGTCGAGCAGGGCCGCGGTGAACGCCTCGAGGACCCGGCTGCGCGTCATCGGGGACCAGCTGTCAACAGGTGTTCGCGGAGCACCGACACAGTCTCGTCCGGGTCACTGAGCTGGGGGCAGTGGCCGGCGGCCTTCAGGAGCACGAGCTCGGCGTCGGGCAGCTCACGGGCGACGTACTCGCCCACCACCTGCGGCGCGATGACGTCCTCGGCACACTGGAGCACCAGGGTCGGCGCGGTCACCCGCGGCAGCACGTCGCGTGCGTCGCTGAGGAACGTCGTGCGGGCGAAGACCTCGGCCACCCCGGGGTCCATGCGGCAGAACGCTTCTGCGAGCTCGCCATGCACCTCGGGTCGTCCTGGGTTGCCGGCGATGACGGGGGCCATGGCGTGCGACCACGCGACGTAGTTGGCCGACAGGGAGGCCAGGAGCTCCTCGATCTGCTCGGCGCTGAACCCGCCGACGTACTCACCGTCGTCGACGTAGCGGGGGGACGGGCCGACCATGACCAAGCTGCCGACCAGCTCGGGTGCCATGACCTGCACGTGGGCGACGATCATCGCCGAGACGGAGTGCCCGACGAGGACCGGCTCGCGGAGCCCGAGCTCGCGCAGGAGAGCCACGAGGTCCTCGGCGTACCCCTCCAGCCGCTCGTACCGCTCGGCGTCCCACATCGCCGGGTCGGACTCTCCGGCCCCGGCCAGGTCCAAGGTCACGACGTGGAAGTCACGGACGAGGTCCGGCACGACGTGGTGCCACATCCCCTGGTCGCAGCCGAAACCGTGCACGAGCACGAGGGGAGGCGCCTCGGGCGACCCGTGGTGCCGCACGGCGTGACGGTGCGACGGGGTCATCGCCTCACCGTAGGGGCTAACGGACCGCCGAGCGATACCCGCACCCCTGTGCGGACGCCGGCTTCACCCCTCTGGGCCCACCTCGCCGGTGGTCATGTCCCCGACGGCCCGCAGCTCGCGGTCCGGGTGCGGTGCTGCACGATCTCCACGAGCCGTTGGCGCGTGCGCCAACCCTCGGGGATCGCCCGGGTCATCCAGACGTGGAACATCGACGTCACCTCGTGCACGCACATCTCGACGTCCGCGTCGCCGGCACGCTGCGCGAGCTCGTCGACGGCAGGTCGCAAGATGTCGCGATCGCCGATGAACAGGTCGATCGGCGGCAGTCCGTCGAGGTCGAGGTGCACCGGACTGATCAGCGGGTCGTCGACGGGTCTCTCCCCCGACCATGCGCGGCCGGCGGCGCGCAGCCCCGACTCGGCGAGCATCGGGTCGGTCGCCTCGAGCGTCTGCACCTCCTCGTCACGGACGTGCAGGGTCGCGTCCAGCCAGGGCGACAGCGCGACCACGCCGGCGACGGGGATACCTCGGTCCTTCGCGAGGCGAGCGAGGACGAGCACAAGGGCGCCACCGGCGGAGTCACCCATCAGCACCGTCGGCGTTCCGCGGTCGTCGTCGACCAGGTCCAGCAGCTTCGGCAGCACCTCGTCGGCAGTCGCGTCGGGAGCGAGCGGGTACGCCGGCACGACCACCTCGGCCGGCACCCGACCGAGTGCCCGCACGAGCCGCCAGTAGTCCGGGGTGAGCGGGTGCACGTATCCACCGCCGTGGACGTACACGACGCGCGCCACCGGCTGACGCCGCCGGGGGCGCACCCGCCACACCAGCATCTGGTCGCGTCGTTCGGCATCGACCCGCGAGTGCAGGCGTGTCCACCGATCCGGTGGTGCGTCACCCTCGCGCTGCATCTCCTGGGCCTGGCGGAGCGTGTGCTCGGCGCCCTCGAACGCCTCTTTGTCGCGCCGCGCCCACATGCCCTTCATGTAGGCGACGGTCCACGGGTGACGCTTCCGGTCGTCGACGTCCCAGCTGAGCACGTCCCTCCTCCTCGGGTACGCGAGTGCAGAGTCGTCTCGACCGTACGACGGGCCGCGCACCCGGCCGGGTGGGACGGGCACGCACGCCTTCTGGGGTGATGGCCGACTGGGCCTCACGTCTGCTGTCGGATCGACTGCTCCATCAGCTCGTGGACCTTGTGGTGGTGTCGGGGGCAGTAGAGCCGCCCCTGCTCCACGCTCGTGCCGCCGCCGCGCGCCCACGGGATCAGGTGGTGCACGTGACACCGTGAGGGCGGGGCGTCGCAGCCGGTCCACTGGCAGTGCTTGTCTCGCTGTGCGATCGCGATCCGCTGCGCGCGGGTGTGGAACCGGCGTCGTCTCCCGACGTCGAGCACCTCGCCCTTGCCGCCCAGGACGACGGGCAGGATGCCCGCCTCGCACGCGACCCGCCTGGCGGTGGTTGCCGAGAGCCGGTCCCCGTTGTCGAGCGCCGCCTCGGCCAGGCCACCCTGCAGCGTCTCCAGTGTCATCGTCACCACGACGGTGGCACCCACACCTCCGACGGAGGGCAGGTCCTTGTCGTCGAGGCGTTCCAGCAGCTCGCAGAGCGCCTCGCCCGCCTGGACGGGGCTGGGCTTGGCCCGCTTCTCCGGGTCTTGGTCGGCCCACCCGATGGCCTGGATCGCCTTCTCCAGCATCGCCCCGTGCAGCTCGGGGAGACTGAAGCGGCCGTGGACCAGTCCGTGCCCGTCGCGCGACAGGGTGAGCCGGGTCCTCTCCCGGGCGCGGCGCTCCTCGTCCTCCAGCAGTTTCGACTCGTGGGCCTCGCCGAGCTCGGGTGCCACGACGGTCAGGATGTGTCGACCAAGGTGACGCAGCCCCTTGGCGTCGAAGTGGTCGCACAACGCGACGAGGTGGATCTCGGCCTTCGCCCTCATTGCGGCGTCCACGTCCTCCGGGAGATCGTCGAGCGCACGCACGACCACGGACGCCTGTTCCGGGTTCGCCACCCCCGAGCACAGCGCCTCTCGGACCCGGTCGTAGCGACCCAGCGCCTCAGCCAGCCTCACCTGACGATGCGCTGCGGGACGGGTCACGAGCATCTCGTTCGACCACCACACCGCCACCGAGGTGGCTCCGTTCAGGTCCTCGACGTGCACGTCCTCGGCGTGCCGCAGCACCGCTCCGGTGAGGTCCTCCAACCGCGAGGCGAGTGCCCCGAGGGCCCGCAGCACCTGCGCGGTGCCCTCGGCGTCGAGGCCGATCAAGGACGCGGCGTACCCGTCGTCGAGCGCAGCATCGATCGCCTCGACCACCCGGCCGAGAGGGTGCTGCTGCCCGAGAACCGCCATACCTCATTACAGACCAAGCCACCGACATTCCTGACCGTCGGGAGGCTCACTGCACACAGGCCATGCCCACCGTGACCTGATCGTGACGCTCTGGCGCCGACGGGCCAGTAGCCGAGAGCGTTGCCCTCGGCATCTCTCACGTGGAGGCGTTCGTTCCTAAGCCGGCGCCATCGTTCGACCTTCGTCGTTGCTGACTTCTGCTCGCCTCATCGGAGCATGCAGCCGACTTCTTTACCTTTCCTCTGCGTTTCCCCGCGGAACCTCCACCGAGTGGATCAAGCTGTGCCGGTGACTAACCGTCTCCGACCTGGTCTCTATGAGTCGGTCGTGGACCGATCGATCCGCAGTCGCATGGACAGCGTGCTGGACGCGGTGGTGGACGTGGCCGGAGTCGACCCTGCAGAACACACCCACGTCCTCACGCGCCACGTCGCAGCGGCCCTGCGACGTCGTCTCGAGGCTGAGCGCGATCCGGTCCGCAAGCTCGACGTGGCGAATGACGTGCTCGCCTTCATCGAGTCCAACACAGCGGACGTCGAGCCGCCGCTGCGCGAGTTGCACGCTGTACGTCGTGAAGCTGCCCCCGGCGAGGTCGTGCGCTACTCAACGCGACCCAAGACTCCCCTCAACGATGCGTCGCTCCTCACCAACGCCCACGGCGAGCCATCACTTGCCTCGGAACTGAAGGCTGAGATCGACTCAGCCGACACCGTCGACCTGCTGTGCGCGTTCGTGATGTGGCGGGGTCTCCGGCTCCTCGAAGAGCCGCTACGCACCGCGGCGGCAGCCGGCGTACCGATCCGGGTCATCACGACGACCTACATCGGTGGCACCGAGCGTGAAGCCCTTGACCGCCTCGTGCGCGACTTCGGCGCGGACGTCCGCGTGCAATACAACGCCGCTCGCACGAGACTGCACGCCAAGGCATGGCTGTTCCGACGAGACACTGGCTTCGATACCGCGTACGTCGGTTCCTCGAACCTCTCGACCAGCGCGCTGCTCGACGGCGTTGAGTGGAACGTCCGGCTATCGCGACAAGCGACCCCGGACCTGCTGTCGAAGTTCGAGGCCACCTTCGACTCCTACTGGAACAGCAGCGAGTTCGAGCGGTACCACCCCGACCTGGACCGGGATCGGCTGGACGACGCGCTGGCTGACGCGCGCGGCGCACGGGCGGGCAACCGAGTCACTCTCGACATCTCGGGCCTAGAGGTCACACCGTTCCCTTATCAGCAAGAGATCCTCGATGCTGTCGAGGCGGAACGGGTCGTGCACGGCCGACACCGCAACCTGATCGTGGCGGCCACGGGCACCGGCAAGACGGTGATCGCGGCGCTCGACTACCGCCGGCTATGTCGCGATGGCCATCGACCCCGGCTCCTGTTCGTCGCACATCGGCGCGAGATCCTCGAGCAGTCGCAGCGGACCTACCGCGAGGTGCTCGGCGATGGTTCCTTCGGGGAGTTCTACGCCGATGGCAAGCGACCCGAGCGGTGGGAGCACGTCTTCGCCAGCGTGCAGTCGTTGACGTCATACGGGATCGAGACGATCCCGCGCGACGCCTTCGACATTGTCGTGATCGATGAGTTCCACCATGCAGAGGCCAAGACCTACCAGCGAATCCTGAACCACCTGCGGCCTCAGGAGCTACTCGGACTTACCGCCACGCCAGAGCGCAGCGACGGCACGGACGTCCGTCGCTTCTTCGACGGCCGCACGGCGGCCGAACTTCGCCTCTGGGATGCGCTGGGCGCAGATCTACTGTGCCCGTTCCACTACTTCGTGGCCGCCGACGGCACTGACCTACGGACGCTGACCTGGAAACGCGGACGGTATGACGAAGGCGAGCTCGAGAACCTCTTCACCGGCAACGACGCCCGCTCGCGCATCGTCTTGAACGAACTGCGCGACAAGGTCAGCGACCTCGGCGCCATGCGAGCCCTCGGGTTCTGCGTGAGTGTGGCGCACGCGGAGTACATGGCGCGGGTCTTCAACGATGCCGGGATCTCCGCACGCGCTGTCAGCGGCGAGACGCAGCGAGGGGCTCGCGACGAAGCTCTGCGCTCTCTGCGTGCCCGCGAGGTCAATATCCTTTTCGCTGCCGACCTCTTCAATGAGGGTCTCGACATCCCCAGCGTTGACACGGTGTTGTTCCTTCGGCCCACCGAGAGCTCGACCATCTTCCTCCAGCAACTGGGCCGTGGTTTGCGTCGTACCCACGACAAAGCGGTCCTCACCGTCCTGGACTTCGTCGGGTTCCACCGCAAGGAGTTCCGGTTCGACAGCAAGCTGCGAGCTCTGACGGGTGCCCGGCGCACCGACCTGGTGAAGGCGGTCAAGGACGGCTTTCCCTTCTTGCCGCCTGGATGCTCCATCCAAATGGACCAGCAAGCGCAGGCGATCGTCTTGGACAACATCAAGTCCCAGATCTCGAACCGGTGGGCCCAGATCGTCAGTGAGCTGCGTGTCCACGGCGATGCGAACCTGGCCGAGTTCCTCGAAGGCTCAGGTATCGCGCTCAGCGATGTGCTGCGTCGGGGCAGTCACTCGTGGACCCGGCTACGCCGTGATGCGGGCCTCCCCTCCGAGCCGGGGTCAGACCGTGAGCAGGCGCTGCTCAAGCGCGTTCGTGCCTTCGCGCACGTCGATGATGCCGATCGCGCCCACCACTACCGCCGCATCCTGCGAGATGACGCCCCCGAGTACGCCGATCTGACTCCCAGCGAGCAGGCGTACGCCCGGATGCTCTTCTACTCGCTCTGGAACGACGGCGGCGGCCACGACGACTACAGCTCCGGCCTTCGCGCACTCCGAGCCGAAGTGGCGGCACGGCGGGAAATCTCGGCCGTCGTCGACATCTCCTTCAGCGCGGCCCGACACGTCTCGGTCGCCCTCGGCGGGGAACTGGCCTGGTTCCCTTTGCGCGTGCACGCGCAGTACCAGCGCGAGGAGATCCTGGCGGCACTCAACTTCCCGAGGAACCCCAACAGCTTCCGCGAGGGGGTCTGGTACTCCCACGAACTGAACGTTGACGCCTTCTTCATCACGCTGAAGAAGTCCGAGTCCGACTACTCACCGACGACGATGTATCGCGACTACCCGATCAGCCCGACTCTGTTCCATTGGGAATCGCAATCCACCACGTCGGTCAGCTCGGCGACGGGCCAGCGATATCTGTCCGGGAGCAGCACGGTCCTGTTGTTCGTGCGCCACGAGCAGAAAGACGAGTTCGGGACCTCGCCGTACATGTTCTTGGGACCCGCCACATACGTGAGCCACACCGGGGACCGACCGATCGCGATCACGTGGCGACTCGAGCGCCCCATGCCCACGGACTTGTTCACGCTGGCTTCCGCCGTGGCTCAATGATGTCCAGGCAGTCGCGCCTGCATTCCAGAAAACGACACTTTCAACGACGTCGCGTCGCGGTCCGATCCGGACGCTCGGTTGTCCAGATCGGACACTCCACTGTTCGGACAATCTCATCCCGGCGGTCGGTCAGAGCGGGACCCTCCGCCGGCCTGTCGAAGACCCGCGTGGCGCAGCTCGTCGGCGAAGCACGACGAGGCGGCATGCGCGTAGCTTCCCGTTGCGGCCGGTGCTGGCACCCAGGGGCGACGCCGGGGTCGGTCAAGCTCCAGGTGCGATGGTGAGACTGATGTCGAGGTCGTGAACCAAGACCCGGTCGTTGAGGATCTCGTGTGCGATCAGCCGCTTGTCGCGCACCGCCGGCTTGTCACGGAACTCCGCGAAACGGTCATTGCTGAGCACGTACACGAACGGGTCCACGGACGCTGCCAGAATGGTCTCGTCGGCCTGCGACCGCGCGGGCACGACGTGCAGCGTCACGCCCGGGAACCGTCGCCGCAGACTGTCATCGGTGAGCCAGTTGTTCTCATCGTCAGACCCGCTCAGCAGGCGTCGAATGGAGGCGTCGAAGACGAGGGTGACGTCGTAGCTCTCCTGCAGGATCAGGCAGAGCGGTCGAAGAGCAGCGATGCCGATGAACTTCTTGTCCACGTAGCAGAGGTTGTTGCCGTCGATGACGATGGCAACAACCTCGCGGGTGCCGCGAGCCACGATGGTCGCCACCCGCTGTTCGGCCTTCGCGGCGTTGCGTTCGATGCTGGGGATGCGCCGGTCGAGGTTGGAGATCTCCCGGCGAGCCTCGTCGAGCTTGCGACGCCGATCGCCCATGACCCGGCGGGGCTTGCTGTCGCCGAACGCGTCCTCGCACTCCTGGTGGACCTCGTACCTCCCACGGCCGTCCCACGCGTCGGACAGCGCCTTGTCGAGCTTCTTGGCCTTCTCGATGTCACGCTCGTAGCGGTCCGCGTCTGAGCGCAGCGAGCCACGCTTGGACTTCGCACGCGACAGTTCGGTTTGCAGTTCGGTGAGGCTCTCGACAGCGCCTTCGAGGAGTTGGTCGAGACGTTGCTTGCGCTCTGCGAGCTCGTCGTGCTCGCCCTCGCGGACCGGGATGTCGGCATCGAGGGCGACGACCTCTGCGTTGGCGGCCGCCGGGTCGAACTCGTCGTAGCGGGAGATGGTTCGCTTGGTCTTCTTGAGCTTGCGGCGCGTCCGATCAAGGTCCTCCTGCAACTCGGCCTGATGAGTTTTGAGCTGGTCGACCTGGCGGGTGTGCGCGGCGAGTTGGTCCTTTGCTTGGGCACGGTGGTTGGAGAACCAGTTGCGAGGGTCTCGGCCCCATCGGGTCTGGGCGTGAAGCGCGGCGGCCCGCTGTGGCGCGGCGTCGACCTCCGCCGTGGCTGCGCTCAACTGGTCGCTGACCTCGTCGCGCCGAGCTCGTAGCTTGGCGACCTTCTGCTCGGCCGCGGCACGGTCGAACGTCGAGTACCAGTCGAGGCCCGAGGTCACCTCGCGGCGCCGGGCGCGGAGGTTCTCTAGCTCAGAGGCCATCTGTGCGAGTTCCGCGTCGAGCGGGTTGTGACTCACCGTGGATGCCTCCGTTCCGTCCGTTCTGTGTCGACGCGGGAGGCGAGCTCCCGGGCGCCCGGGAGCAGAGAGTATCCCCCGACGTTCGCCCACCCGCGGTCTCGCAGGTCGACTAACGGATCCCGAGTGCCTCGGCGGCACGACGGTCAGAGAGCACCACCGGTCACGGAACCTTGCTGGAAGCGCCCTCCTTGATCGCCTTCGCCCCCACGCCGTTGTAGGTGCGCCCCAACTCCAGCGCCTTTTCCAGCGCTGTCTTGCCCGTATCGCGTAGGACCGCAACCTCCTCCGGGGTCCAGCGCTGGTGGCGCCTGATGGCCTGACCGACCGTTTGGTCCATCGCGGCCAAGTTGTATTCCCGACCCAAGGCCTGAAACTCGCTGTAGACCCGTTCCGAGGCTTCAGCGGCGGCGTCGACAGCAGCCTTCCCGACAGTCGTCACGGACTCCGTCACTGATCCGGTGCTTCCTGCCCCCCGTCCGCGCGCTCCGAGGGCAGCGGCGGTGACAGCGAAGCTGAGGAGGAGCAGGGGCTTGCGGTGTTCTTTGGACCAGCCCCGGAGACGGGTCCAGACACGTTGCTCGACCTCGTACTCGCGCTCGCCCTCGTACTCGCGCTCGCTCTCGCGATCGGGCAGCTCGTCACCGGCCATGGGCTTAGTCTGCAGGACGGTCCGAGAGCGAGGAACGCCCCTGTGGTCTTTGCCGACTCCGGTGTCGCCGCCGACTAGACCCCCGGGCGTCGACCACGGCGACGACCGAGCTCCCGAACTCGGTTCACAGGCGGGGCTACTAGCCACCGCAGGTCGGCCGACGTCGCGGCCAGGAGGCTCACTGCCAGTAGGTGGCCCGGAACGTACCGATCGACGTGACTGCCTCAGACCGACATACAGGCCGCGGCGCGGGACCCCGACGCCGCGCCGGCGCTCAGGCTCTCCGGACTCAGCTGCTCGTTCGCGCACTCGGCGTCCGTGTCAACCACATCGCCGTCCCGTCACGCCTCAACCGCCTCGGTGCCCTCAGCCCTGGGCTCATCGCTGGCTTGGTGGCGAGACGGTAGGTCCGACGCGCGTTCACGATCGGACAGCCCAGCGGCGCCAACGGGGGGCCAGGCTGCGCTCCATCTCGACGATGACCGCCGCCTTGGCGACATCCGCGCGACTGCGGTCGTACCCGCTGCCGAGGGGGACCTCGCGGTCACGGCGAGTGGGGGCTCGACGCCAGGCGTGAGTCATCTGGGGTCCGGCATCGGCGATGGCAGCAGCAACGAACCCGTCGTAGGCGTCGGCCACCCTGGCGCTGGCATGCAAACGGATGAGGCCCTGGTAGTAGTTGTGCCGGCTCTTGACGTCGCTGAGCCAAGTGGTGACCGCCGCGCGTTGCTCTGCGGATCCGTCACGGCGGCGGATGCGGTACGGCCCTTCGAGGTAGTCCTCCACCGCCCGGAGTGCCTCGGCGTACACGGCGGCCTGCCGGTCACGCCGCGCCGCCGCCTGAGTGACCAGGTACGTCCAGACGGCAAGGCCGACGGTGATCAGCGCGCCGATCGCGGCCGCCAGGACGGTGGCGCCGTGGTCCCAGGTGAAGTTGTCGAAGACGTCCCAAGTCCAGAACCTTGCGTTCACAGCGCGATACCTCCCCTCGTGAACTGCTCGGATCCGTCAGGGACACCGTGCTCGGCGTCCTCGCCCGGCCATTCACCGTCGGGATCTCCTCCGGTGTGGCGCCACCACAGCTCCTTGTGAAGGTGGTCTGCGACGACATCGAAGAGTTGAACAAGCCCGTTTTCGTAACGCCACCTGCGCTCGGGCGGGTCCCACGGGAAGTACAGGCACAGCGCGTCGTCCGGCATCCGATGCTTCGAGGCTGCCCCGGGGTCGGCGAAGACCCGCGGGTAGTCGTGCCACGGCAGCCCATAGGAGTCGTACGTCGGGTACTGGTGGAACTCGACGGTGACCGGCACGAGGCCGGTCCGGCCGAGCACCGGCAGGCCCGCGTGGTGGTACGTGAGCACACGGCCGATCACCGGCAGTTCTGCACGTTCGAACCGGTCCGTGACGGAGGGCTGCTTCGCAGGCCACACCCAACGCGGGCCGAGGACCGAACGTACGTCGCCGGGCCACTTCATGCGCAGTCCGTGCTCGAGCTCGTACTGCCACCCGATCGAGGCACCCTCCCAGGTGTCCCCGGCCGCAACGACCGGGGACACCTCGGGCTTCACGAACGGGCTGCGGTCCGTCAGGGGGCCCACGGTCGCACGGAGGGCGCTGCCGGCCGGGAGGCAATCACTGCGGGAGCCTGCGGCCGGCGGTGGTTGTCGTAGCGACGCGACTCCCCGAGCAAGGCGGTCTCGTCCGGCGGCGGCAGCATGTCCTTGTCGTTGAACATCTGCGCCAGCTCGTTCTGAGCGAGCGCCGGGTAGCCGGCCACGTCGTACTCGATTGCCTGCGCGAGCTGCCTCGACGCCTTCGCGAGCTTGTCCCGAACCTGCGACATCGTCATCGCCTCGTTGATGTGGATGGGCTCCGGGGCCACGCCCGCAGGGTCTGGCGTCTCCCCCTTGCCGAGCTCGGCGTGAGCGTAGGCGAACCACGTCTGCAGGCCTTCCACCATGGTCACGCGCCCGGTGATGCAACCGAGGGCCAGCGCCTTGATGTTCCAGGAGCACAGGGGCTTTCCGTTGCTGCGGTTCCAGTGCTTGAGGAGGCGCACGACCTTCGCGTACGTGTAGCCGGTCTTGTCCTTGTTGGCAGTACGGACCATGCCCGTGTGGCCGACCGGGTGCGACCTGTCCCAGCTGTCCTCATTCGGGATGAACAGACCAGCCCCGGAGCAGTTCTCGATCGCCACGATCACGTCGGCGGTGAAGTCCTGCTGGCCCGGCGTGACCGGATCACCGAACCTGACAAGGACGGACCGCTTCTGCCCCTCGACCGTCACTGACAGCCGCTTGTAGTCGTCCTTGAGCTCCTCGCGGATCCGGTTCGCGGCGCGATCCATCAGGCCACGGGGACCCTCCTTACCGGGTCCATGGGTGTCGATGGCCTCGGCGACGATGACCCCCACGTCGACGTCAGTCAGCGGCGTGAGCGCATCGCCGTGGGCGACGCTGCCGTTGACGTATGTCGTGGACTCGGCGAACTCCTTCGCAAGGACGGACCTGAGTTTGTCGCGTCGGTCACGGGCCTCGTCGAGTTCGTCGTCCTCGACCTCGATGTTGCGGCGTGCCTCCTCGAGAACCCTGTTGAGGGTGGGAGGCTTCTTGTCGTTATCGCTGGTCATCTCGCATCTCCATTCGATGAGTTGTCATCTCGCACCGAACGGTGTTGTTATACGAGCTCGTACACCCGCATTCGACTCCACCGTCGATGCCACGAAGGCCCGGCCCGGCAAGGCCGGGCCTTCGCGTTTCCCGGGACCGCGTAGATCCCGGAAGCATCAGATCAAAGACCACCGACACGAACTGCTCGCGTCGGCCCGGAAACAGCGCCGGCCCGGCGCCCTCCATCGGGAAGGCGCCGGGCCGGCTCGGTCTGCCGATCATCACCGAGTATGACTTTCATAGTCATAGGTGATGAGGAATGTCAGTAACGCAACTGCTGACATTCCACGCAACTTCCCGTGACAGAACCGTGCAACTCGACACTCAGCTGCAGCCGGAGGTGCTGCCGCAGCCCTCGCAGACGTAGCAGGAGCCGGCCGGGCGCATCTTGGTGCCGCAGGTGAAGCAGAGCGGGCTGTCGACCGCGGTGCCGGTCAGCTTCTCCATGAGCTCGGCGGAGGTGTGGGCCTGCTTGGTCTCCGGGGTCTCGAGACGGGCCTGGCGGCCCTCCTCGACCGGCGGAGCCGCCTCGGACTTCTCCTCGATGGTGATGTCCACCGGGGCGCCCTTGTCGGTCGGGGCGGACTCGACGAGCTCGGCGGCCGAGCCGGTCTCCTCGGTGGGCTCGTACGAGCCGGTCTCGAGGTAGCGCTGGCGCTCCTCGGCCGAGTAGATGCCCAGGGCCTGGCGCGACTCGAAGGGCAGGTAGTCCAGAGCGAGGCGACGGAAGACGTAGTCCATCAGCGACTGGGCCATCCGCACGTCGGCGTCGTCGGTGAGACCGGCCGGCTCGAAGCGCAGGTTGGTGAACTTCGAGACGTAGGTCTCCAGCGGCAC
>Ga0208330_1000535_pt1 | contig 16683 bp, 14 predicted proteins | sample DeeseametaMP1896_FD_184180 | JGI IMG/M metagenome (GOLD analysis project Ga0208330, IMG submission 184180) | Marine microbial communities from the Deep Pacific Ocean - MP1896 (SPAdes) | ecosystem: Environmental > Aquatic > Marine > Oceanic | place: East of Hawaii, North Pacific Ocean | collected...
TTCACTATGCTTGGGTGCCATATCCAGTCTCCTTCATGGCGAGCATTGCTCGCAGAAAACCGGAACCGGACCGGTGCAAGTCCAAGAAGGCACCCGCCCCTGACGTCGCAGCAGCAGCGGCGCATTCAGCTTGCACTGCGCACGCTCGACGCGCGCCGGGATCGTGCCAGCTACCAGACGATCGCGCGGCATTTGTTCGGCGCGGAGGCTGTGTCGCGCGAGCATTGGAAGACCAGCTCCCTCAAGGCCCAGATCACCCGACTGACAGCCCATGGCACGCATCTGACCACCAAAGGCTATCGCTTTCTCCTTCTCGGCAAAGGACCGACGGGGCGCTCCAAGCCGCGCAAGTGATCACCGCGCGTTCTCCGAAAATCGAACCCTCATCAGTCCCTGATCCTGTTGGCCTTTGGGGGTGACGTTTTCGCGCCGCGATCTTCGTCATCCCTCGCCACGGCGCTCTTCCGTTTTGATGACCTCCGACAGCCCGCGACGCGCCGTCGCGCGGCCTAGCCACCGGAGATGCTCAAATGCCCGACCCAAATGAAGGACTCCCGCCCCGCTACCTCAGAACCCCGGAAGCCGCCCGATTTCTCGGCCTGTCTGGCCGTACGCTGGAAAAACACCGGACCTACGGGACCGGCCCGCGCTATTCGAAAATCGGCGGGCGTGTCGTCTATGCGGTCGACGATCTGCAGGCCTGGGTCACGAGGGGCGAGAAGACCTCCACCTCGGACGAGACCGAAGATCGCGTCCTGCCCGCCAAACGCCATGCCGCCGTTTCGCCGGCCTATCTGCGGCGGGGGCGCTGAGCCGATGAAGACAACTGTCCACCTCACCTGGATCGAAGGCCGCATCGAACGCTGGATCCGCTTCGGTCGGATTGCCGAGGAAACCATCCTAACGCGCACGGAAAAGCGCGTGGCCTTCGCCCCCGGCGAAATCTTCGCGCTCGTCCGCTGGTCGTCGAACGACCACGACACTGTTGAAAGCCGGATCGACATTCTGCGCGCCGTCGGAACTGGCGAGCCCTGCTCGACGGTGCCCTGTGTGACACCGGGCGGAGAGCTTTTGCTGCGCCTCTCCGGCTGGCCCAAGGTCGAGGCGGCCCTGCGGTCCGTCGATATCGTGGAAAGCTATGGCATCGCGCCGGAAGATGTCTGCCCCGATCATTGGCGGCACGTCCACAACCGCCTGACTGCTGCATTGGAGCCCCGGCCCTACAGCCCTGCCCGGCATGCGGCCTGGCTCAAGCGTCGCATGGTGACGACATGAGCGCGGCGGCCCCTCCCCTCCTCGCGGCCGGTTTGTGCCTCGGTCTGCTTGCAGCTGCACAGATCGACCGCGCGCCCTGGCTGATCTGGAACGCGTCAGCAAGCGTGCCGATCGGACTTTATGTCGTTCGCGCGTCACACGGGCCAAGGCTGGGCGATCTCGTTGCCGTGCGCCTGCCGGAAGACCTGTCATCCTGGGTGGTTGAACGCGGCTATGTCGGTGCGAATACCTTGCTGTTGAAACGCGTCACGGCCGTCTCGGGAATGACCGTCTGTCGCGATGGTCTCGATATCGCCATCGGCGGCACCGTTGTTGCCCAGGCAGCATCGGATGACCGGCACGGTCGCCCGCTTCCCCGTTGGACGGGATGTGTCACGCTCGGCTCGGACGAGGTCTTTCTGCTCCTTGCTGGTGTCGCCGACAGCCTCGATGGACGGTATTTCGGGCCCTTGTCAGCGGACACGATCCTCGGGCGTGCCATCCCTCTTTGGACATATGGAGGAGCGGAAGATGCGTCGTCTTGAACGCGGACACAGCCGTCGGCACGCGACCGTTACTACCGCGCTTGTACTGATCCTCTGCATGCCGATCACCGTGGCACCGTCCGCCGTGATCGCTCAGGACCGCAGTGTTCCAGCATCTGAGCAGCAACCCATCGACATCCATATCGCAGAAGCCGCGCGCATGTTCGGCATCCCGCAGCCTTGGATCCGTGCCGTCATGGAGGTCGAGAGTGCGGGCAATCCGCGCGCGGTGAGTCACGCGGGCGCCATGGGGCTTATGCAGATCATGCCCGGCACCTGGGCCGAATTGCGTGTAGCCTATAGGCTTGGCAATGACCCTTTCGATCCACGCGACAACATCCTGGCCGGTACCGCCTATCTGCGGCAAATGTACGACCGGTTCGGGTCACCCGGCTTTCTCGCGGCCTACAATGCCGGGCCTGCGCGCTACCAAGAGCACCTTGATACCGGCCGCGCCCTGCCGCGTGAAACCCGCAATTACCTCGCCATCCTCGCGCCACTCATCGCCGATGGAACCGACGTCGCGCGGGCAGTCAGCCGCCCGCAGACGACGCAGGACTGGCGCGACGCCCCGTTGTTTGCGGCAATGGCTGAGGAGGGTCAAACCCCGGGTGATGACATCCAACGGATTGCGTCTGACGCGCCTCGAAACGGCATCTTCGTGCCTCTCAGCCGGAGGCAAACGCCATGATCCGCGAAATCGCACCATGGCGAGGTCTGGAAAGCCCGGTCGCAGGAATGGGCCGGAGAAGGTCGACGCGCAGGGTCTCAACAGAAAGAGGGCCTCGTAATCGGGCCAGTGCTCCGTTCCACTCGAATCGAGAGTGGCATTGGGGCGCTGGTTCAGACGCAATGGGCTTCGAGCCAACATCGAAGCGAAAGGAGTCTGAACCGATGAAACGCAAAATCACCACCTATGCTGGGCTGGATGTCTCTCTGGAAGAAACCCATATCTGCATCGTCGACGAGCATGGCAAATGCCTGTCGGAAATCCGCGTTCCGACCGATCCTGAGGCCGTTCATGGCGCGCTCAAAGGCGCACCTGGCCAGCTGAAGCGGATCGGCCTTGAGGCGTCCTCGTTGAGCCTTTGGTTGCAGTCCGAGCTGTCGGCGGCCGGTCATCCGGCGATCATCATCGAAGCGCGACATGCGCATGCCACGATGCAGGCGCAGCGCAACAAGACCGATCGCAACGATGCCCGCGCCCTGGCGCAGGTCGTGCGCACCGGCTGGTTCCGGGCGGTACATGCAAAGAGCGACGACAGCCGCCGCATGCGCATGCTGCTCGGAAACCGGCGGCTGTTGAAGCGCAAGCTGATCGACATGGAAAACCATATCCGCGGCACGCTGCGCCCCTTTGGCCTGCTGGTCGGGCCTGTCTCGCGCTGCAAGTTCGACGCCCGGGTTCGGGAACTGATCGACGACGTTCCTGCCGACATGACCGCGTTCATCGAGACCCTGTTGATTGTCCGCCGCCGATTGCTTGAAGGCTATGCCGAACTGCACCGCCTCGTGCTCGGCATTGTGCGCACCGACCCGATCTGTCGACGCTTCATGCTGGTTCCGGGTGTCGGACCGATCGCTGCGCTGTCGTTTCGCGCCGCGATAGACGATCCGCATCGCTTCCGACGCACGCGGGACGTCGCCGCCTATCTCGGCCTGACGCCACGGCGCTGGCAGTCCGGCAGCATAGATCGAACCGGCAGCATCTCCAAACACGGCGATCGGGAGGTGCGGACCGCGCTCTGCGAAGCCGCGGCGGCCTTGCTGCTCAGAACCCGGAAATGGACCGCGATCAAGGCCTGGGGGCTGCGGCTCGCCAAACGCATCAGCATGTTGAATGCCATCACGGCCGTTGCGCGAAAATACGCAGTCATCCTGCTGAGGATGTGGCGCGATGCTGCCGACTACAAACCAGGGCTCGGCGCGAAGGTGACAGAGAAGATGCGTCTGTCGGCTCCTGGAACAGCCTGACAGGCATCCGTCCGAAAGCACAGAAACGACAAGGAGACCATCACACTTGCCCCATCGATCCGACATCAGGTTCTCGGGATCCGCGCGCGCGGAGGGTGCTGCATACTGCAGTGCCGGGACCGGATTTGTCCGCTATCTCGCCTGCGCCGGCCTCATTTGGTCGAGCGCGCATGTAGCGCCTGGACGGCCCGGTCCGCGATCAGTTCGAAAGCGTGGACCGGCACTGCACGACAGCAGTCGCCGAGTCCGTAGGAGCGCAGGGATCGTCTTACTTTGCGGAAAACCGCAAAGCGCGTATCATGGAGACCACATCGCAGGATTGCGGGGCATATCGAGCTATGGCGCAGAAAAGCGTCAGTTGGAAAAATGCTTGAATCCCAGAGCGTTGAACACCCGATTAGGAGCGCAAGATAAAAGAGGTGCCGCAAGCGGACCTCAAGCTGTTGTTTCTCTACGAGGATTTGCGCGGCACATCCAAGCTGCATGCCGCAGGACTTCATCTAAATTACTGGTTTTGCGATATTCTTTGTGCGGCAGCATGTTCTGCGAGCGTGCACAACCATGACCGGGCGCGACGACGACCTCCGTATCCGGCCCGGGGGAATCCGCGACGGCGGCAGGACCTCGAAGCAACCGACACGCTTTGTCAGTGAGGTAATGCGCGCTGCCCGCAAGTCCGGTCAGACTGGTTATCGTTTCGGAGCGAAGCAATCTCAATCGAATTCCGGATCTTTCGGACGTGGGCGCTTTCAGAGAACAGCGCTGAACATGTCACGCACATCGCGGCGCGTCATAGTCAATGCACGCGTCGTGCGCCACCAGGGCAAGCGCTTTCGCTCCGCGCCCATGGCCAAGCATCTCGGCTACCTGCAGCGCGATGGCGTCGGTCAGGACGGGCGCCACGCCGACTTGTTCGGGTCTGAACGCGATGATCTCGACCGGGGCGGATTTGCGGCGCGCTGCGAAGACGACCGGCATCATTTCCGGTTCATCATCTCGCCGGAAGATGCGGGCGATCTCGAGGATCTGCGCGCCTTCACCCGTGATCTGATGGCCCGAGCCGAACGGGATCTCGGCACAACACTCGACTGGGTCGCCGTCGATCACTGGAACACCGACAATCCGCATGTCCACATCCTGCTGCGCGGCAAAGACGACTATGGGCGGGACCTTGTGATCTCGCGCGATTACATCAGCCAGGGGTTTCGGGCGCGCGCGGAAGACCTCGTGCAACTGGAGCTGGGCCCCCGCAGCGAGCGAGAGATTTCCCAAGCGCTCGAAACGCAGGTCACAGCGGAACGCTGGACTGATTTGGACCGGGGCCTGCGATCCCTGGCGGATGATCATGCCGGCATCGCCGACCTGCGGCGCGGCACGCAGGAGCCCCGCAATCCGGAGCTGCGCCGCTTGATGATCGGGCGTGCCCAGACACTGGAGAGGCTCGGGCTGGCCGAACAAATCGCCCCTGCCGTCTGGGAGTTGAAACCGACTGCCGAAGACACTCTGCGCGAGCTCGGGATGCGCGGCGACATCATCAAACGGATGCACCGGGCCATGGGCGCCGACCGGGAGCGCGCAGCGGGTGATTTCGCCATCGAAGGCACGCCCACCGCCCCGATCCTCGGGCGGCTCGTGGAACGCGGCTTTCATGATGACCACGCCGGGACCGGCTATGCGATCATCGACGGTGTAGACGGTCGCGTACATCACCTGCGCTTCCGGAATCTCGATGCGACCGGCGACACGCCGCAAGGTGGTATCGTCGAAACCCGGCTCTGGACAGGGAAGACGGACGGCACACCGCAACTGTATCTTGTCGGTCGTTCCGATCTGTCGCTGGCCGCCCAGGTCGAGGCGGATGGCGCGACCTGGCTCGACCGCCTGCATCTTGCCCGGGACCGCGCACCGCTGAGCGGTGCCGGATTTGGCGCAGAGGTTCGCCATGCATTGGAGCGCCGCTCGGATCACCTTGTCGCCGAAGGCCTCGCTCTACGGCAAGGGCAGCGGGTCACCTTTGCCCGCGATCTGCTGGCCACCCTGCGCAACCGCGAACTGGACGCCATCGCTCAAGACCTCAGCACACAAACCGGGCTTCCCCACCACAAACCAACCGAGGGCGAACCCGTCGCAGGGACGTTTCGTCAACGCCTGGATCTCGCCTCGGGCCGCTTCGCCATGATCGACGACGGCCTCGGATTCTCGCTCGTCCCCTGGACCCCGCAACTCGAACGCCATCTCGGCCAGACCGTCACGGGCACGATGACGCCCAGCGGCGGGATCGATTGGAGCCTCGGGCGCAAGCGCGGGCTGAGCCTCTGAGCAGAAAGGACATCACCATGAGCCGTCAGGACACGTCATCGGCCACCAAGATCCTCTGGGGCCAGATCCTCATCGTCAGCATCGTGGCGCTGCTCTTCGTCTGGGCAGCGACGCAATGGGTCGCGTTCCGTCTGGGGTTCCAGCCCCAGCTTGGCACGCCTCTCACCGCCCTGTTCGGCTTGCCGATCTATCGCCCGTGGCAGGTTTTCACATGGTGGTACTGGTACGACGCCTACGCGCCCCGCGTCTTCATGGAAGGGGCAGCAATCGCCGGCGCAGGCGGAATTGCCGCGATTGCCGTGGCGATCTTGTTGTCGGTCCTGCGGGCGCGCGAGGCGAGCGACGTGACGACCTATGGCTCTGCCAGATGGGCAAACCCCAAGGATATCACCGCCGCCGGACTGTTCGCGGAAGACGGGGTCGTGCTCGGCCGCCTCGACAAGCGCTACCTCCGGCATGATGGTCCGGAACACGTGCTGTGCTTCGCCCCCACCCGCTCCGGTAAGGGCGTAGGTCTCGTCATCCCAAGCCTGCTAACCTGGCCCGGCTCCGCGATTGTCCACGACATCAAGGGCGAAAACTGGCAGCTGACGTCCGGATGGCGGGCGCGGTTCGGGCGTGTCCTGCTGTTCGATCCGACCAATGCCGCCAGCGCCGCCTACAATCCGCTGCTCGAGGTCCGCCGCGGCGAGCGCGAGGTGCGGGATGTGCAAAACATCGCAGACATCCTCGTCGATCCCGAAGGCCAGCTCGAGCGGCGGAACCATTGGGAGAAGACCAGCCATTCCCTTCTGGTCGGCGCGATCCTTCATGTTCTCTATGCCGAGAAGGACAAAACACTGGCAGGCGTCGCCGCCTTCCTGTCAGATCCTCGGCGTCCCATCGCCGCCACACTGACTGCAATGATGCGGACTGCCCATCTCGGAGATCGCCCGCATCCCGTTGTCGCTCAGGCCGCTCGCGAGCTGCTGAACAAATCCGAGAACGAACGCTCTGGCGTCCTGTCAACGGCAATGTCCTTTCTCAGCCTCTACCGTGACCCGGTGATCGCCACCGTGACCCGGCGCTGCGACTGGCGGATCGACGATCTGATCTCAGATGCGCGGCCGCTCACCCTCTACCTCGTGGTGCCGCCCTCGGACATTTCCCGCACGAAACCGCTTGTCCGGCTGATCCTGAACCAGATCGGCCGCCGCCTGACAGAAGAATTGCATAACACCAACCGCAAGCATCGCCTTCTGTTCATGCTTGACGAGTTCCCCGCCCTCGGCCGTCTCGACTTCTTTGAAAGCCAGCTGGCCTTCATGGCGGGCTACGGTCTCAAGGCCTTCCTGATCGCCCAATCGCTGAACCAGATCGAAAAGGCCTATGGCCAGAACAACGCCATCCTGGACAACTGCCATGTCCGCGTCGCCTTCGCGACCAATGACGAGCGCACGGCGAAGCGCCTGTCAGACGCCCTCGGCACCACGACCGAACTGCGCGCGATGAAGAACTATGCCGGCCACCGCCTGTCACCCTGGCTCGGGCATCTGATGGTCTCGCGCCAGGAAACCGCCCGCGCCTTGCTGACCCCCGGTGAGATCATGCAGCTACCGTCCGACGACGAAATCATCCTCGTGTCGGGCGCAGCCCCGATCCGGGCACAAAAAGTGCGGTACTTCGGCGACGCACAACTGACGGCAAGGATCCACAAGCCGCCTAACGTAGAAGCATCTGCCGCAATCAGCACGGCTGGAACCAACGATTGGAGCAGTCTTCAACCGATCGTGCCATCTAAGGCATCTGGTACGAACACGCCCACTGCCGATGCAGATGGCGGCATCAGACGAGAGCCTGAGATTCCTGAGCATGAAGATGTGGCGCCTGAGTTGCCGTTCCCGCGCGAGGAATTCGCGGCCCTCGAAGACGAGCCCGACGACGAGGCCCAACGCGCCCGCGCCATGCAAACCCGCTTCCGCAACGTCGCGCGTCAAGCGGCCCTCGATCCGGACGACGGGATCGAACTGTGAGGTGACGCCATGAAGAAAGCCAAGATCACCGCCTATGTCGACGCAGCCCTCTTCGACGAAATCGACGCGTTGGCGGCAAGACGACGCGTTCCCAAAACCCAGATCATCGAGGCGGCCTTGGCGTCCTTCCTATCCCCCGACAGCGCCGAACAGAGCGAGGCCGCCATCGTCCGCAGGCTGGATCGCCTGACCCGATCGCTCGAGCGGCTGGAACGCGACCAGGAAATCACGACTGAGGCGCTGGCGCTATTCGTCCGCTTCTGGCTGACGACGACGCCACCTTTGCCGGATGACACCTATGCGGCCGCCAAAGCAACGGGCAAGGAGCGGTATGGTGGTTTCGTTCAAGCGCTCTCGCGTCGATTGGCAAAGGGTTCAACTCTCACCAAGGAACTCGTCCAAGATTTGCCAGCAGGACAGACAGACCCAACCGATGGCATCCACTGAAAGCCTTGCTCCAGCGAATATCGATCCAACAACTGGAATTAGACGCCCAACCCGTACGCTCGCCAATTGCCTTTTCGCTTCTTGAACGCCATGATTGAAAAAGTATAGCAATTTCAGGCGTTATGCGTGTCACCTGATGTCAATCAAACCCCCGAGCAGCTCGCCCGGGACCGGATCGATGAACGCCTGCGGGCGTCCGGTTGGCATGTTCAAGACAAAGATGCGCTCGATTTCAACGCCGGGTTTGGCGTGGCCGTGCGTGAGTACCAGACGGATATTGGGCCCGCTGACTACGTTCTGTTCGCCAACAGGCACGCGGTCGGCGTGGTCGAAGCCAAGCCCGACAACTGTGGGGTCCGCTTGACCTCGGTCGAAGAGCAATCCGAGGGCTACGCCAACGCCAAGTTGAAATGGGTCAACAATTCCGAACCGCTCCCGTTCCTCTACGAGAGCACTGGCCAAGTCACCCGCTTTACCAATGCCCGCGATCCCAACCCCAGGTCGCGCGAGGTCTTCACCTTTCACCGGCCAGAAACACTCAAGTCATGGGCACAGGCGCCGAAGAGCCTGCGCGTAGGCATCGCAGCCCTGCCGGACCTAAACCCAGACGGCCTGCGCGACTGCCAGATCAAGGCGATCACGAACCTCGAGACCTCGCTCAAGTCCGACAAGCCCCGCGCCCTCGTCCAGATGGCAACCGGGTCAGGCAAGACCTTCACCGCGATCACACAAGTGTACCGGCTGCTGAAACACGCAGGCGCGCGCCGCATTCTGTTCTTAGTCGACACCAAGAACCTTGGTGAACAGGCCGAGCAGGAGTTCATGGCCTTCATCCCGAACGACGACAACCGCAAGTTCACCGAACTCTACAACGTTCAGCGCCTCACCTCGCCCTCCATCGCGAATGACAGCCAGGTTGTCATCTCGACGATCCAGCGCATGTACGCCACACTCAAGGGCGAGGAACTGAACGAAGGTGCCGAAGACGAAAACCTGGCCGAGCAAAAATGGCGCCGCAAGGAACCTCTGCCGGTCGTCTACAATGCCAAACTGCCGCCGGAATACTTCGACGTGGTCGTCATCGATGAATGCCACCGCTCCATCTACAACCTGTGGCGGCAGGTCATCGAATACTTCGACGCCTACCTGATCGGCCTGACCGCTACGCCCGACAACCGTACCTACGGGTTTTTCCAAAAGAACGTCGTCAGCGAATACACCCACGAAAAGGCCGTCGCCGACAAGGTCAACGTCGGCAACGAAATCTATCTAATCGAGACCGAGATCACCCAGGGTGGCGAAACGCTCAAGGCAGAACAGCTGGTCGAGAAACGCGAACGCGAAACCCGAGCGCGCCGTTGGGAAACGCAGGACGACGAACAGGCCTACGCCGCAACCCAACTTGACCGATCTGTCGTGAACCCCGACCAGATCCGCACCGTCATCCGCACCTTCCACGACAAGTGGCCCGAGATCTTCCCCGGTCGCAAGGAACTGCCCAAAACCCTGATCTTCGCCAAGACCGACAGTCACGCCGACGACATCATCCAGACCGTCCGCCAGGAATTCGGCGAGGGCAACGATTTCTGCCGCAAGATCACGAACGGCGCGAAGAACCCCAAATCCTCGCTCTCGGCCTTCCGCAACGACTACTACCCGCGCATCGCCGTCACCGTGGACATGATCGCCACCGGCACCGACGTGAAGCCGCTCGAATGCCTGATCTTCATGCGCGACGTGAAGTCGAAGAACTACTTCGAGCAGATGAAGGGCCGTGGCACCCGCGTCTTGAAACCCGACGACCTGAAGAAGGTCTCCCCCTCCGCGCAGGCCAAGACCCATTACGTCATTGTCGATGCCGTCGGCGTGACCAAATCGCTGAAGACCGCGAGCCAGCCGCTCGACACCAAACCCTCGATCCCGTTCAAGGACCTCGCCATGGGGCTGATGATGGGCGACCGGTCCGAGGAAACCGTCAGCTCCCTCGCCGCCCGCCTCTCGCGGCTCGACAACAAGCTCGGGGCCGAGGATCAGGAGAAGATCACGACTGAGGCCGGCACCTCCCTTACCGCCATCGTGCGCGACCTTTTCGACGCCATCGACCCCGACAAGGTCGAGGCCGACGCCAAGGACGCGGGCCACCCCGACCCCGACGATACCGCCATGCAAGTGGCACGCGAGGAGCGGATAAAACAGGCCGCCAACGTTTTCACCGGGCCGCTCATCAACCTGATGGACACGATCCGCCGCGATAACGAACAGACCATCGACCATGACAACCTTGACACGCTCCTGCGGGCCGAATGGGCGGGCGACGTGGCCGAGAACGCGAAGCAGATCTCGCAGGAGTTCGAGGATTACCTGACCGAGAACCGGGATCAGATCGAGGCGCTGTCGATCTACTTCAACACCCCTGCCCGCCGGGCGCAGGTCACCTACGCCATGATCAAGGACGTGCTGAAGAAGCTGACCGAGGATCGTCCGCGCCTCGCCCCGCTTACCGTCTGGCGCGCCTATGCGCATCTGGATGACTACAAGGGCAGCAACCCGGCCAGCGACCTGACTGCGCTGGTGGCGCTGATCCGCCGGGTCACGGGGCTGGATGACAAGCTGACCCGCCATTCCGAACGGGTGCGGCGCAACTTCCAGAACTGGGTGCTGAACCGCCATTCAGGCGCGGGCGAGAAGTTCACCGAGGAACAGATGAACTGGCTGCGCATGATCCGCGACCACCTCGCCACCTCCTTCACCATCGAGCGCGACGATCTGGAAATGGCCCCCTTCGATGGCAAGGGAGGGATGGGGCAGATGTATGCGCTCTTTGGCGACGGGATGGACGAGGTCATGACCGAGATGAATGAGGCGCTCTCGGCATGACGGATTTGCCAAGTTCATGGATAACCGCTGAAATTGCGGAGCTTGTAGAGTTACAAGAAACCGGCAAACCCTTCCAACAGGGGTGGAGCCCGCAATGTGAACGCCGACCAGCAGAAGACAACGAATGGGGTGTTGTCAAAACAACAGCGATTCAGCACGGCGAGTTTTGGTCTCACGAAAACAAGGCACTGCCTGAGAAGCTCAACCCTCGCCCCCAGATCGAAATCAAGCCAGGCGACGTCCTTATGACATGTGCGGGGCCACGCAACCGATGCGGTGTCGCATGCCTTGTCAAGAAAACCCGGTCGCGGCTGATGATGTCGGGAAAGATGTACCGCTTTCGGCCACATCCCGAAGTGCTCGACCCACAGTTTCTTTCGCGCTTCATTAGCCTTCATGAAACGCAACAGCGTATCGACGCGATGAAGACAGGGATCAATGATAGTGGCTTGAACCTGACACATGCGCGCTTCGGCCAGTTACCTGTTGTTGTCCCACCGCTCAACGAACAACGCCGCATCGTGGAGAAGATTGAGGCGATGTTCGACGAGATCGACAAAGGGGTCGAGAGCCTGCAAACGGCGCGCACCACCCTCGGCCTCTACCGTCAGTCCCTACTGAAATCCGCCTTCGAAGGCCGCCTCACCGCCGACTGGCGCGCACAGAACGCGGACAAACTGGAAGCCCCCAAAACCCTCCTCGCCCGCATCCAGCGCGAACGCGACACCCGCTACAAAGCAGCCCTCGACGCCTGGCAGGACGCCCTCGCCCAATGGCGCGCTGGTGGCGAGAAGGGCAAGAAACCCGCAAAACCTCGGCGACAAACAGAGGCAAATCTAGAAGAAGACTGGGGCAATGATCTCCCGGCATTGCCCGGAAACGCAAGATGGGTGGCCTGTAACCAAGTGTCAGGCCAGATATCAGACGGTACACACAAAACGCCAAAATACTGCGACAGCGGTATCCATTTCATCTCCGCAAAAGATATCAGAAATTTCCAGATTGATTTTTCAGATACCAGATTTGTCGATGAGGCCCAACACTTAGAAATGTCTAAGCGGTGCCTTGTCGAAGAAGGCAATGTACTTATCACCAAGAGTGGCACAATTGGTCGTGTTGCGGTTGTCCAAACTCGAAAGCCCTTCTCACTCTTCGAGAGCGTTGCGAATATTCCTGTACTTGATCCCATGGACTCGAAGTTCGTAGCCTATGCTGCCTTCTTCGTAGCCAATAGCTTCTTCATCGGGAAAGCACAGAAGGGAGTAGCAGTTCGCCATTTGCACCTCGAAGACATTCGTAAAATGCCCATTCCACTATTCAGCATCCACGAACAGGCCGAAATCGTCCACCGCCTCGACGCCCGGCTCGAAGCCGCCGACGCGCTCGAAGCCGAGATCGACGCCGCCCTAACCCGCGCCGACGCCTTGCGCCAATCCATCCTGAAAAAAGCCTTCTCCGGCCACCTCGTCCCCCAAGACCCCGACGACGAACCCGCCTCGGCCCTGCTCGAGCGGATCAAGGTCAAGCGCGCCATGACTCCCAGGACCAAGAAACGGACGACCACCCATGCCTGACGTCATCAGCTTTCAAGCAGCCATCGAAGCCACCAAGGGCGAAGACCGCGCGCTACTAATTGGCAATGGCTTTTCGGCACAGTATTTTAACTACACCGACCTCCTAGCCAAGTCAGGTCTTGAGCCAGGTACACCGATCCGGAACGTTTTCGAAATACTCGAAACAGTCGATTTCGAAGCGGTCGTGCGTTCGATCGAGGATGCTGCCATCGTCGAACGCGCCTACGGTAATGACGCGCACTCGGATGAACTCGAAGCGGACGCCCAAAAAGTCCGGGAAGCACTGGTCTCTGCGATCAATGACACACACCCTATGCATCGAGAAGACCTAGAGTATGAAAGTAGTTCAGCTTTCTTGGGTCATTTTCAAGAAGTGTTCACCCTGAACTACGACTTGCTGCTCTACTGGGTAAATTTGGAAAAGGGTCTCCTGAATGATGGTTTTGGACTCGGAGGAGTAATTGACAGCGGTCGATTTCGCGGACCGTTCAAACCGGATGCTCATTGCCACATCTATAATCTTCATGGAGGACTTCATCTCTTTCAAACCCGCACAGGTGAAGTATTCAAGGCTCTGCACACTGGAGACGGTGTAGTTGCGACTATTACGCATTCTATTGCAGTCAAAAAGCGTCTCCCACTCTACGTCGCCGAAGGCACCTCAAAGGCAAAGGTTCGGAAAATTAACTCCAATTCCTACCTACGGCATTGTATAGATAAGTTGCGCGAAAACTCCGCTTCCATCTTTATATTTGGTCACAGCGCTGATCCAAATGATGCGCATATTTACCACGCCATTTTCGGCTCAAAGGCTAAGCACGTCTATTTCGGGATTTTTCAACCCAACGCTGACAAGATCAAGGCTGTGGATGCGGAACTCGCAAAGTACAAGAAACTTGGCGGGGATGACGTGCCGTACAGTTTCTTCGACTCTGAGACTTCGCACGTCTGGGACGGACCGCCTGAGGGAGAAGCAGATGCAGGCTGACGATCACGCCGTCGAAGAGATTCTGGCCGAGGGTCGCCGTTTCATGGTGCCGCTCTATCAGCGAAAGTATCAATGGCACGATACACAGCTCATCCCGTTCTGGGAGGACGTCGAAGCCAAAGCCATTGAGGTTCTGGAAGGCGAAAGCCGGTTTCAGCACTACATGGGCGCGCTGATCCTATCGCCCATAGGTGAAGCGGCCCAGATCGGCGTGACGCCCCGGGTGCAAGTCGTCGACGGTCAGCAGCGCCTGACCACCTTTCAGCTGTTCCTCGCCGCGCTGCGCGAGGTCGCGCACAAGCACAAATGCGAAGATGTGGCCGAGCATGTCCGCGACTATCTCTTCAACAAGCTGAAATCCAAGGACACCGACAAGCTGACGCGGTTCAAACTGACGCCGACGCCCTCGGACCAGGAAATCTTCCATGACATCATCGAGCAGAAGTACAGCACGATCAGAAGTCGATATGGAAAAAATTACTGGGGCGGCCGCGTTCCGAAAAATACGCAGTTCCGCGCACTTCGCGCCTACGAAGAGTTCTATCGGCTGATCAACCACTTCGCCCAGTTCGGCTCTGCCGAATTGAGTGAAGATGACGAGGCGGACGGCGAGACCCCGACTATCGGGGACGAGACGGATACCAGTGAGGCGGTCCAGGCACGTCTTGAGGCCATGCTCACTGCCCTGCTGAACCGAATGAAGCTGGTTGTCATCACGCTGGGCGAGGACGACGACGCGCAGGTGATCTTTGAGACGCTGAACTCCAAGGGTGAGCCCCTGCTCGCCATGGACCTCGTGCGCAACAACATTTTCTATCGCGCAGAGAAAGAAGAAGCTGAAGTCGAAGACCTTTATCACGACCTCTGGGACCCATTCGACCATTCATGGTGGAAAGAGGCCGCGCCCTTCGCGCGCCCCACACGGCCTCGGATCGACCACTTCCTGACCCATGTGCTCGCGGCAGAAACGGGTCAGAAAATCTCAATGCGCGAACTCTATGCCGAATACCGCGCGTTCGCAGTGCCGAAAGGACGGCCCCGCTTCGAGAGGGTGGAGGATGAACTCCACCTCCTAAGCACGTATTCGCCGATCTATGAAACGCTCGAAGGTCGCTTGGATGATGACAAGGACCTGCACTGGCTCGGAAGGAAGTTGGCAGCTTGGCAGGTCACAACGGCCTATCCTGTCGCCATGCAGGTGAATGCCGCCAACATCGAGACCGAGGAGAAGCGCAACCTATATCGCCTGATCTATTCTTACATTGTCCGTCGTGCTCTGTCGGGTTTGACAGCCAAGAACCTTAACCGCGTCTTTCAAAGCCTATCGCAGGTGTTCATAGAAAAAGGCCCATCCGTCGAGGCATTCGAAGGGTATTTTGCACAGCGGACCGGTGACAGCACACGCTTTCCGGGCGATCAGGAATTCCGCCAAGGAATACTTTCAAAACCTGCGTACTCCTTGGCCCCGCAAACGCGGATCAAGGACGTGCTTTGGGAATTGGAGGAAGCCAGCCGAACAAGATTCTCCGAACAGACATCCATGCCGAACGGATTATGGACCGAGCACGTCCTACCTGTTTCATGGACCGCAGATTGGCCATTCGAAGATGGCGAGTTTGTTGAGCGATGGACGAATGACCCGAAAGCTGAGAACCGCAACAGAGTTCTCCACACTCTTGGAAACCTAACCTTGCTGACGGGTGGCCTGAACATCTCGTCGGGCAACAAGGGATTTCTTGAAAAAAGGGAAAAATTGGAAGAGCACACTGGGCTCTTCCTGAACAAGTGGTTTCTCAAGAGGGATAGTTGGGACGAGACGGACATCCGGAAAAGGGGGGAGGCGTTTGCAGATATTGCGGTTTCGATCTGGCCGTCTTTAAAAGTTCCGGAGATTGAGCGCGACACTTGGGACCAACCGTTAGACTATGACTTCCCACCGCTCGCTGCCGACGGCGACACCGAGTTACTGCGCTCCGCCGATCAAATGCCCCTGAGTTCAGCTCATTGGCATATCAGATTGGAGAACCAGAAAATCTCGGCGAGTACTGGAGCAGATGCTCTGGAGGAGACCTTGCGAAAGATGACCACTGGAAACCCGGATCGCCTAAACGCTGTTTCTGGAGTGAAGGGCCGGGTTCGTCCGCTGATCGCCCGAACTCCGGAGGAACTCTATCCCGGGCGACCAGATCTCGTCGAGTTTTCACGTGAATTTGTGCCGGGGTGGTTTGTCGGTACGAACTATAGCCGCCGAGATGTGATGCGCCTAATCCGGGCCGCAGCAGAAGCCTGCGAACTTACTTGGGGAGTGGATATTCATGTCGAAATATAACGCACATGCGAGCCCCCGCAGGGCACCAACCGCTAGCCCCACTGACATCGCAGCAACCCAAGCCTGCCAATTGAGGGTAACATGAACACCGCCCCGATCGTCTCCAAGGTCTGGAGTTTCTGCACCACACTGCGTGACGACGGTGTCGGCTACGGCGACTACCTGGAGCAACTGACCTACCTTATCTTTCTCAAGATGGCGGACGAATACGCCAAGCCCCCCTACAGCCGCGATGTGGGCATTCCCAATGGGTACGACTGGACCAGCCTGAACCGCGCCGGGTTTGCCGGAGGCTCCAACTCCTGAGTAGGATGGAGCATCATGAGCAAGACCACGAACAAGTTTTCCCCTGAAGTGCGCGAGC